>Ga0187844_10002623_pt1 | contig 12534 bp, 9 predicted proteins | sample SpaLakP09_SKY_50_FD_134517 | JGI IMG/M metagenome (GOLD analysis project Ga0187844, IMG submission 134517) | Oligotrophic lake water microbial communities from Sparkling Lake, Wisconsin, USA - SP09_SKY_50 | ecosystem: Environmental > Aquatic > Freshwater > Lake | place: USA: Sparkling Lake...
ACCAACACCACCACCAACACCAACACCAACACCAACACCAACACCAACACCAACACCAACACCAACACCAACACCAACACCAACACCAACACCAACACCAACACCAACACCAACACATAAAAGTATGAATAAAATAGTTATTGTTATTATTGGTCTAATAATATTATTGTGTATTTTATTTGCATTTTATTGGTTTTTTATTAAAACCAATACCGATACCAATACCAATACCAACACCAATACCAACACCAAAACCAACACAAAAATCAACAATAAAACCAGCATAAAAGTATGAATAAAATAGTTATTATTATTGGTATATTAATATTATTGTGTATTTTATTTGCATTTTATTAAAAAAAGTAATAATAAATGATGAACTTAAGAACTGAATATTATACTCCTCAGGAAGAACAACAGATTTCTACCAAATGTAGAGGTTATAATGACAAAAACAACTGGGGAATTTTGAAAAATGACTCCACATTTACAAAAGATCAAGTATGTATTTTAGATCCAGATTGTATGTATTATCCAGAAAGACCAAATGGTAGCGAATGGGGTACATGCGATATTGATTGTGGAATAGTATTTCCACCTGAAGAAAATAAAACAGTGTTATCATCTACCAAATCTGAATCTCGGGATGAAGATAGGTTTGGTTGTTACAAAATGCAATATACTTATGCAGAAAATATTGATTCTAACTTAAATCCAGATTGTTCACCTAAATCTGGTCTATGTCCCAACGAAAAAGAAACGCCTATTTATAGTATTGACAAAAACAACGTTGATAAAAATGGTTGTTATATAACGAGTGTTAAATGTGTTAAATGTGAAGACTTAAATAATGAAACCAACTGTAATTCAAGTGGTTGTTTTTGGCTGCCATACACTGATGATTACGGGTCGGAAGAGATTAAACATAAATGTTCGTCGTTACCTACAAAAGATTCTAAACAAAATTGTAACGATTCAGTAGCGATTGACAATGATAAAAACAAAAAAACAGCGCAGGATATCGGAAAAATTGCTGAATCATTAGGTATGGATGAAAAATGTACAACGTCTGCAAAATATCAAAATGAACTTTTAAAATCCAATAGTAGTAGTAAATCTTTGTTTGGAAAACGTAAAACATCAAGTTCTGAAAAAAGTACAAACAGTGCCAGTTTTACTACTGAAGGATGTGATAGTTCATTGGCTGAAATTAATACTTATGAATCAAATAGAGTTAATCAACAATGTAATCTAATGAAAGCCACAAATACAAGTGCTATAGGTGTAAATAATAATCAGACAATAACTATTAAGGCTGTTTCAGATCCAACATTAAAACCCTTATTAGCTAACTTATGGAAAAGTATTGAAGCTCAAAAGGCAGATCTTGCTAAAAATGCTGATCGTCTTGGATATGATTCTCCACAAGTAAAATTTCTACAAAGAGCGTATGAAGAAGATAAAGCCTTTTTCACTAAGTTAAGCGCCACTAGTGGCAGTATTATTATTGATGATTCAAGTATCACAAATAAAAGTGGTACTAATATTGCTTCTGAATTACAAATAGAAACATCTGTATCATCAAGCTTAGCAACTGATTATATAGATCAGGTAAAAAAAACAGCTGAACAAACTATACAACAACATACAGGAGATGCTAGTTTGCCAAATAATACTAAACAATTAATTGATGAAGAAGTTAACAATAATTTAACAACTATTAATAAATCAATTAACGAGATTATTGCAAAGTCAAATATAACAGTCGAAAATAATCAAAATATAACTTTAAGTGCATATTCAGTTAAAATTACAAATAGTAATTTAGAAAATAATATTAATGTTCAAATAGCAGTCAAGGATGTTATTAAAGCGGCAAGTACTCTGGGTACTATTATTGGTAAAAATATAATTAGCGGCGCTTCAACTTATATTGCAAACTCGGATTCAGATATCTCTGCTAATGAATTGGCAAAATCATTAGTCGATACGGAAGTACAGAAAACATATTTTTGCTCAGAAGATAATAGGTGTAAAAGAGTTACAAATCCAAACTCCGTACCACAAGATGCGAAAATTTACAAAGATCCAAATTTATGTGTAAAAGATAAATGTATAAGATATTCAAATATTAACTCAAAATGTCAAGAAGATGTTGATGGAAAATATACAACTAAAGAAGAATGTGAAAATCCCCCTGTTGTCATTCCTGATTTCATTCCTGATGACATTCCCGATGTCATTCCTCCTCCTCCTCCTCCTCCTCCTTCTTCTTCTTCTAATCAAAGAAAAAACATCATAATGATTGTCGCAGGCATTATTTTAGTTTTATTCTTCGGCGGTATAATATATTATTTTACAAAAAAAAATACAATTAATAAAAATGAATAATACAATACGAAATGATATTTTAGATGTAAAAAATAAATGTGATGGGTATAATCAACAAAAATGGGATACTACTCAGAAAGATTGGCCTTTTAAAGAAAACGCTACAATAAGTACAAAAGATGTATGTAATTGGGATAAAGATTGCTATTTTTATGGTGGATTATGTGATATTAATTGTGAACAATTATATCCCGAAACAAAATGTGAAAAGAGTACTTATGTTAGAAAAAAAACGATTACAGATTCTAAAGATGAGTATGGATGTTATAAAGTAAACTATAGTGAGTGTACTAACTGTGATGATATAAATGTAACTCCGTGTGATTATGATATAGAAAATGTTCCTGAGGAACAAAAAACACAAAAATCAGAAGAACTTACTGAATGTATTAATAGAAATATAAATTCGTGTACTAATGCTGGATGTTTTTATTTATCTTATAATGATGGATCTGAAAATTCTACAAAATATAAATGTATGCCTAATGATACAAAAGAGGATAATGATACAAAAGAGGATAATGATCCTTGCAAACCACCTACTATAGATAATATTAATGATGCAAATATTGAAGAAATAGGCAAAACACTAGGTATGAGCGACAAATGTGTAAAAACCGCAACAGATGACTTTAAAACAATGAAATCAAAAATAAAACCTGGTGAGCCTTTTACAGTAGGTGGTAAGGTAAGTAGTGGAGAAAGAACTACTCATACCGAAACAAGTACAGGATGTGAAAATAAATTACTAGAAATATCAAAATATCAAACAGATAATTTACAACAAAAATGTTCAATGATACATAATGAAAATAGTAATAATATTAATGTTACCGTAAACCAAAATATAAAGATAACATCTTATGGTAGAAATTTTTGTAATGATATGGCTCAAAAATACCTTAAAATGAAATCTGACAATAGGCATAATCTTCTAAACGGTGTGATTAATACGGCAACTGCTGACAAAATTGACAAAATGATAGAAGGTTATCAATCTAGATGCCCAGCAGGATCTTTATCTATCACGTTAAATAATACAAGTATAAAAAACACTTCAGACGGTAAAATTATATCAAAAATAAGTATGAATAGCGAAAATTCGTCAAATATATCAACTACTTTTGTAGAACAAGTTAAACAAAATGCATTAAATGTCTCCAAGGAATTACTTGAAACCAACGAATTACCAAACGGGGCATCGCAAATAATTGATAGCCAAATACAAGAACAAAAAAGTGATATTAATAATCTAATAAATGATATTATAAACTCGGCGCGTATTAGAGATAATGGTGATCAAAGTATTGATATTAGTGCAGGAACTTCTCTTATTTTTAATGATAGTGAGTTATCAAATGATTATATATATAAAGCTGTTGCTGAAACAATATCTAAAATGGCATTTGGTTTAGGAGCAGAAATTGCACATAATGTTTTTCCTCGAATGAAACAAGAAGTTCAAATGCAAAAAAAAGATGAACCTATCGATGTTCCTACGGATGAACCTATCGTTGTTCCTACTGATGAACCTATCGTTGTTCCTAAAGATGTTCCGAAAGATCATAGTAAAATGATTATTATTTCCGTATTTGTATTTATTATTTTTTTAATAGTTATTTTAGGAATTTATTTTTTAAAAAAATAACGTAATATAAAATTTTATTTACATAATATAAAATGTCAAAAGATGTATGCAGTTTATATAATACACCGGAAAATAATAAGTATGATTGTTATTTAAATGAAGTATTGACGAAAGATGGTTGTCAATACACAACCGAAGAAGTTTGCAGAGCCGATAAAAGATGTCTTTATAAAGAAGACATAAACGGTGACCACTCACAAAATACGTGTGTTACTAGAGATTTATTAATTATGCAGGAACAAGCGAAAAATATATGTGTAAAATATAGTGATCAAAAATATTGGCCTCAAGATAGTTCAGGTCAAACTGTTCTTACATTTAAGGGTGGTACAAGAAAACGAGTACAGACTGGAGTAGATAGTATGAATGAACCCATATACAACGACGTATATGAAATGGATGAAAATGATAAACCTATACTAAAAGACATTCCTATTACTGAAGAAAATGTGTGTAATTTTAATCCATTGTGTACTTATTATTACCCATGGGATGCAACAACGAATGCAAGAATAGTTCCCAATTCAACAGATCGTTCAGCAGGTAAAACATGTCAACCAAGTTGCGAAGCATTGTATCCACCAATGAAGGATGGTACTGTTCTAAAATGCAGTGAGAAAGAAAGACTTATATCTAGTTTCGCAAAAGATCCATCCGATCCAAGTAAAACAGCAACACCAGATAGTTATGGGTGTATTCCTATAGAATGGGGATGTAAGCTTTGCCCTGATAGTTCAGCAACGTGTGGGGAAGAACCTGTATGTTTAGATACTGACACTACATATGATCCTGTGACTTTTGAGCCAATATGCGTTAAATGGGATACATGGAAAAAATGTATTGATGACAATGGTAAAAAATGTGTTACCGATGGATGTTATTGGTTACCAGTTGGTGAAAAAGGAAAATATGAATGTGTTCCAGATAAACCAGTAGCATCTGATAAAATAGTGTCTCCTTTACGAAAACAACAAGAAGAAGGAAAAGAAAATGGATGTAGTCCACCAGTTAGTAAAAATGACCTAAAAGATCAATCAGTTGAACTTGCAAAAGCAATGGGTATGGATGCAAAATGCGTTCAAGATGCTGATGTCTCCTCAGATACATTTGCATCTGCAATGGGAGGAGGGTTGGATATTCTGGGTGGTCTTACTTCAGCAAAAATGTCTGCTAGTGTATCTGGAACTAGCGCAAATACGCATAATAGTTCAGAAGGTTGTGGAAATACAATTGGTCAATTGTCTGATTATTCAAATACGAAAATTCAACAAGCATGTAATTTAACTAATATAAATAGTGCAGTGTCTATAAATCTTAAGAGTGAACAAACTATACAGATAAACATCACTTTTCCTCAATCATTAGTGGCAGTTCAAATGGCAATTGTTAATTCTATAACAACATCTATGACTAATATACAAAGTGCAGCAAGTAAGCCGGGTGTATTAGAAAGTGTACTTAAGAAACAAATAGACGTAATAAATTCGCTTATTGCCAAATTAATGCCTTCTACACAGTTTATTGATGTTAAACTTAAAAATACATCTGTTAAAACCATAAAGGTATCATCAACTATAGATGCTCAACAAGCAACAAATTTAGTAGCAGATTTTAAAGACGAAGTTCAGAAATCTGCGGAGACATCAGTTAAACAAACACTGGGCACTGGTGCATTACCACCAAATGTACATCAAATGATTAAAGATAACATGGAACAGAAAGCACAAACTATCAGTGAACAAATTGCTTCTATTGTAAACAGCGTGAACATTAAAGATGATGGTAAACAAAATGTAGTTTTAAATCTTATTCCCCCGGTTGTTCTAGAAAGAGTAACAATTGGTAATAATATGGTAGTTAACGCAGCGGCTGATTCATTAACAAAAAATGCCAGTTTAATGGGACAAGCCATGGCATCAGAAATAACATCAACTTTATTGACTAAAACAGGTTCGGATCAGGCTGTAGCAGGTGCAGACGATCTTCAAAGAGAGATGGGTAAAACGAATGCAGACGCAATTGAAAAAACAGGAGAGATGTATGGAAGTAAGAGTATGGGAGGGATGATTATTGGAATTGTAGTGTTAGTACTTTTATTAGGAGGTGGTGGATATGCATACTCGAAAAGTGGTGGTGGAGCTGCAGGAACAGGTTCTAAGGCAGGTGGAGCAGCTGCTGGAATGAAAAGTCCTATTAGTTCTGCAAACATAAGCAAGGCTGCAAAATTAATGAAGTTTTCTGGAAATAATAGCGAAACAAGATCTCCATATCTTATACCTGGATTAATAATAGGTGGTATATTAATAATCGGTATTATTGTATTGGTAATAGTATCATTAAATAAAAAGAAAGATAACGGCGGAAAACAACAGGCATTGAGAATGAATAGTATTAAAAAAGAACCGAACGAAAAACTAATGAAAAGAATTAAAGAAGTAAATAATAAAATTGCTAATTTGAAATTACAAATAAACAATGCTGGACGCAATTCAACATTAAAACAACAAATGAGAATGAGAATGATGAAGAGATAAAATTTATTTTAATTATAAAATTTTTTATTATACATATATAATAAAATGGAAAGACAAAAAAGTATCATAATTGGTAGTATAATTATTGGATTAATTATAGTTGTACTAATATTATGTTTAACTATTAGAAATAAAGATGGATTTTTTTTATTTGTTGAAAAAGAGACTGATGATTTAAAAACAACTATTAGCGATTTGGACGTGTTAAACATTGTTTATCCAGTGGATACGGTTTATTTAACAACAGATGCCAATTTTTTAGATCCAACAAAATATTTTGGGGGTGGTTTTTGGGTTAAGTCAGGTCCTATAAATGGCATTTGGAGGTGGAAAAGACAATCATAAGTTTCTCCGAATGAAATGTAAATGTTATAATTATTCAGTAACTTTACTAAATTCAAATACAACAGCTGAATCTGTATCTTGATCAAAAACAAATTTGGTATCGGTAATTGAACAATAAAATCTTCCGTCTTCTTTTGTATAACTAAATGAAACCTTGTCATTCGGGAGTAAATCTTTGTCCTTAGTACCCATCTTTAACCTTACTTTTGTATCAGATGTTGTAATAGTTCCATTTAAGCTTTCAAGTTCACCTAATGGGCCTAATGTAAGTTTATTAAATGTAATACCACCTCCACTAGAAACAACTACTTTAAAATCACCCTGTACATCTATACCTAAGTCTTCTTTAATGCATGCGAATTTTGAAGTAGATTTCTTTTCAGTAGCACAGGTGTCAATGCATTTAGTGCCTTCAATACAGTAGCTTTTTACTTTAGTATTACAATTATTTTTATCAGGAAAGTTATCTTTGTCTGAACAAGGACCTTGATTACATTCATTTTGTTCCTCATTGAATTTATAACATTGTTTTTCTGCTTCGGTACATTCGTCTTTATTAGTATATTCAGACTCACCATAAACACATGTTGGTGTATTTTCACATTCATTTTTATCACTATTATAACAATAGTATATTAACTTTTTACGACATTCGCTTTTTGGTGCTTTTGTGAATTGGTCTTCGCCATTAGCACAAGTAGTACTGCTAATAGTACATGAATTAGTATCTTTATTAAGACAATAATTTAGTAACTTTGTTTCACATTCGGATTTTGGTGAACCATTTTTACAGTTTTCAGTATAACATTTATTGTTATCCGCATCAAGACAATATTTTTGCAAAGAAAGACAATCTTCTTCTTTTGTAAATTCAGTTGCAACGCAGTTGTCTGAAACACACTTATTAGTGGCACTATCATAACAAAAGAAATTCTGGTTACTGTCTAGACATTTTCTCTCTGAATCATAACCTACTGTTGATAGACAGGTTTTATTAGTAAAACATTTATTGGTGGTATCGTTATAACAATAGTATTGTTTATCACCAGATAGTGTTTTTTTATTACCACTAAAATACACTATTAATACACCAGATGTAATAAAAACTACACTTACGATAACAATAATTATTATAATTGTTTTTGTGTTAAACTCCATTTTTTATTTATATAAATAAAAAAAATAGATTTTTTATAAAAATTATGAGAGAATTTACTATGTAGAAAATGTAATGAAAATTTCAGAAGAACTATTAATGGGAATCTCTTTCTTAATATCAGATCCTGTTATATAAAGCTTGTTTAATTTAATTGTAAATAAGTAAGGTTTAGCAGACTTTTTCAGTGTAATGTTTTCCTTATGCAATTCTCCATCTTCATATTCTTCTGTAACAAAAACATTTATGTATCTTGTTTTACGTTGAGTGAGTTCTATCGTTGTCACCGAATTATTATAATTATCCAATAAAAATGATACATCACTAATTGTATTAAAATTTCCTGTTATTTTAACGTTAAATGCATTTTCAATACAAGGTAAATGTGAATCTCCGATATATTTAACTGGATATGATGTACATTCTTCACCCTCATTACAATATTTAGTTTTAGTATCATAACAATATTTAGTTTTTATTTTGTATTTGTCATTGCAACCCTTTTCTGATTCAACACTGTTTGGCGTGATTTTATTACAAGGTATGCATTTTTTAATGCGATCCTTATAACAATAATATGGTATATTTTCATCCATACAGTCTGATTCTGAAAGATAACTACCTGTTGTGTCTTTAGTACAGGTAGAATTTGTTACGCATTTTTTTGTTTTGGCATCATAACAATAATATGTCAGTTTTTTAAGACACTCGTCTTTTGAAATTTTTCCCTGCGATTTATCACCACTGCAATTATCAGTATAACAAGCATTTGCATCAATACAATATTCTTTTAGGGATGCAGTGCAATCCTTTTTACTTTTCCCAGTTTCCTTGGTACATTTGTCATCGGTATAACATGTATTATTATCCGTATCAAGACAATAGTATATTCTGTTTTTCTCATAACATGCAGATTGTGGTATAATTTCTCCATTGCTTGCATCACATTTGTTTTCCGCTTCGTTAGGTAAACACTCATCTTTTTCTTTATTATAACAGTAATATAGTTGATTATCTAGATTGCATTTGTTTATGTTAGAAGTTTTAGTAGTCTTAATGGCGTTTACATTGTTGCAGTCTCCGCATTCATTGTCATATTTGTTGTAGCAAAAGTATGGTTGATTTTTGTTAATACAATCTTTTTGTGAAAGGTTGCCTGTTGGAGGTTTACATTTATCATTTGTTACACACGTAATACCATTATAACAATAGTATTGTTGATATGTACTATTACATTCATTTTCCGCAATACCGTCCTTACATCCTACGGTTGCTTTACAGACATTTTGTTGTTTGTCATAACAATATAATTTATACATTTTATCACACTCATCTTTGGTTACAGTACTTCCAACTGTGTATTGAGTACACTGAGGTGTTATCTCACAATCGTTTTTATCTTTATTATAACAATAGTATGATTTATCATCTTTATCATCTTTATCATCTTGCGCATCTTTATCATCTTTATCATCTTGCGCATCTTTATCATCTTTATCATCTTGATCATCTTGATCATCTTTTGTATTTTTACTTGTACGAGTGTATATGATATACAGTAGTATTGTACCTATTACAACAAAAAATATTGTAAAGCATATAATTAAAATTTTTTGTTGTCCCATTTATTATATAAGTATTTTATTTTTCGGAAAAAGTAATTAACATACATAAAAAGCATATAATCAGAAATTTGTCCTTTGTTTAAATGTTTAAACCGAACTTTTTAAGGCAATCTTTTCTTGATATAATCTCTGGATTAACTCCTGGAGTAGTTGCTAAACAAGGTTTATCTGGACTATTAGGATAACATTTACCTTCTGGAACACCTGGCGGAGAGTTCGGATCAGAACAGTAGTATAATTGATAAGTCTTATTACACGTGTCTATGTTGGAATTTGTAGCTTTATTGTCCTTTGTCAAGGTATTAGCTCCTTGAGCGTCACATGATGTACATTTATTTAAGTCAGGATTATAACAAAATACGGTTTTATTATTTTTTTCACAATTAGCTTTTGTATCTGGATTAGAACACTTATTATCTATAACACATTTAAATTCTTCTGGACTATAACAATATTTTTGATTTTTGGTATTACAATCATTTTCTGAAGGATTACCTTCTGTGTCTTTTGTACAATCGGAAGTTGTTACACATTCATTTTGATTTTCATCATAACAATAGTATGGAATATGTAGATTCTTACAGTCTTCTTCTTTAAGTGTTTTATCGACACAGTCTACAGTTCCTAATACACACTTTTCACCATCATAACAATAGTATTGTTGATTTTTGGTATTGCAAGCTTCTTCATCATCATAACCACCATCATCTTTTTTGCAACCGTATGTGCATTTGTTTTCATTGCTATCATAACAATAGTATTGTTTATTAGTATTATTGCAATCATTTTCTGAAACATTACCTTCTGTATCTTCACCACATAATTCTGATGTTGTACATTTGTTTTGATCTTTATCATAACAATAGTATTTTTTAGACTTACTATTTCCTGTTCCTGTATTCATAATAATAAGTACCATAATTAATATAATTAAAATTATAGTTGCTGCATAAATAATTAAATTTTTATCCATTTTTTTATTATAATAAATATTATAATAAAAAAAAATGAATTGTATAAATGCAGTTGCAATATTTAATCAACAAAACCTAAAAGGAACAGTAGTTTTTCATCAATGCGGTGGAAAATCCGGTGTAAACGTTTATATTAACTTATATAATTTAGAACCGAATAGAAAAAGAGCTATTCATATACATGAATACGGAGATTCTAGAGATGGATGTAAATCTCTAGGATCTCATTGGAATCCGCACAATACAACGCATGGAAGTATTTGGGTAAAAGATATGAAAAGACACGCAGGTGATTTGATAAATAACATTGAACCTGACAATAACGGGATATTTAAGTATGAATATCATGATCCACTTTTAAATTTAAGAGGTGATATAGATGAAAGTATTATAGGTAGAAGTGTTGTTATTCACGATGGAGTTGATGATTTAGGTCTTGGAGGTAATAAAGAGAGTTTAACGACAGGTAATGCTGGATCAAGACTTGCTTGTGCTATCATTGGTAGAGCAAAAGATGGCAATATTATATGATTATTTTTTAATCATAAATACAATAAAAATAATCATAAGTATAACACCAACAGCTGCGGATATACCTATCAAAAGGTTATTTTTTGTTTTGGGGTCGCCTGTACAATTTGGAAATGTAAATTTATCATTCATGCATGTATTACAATCAGGTAATTTAGCATCTGGATTATTACTGCATCTATTACAATCAGGTAATGCAGCTTTTTTATTGTTAATGCATATATTACAATCAGGTAATGCAGCTTTTGGATTAATACATTTAGTACAATCGGGTGCAAGAAAATTTGGATTCTTACATTCGCATTTATCTCCCCCAAGCTTGCTATTTATACATGTAGTACAATTAGGTTTAGCAAAATTTGGACTAGCGCATTCTGTACATTTAGGGTACTTAAAATTGTCGTCAGCGCATTTATCGCAATTAGGTAATTTATGTTTTTGGTCTATACATTTTATACACTTACTATTTATTGATAAATTTGTGTTAAAACATTTATCACATTTAAGACCTGTGTATTTTTTATCTTCACATTCGCACTCAAACATTTATTATTAAAAAATAATAAAATTATTTATTAATAAAAGAAATGTCAAAAACGAAAATAGATATTAACTGTTCACGTATTTATGATGGGATTTATAACAATGTTGATACAAAAAAAATTGTAGGTGACATCTGTAAAAGTAATAAAAATGACGCTACTTTAACAAACAATATCGCTGGTTTATGTAAAACTAATACATCTTTTTCTAATTTATTTAAGAATAACCAATTGTGTGTAAATTCTGTAAATGAATGTAACAAAAAATTATGTCAAAATAGAAATACTATGATTGATAATAATGTTGGAACTCTACAGTGCTCACTCGCTAAAAAAATAGTATCAGAATCTATAAATAGCATAAATATAAATGATATATGTTCAATTTTTAATAACGAAGATTTTGATATTAAAGATGAAATCGTAGACTATATTTATGAGAATATGCCAGATGCCAACAAAACTTCTATAGTTTCAAAAGATGAATTAAAAAAGGTATTAACTTCATGCATATGTAAAGATGTTAAAACATGTGATGCAAATTTTGGAAAATATGTAGAAAAAAATCCAATCTTGCAAAAAAAATTAAAGGAAATAGGTTTTTCCAGAGTCGATATATGTAGTTTAATTAATAGTATTAAAAACAAAGATAAACTTATTGCATATCTTTATAAAGAAATTCCGGCTGAATACAAAAAATATATAAAATCTGAAAAAATATTGGGATCGATGATAAAATGTATGTGTTCAGATGGAAATTGTACAACATTATCTAAAAATATAGATAC
>Ga0187844_10002625_pt1 | contig 12531 bp, 10 predicted proteins | sample SpaLakP09_SKY_50_FD_134517 | JGI IMG/M metagenome (GOLD analysis project Ga0187844, IMG submission 134517) | Oligotrophic lake water microbial communities from Sparkling Lake, Wisconsin, USA - SP09_SKY_50 | ecosystem: Environmental > Aquatic > Freshwater > Lake | place: USA: Sparkling Lake...
CTGCTGTTCATCGACCTCGATAACTTCAAAGACCTCAACGACACCCTGGGCCACGACATGGGCGACCGGCTCCTGTCGCAAGTCGCCGCCCGCCTGGTGGGCAGCGTGCGCGAAGCCGACACCGTGGCCCGCTTTGGCGGCGACGAATTCGTCGTCATGCTCGAAGCCCTGGCCCCCGAACTGCAAAGCGCCGCCACCCAGGCAGAAACCGTGGCCGAGAAACTCCTGGCCAACCTGAACCAGCCCTTTGACCTGTCCGGCGCCCAGCACTACAGCACCCCCAGCATCGGCATCACCCTGTTTGGCGAAGAACGCCTCACCGTGGACGAACTCTCGACGCGCGCCGACATGGCCATGTACCAGGCCAAAGCCGCAGGGCGCAACACCCAGCGCTTCTTCGACCCCGACATGCAAGCGGCCGTCAACGCCCGCTCCAACCTCGAAGCCGACCTGCGCCAGGGCCTGGCCCGCAACGAGCTGCTCGTGCACTACCAGCCCGTGGTAGACCACCACGCCCGCCTCATGGGCGCAGAAGCCCTGGTGCGCTGGCGCCACCCCCAGCGCGGCCTGATCAGCCCCGGCGACTTCATCCCCCTGGCCGAACAGACCGGACTCATCCTCCCTTTAGGCCAATACGTCCTGCAAACCGCCTGCGAACAACTGCAGCGCTGGAGCCAGCACGACAACACCGCCCACCTGTCCATCTCGGTCAACGTCAGCGCCCGCCAATTCCGCCAACCCGGCTTCGTGGCCGAAGTGCTGCAAACCCTCAAGAACCACAACGCCGACCCGCGCAAACTCAAACTCGAACTCACCGAAAGCCTGCTGCTGGGAGACATTGAAGACACCATCGCGCGCATGGTGCAGCTCAAGAGCGAAGGCGTGGGCTTTGCGCTCGATGACTTCGGCACCGGCTACTCATCCCTCTCCTACCTCAAGCGCCTCCCCCTGGACCAGGTCAAGATCGACCAGAGCTTCGTGCGGGACGTGCTGAGTGACCCGAACGACGCGGCGATCGTGCGGACCATTCTGGCGCTGGCCAAGAGTCTGGATTTGGAGGTGGTGGCGGAGGGGGTGGAGACGACGGGGCAGCTGAGTTTTTTGCGGCTGCACGGGTGCGAGGGGTTCCAGGGGTATCTGTTTGGGCGGCCCACCCCCATGGACATCTTTTTGCGTGAACAGCAGCTGGGCCTGATGTCGCAACCCCTGGTGGCCGTGCCGGAAGGGCGCAAGCCATGACCAGCGTGGGCGTCCTGTGGGTGGACATCGACACGCAGCATGCGGCGGCGGCGCGGCGGCTGATTGCCGAGCGCTACACCGACTGGCGCGTGGTGAACAGCCCCACCCCCGAGACCGCCATGGCGCCCCTGGCCTCGCAGGCCTGGGATGCCGTGGTGATGTGCCTGCGGCCTTCGGAGCAAGAGCTGCCCGGCCTGCTGGAGCTGTGCGCCGGCCGCCCGGTGCTGATGTGCATCGACGCCACGCAGGAGGCGCTGGCCGCGCGGGCCTTCCGCTGCGGGCTGGGTGACTATGTGCTGCGCGAGCCCGACGATGTGTCGCACCTGAGCGAGCTGCTCAACCGCCTGGTGGCCCTCACGCAGGGCGCCAAGGGCCAGGGCCAGCCCGTGCGCATGGTGGACGCCCGCATCTGGCAAGAGGCGCTGACCATGCTGCAGGAGCAGCGCACGGCCCTGCAGGCCACGCTGGCCAGCATGAGCCAGGGCATCTTCAAGACGGGCCCGATGGCCGCATCACCGTCTACAACCAGCGCGTGCTGGAGCTGCTGAACCTGCCCGAATCGCTGATGGCCATGCGCCCCACGCTGGCCGACCTGACCCGCGTGCAGGCCGAGCGCGGAGACTTTGGCGCGGGCTACAGCCTGGTGGACCGGCGCGGGCACGACTATGTGGCCCAGGGTGCGGTGGCCGCCGCCCCGGCGCTTTACTGGCGCACCACGCGCGATGGCCGCACCTTCGAGGTGCGCACCACCACGCTGGCCGACGGCAGCCTGGTGCGCACCTTTGCCGATGTGAGTGACTACGTGCGCGTCGAAAACGAGCTGCGCGAGAGCGAGGCGCGCTTCCGGTCGCTGAGCGACCTGTCGTCCGACTGGTACTGGGAGCATGACGCCGAAGGCCGCTTTGTGCAGCTGGCGGGCGACCTGAGCGTGAACGGCATCCCGCTGTCGAGCGTGATGGGGCGCACGCGCTGGGAGATTGGCGCCCTCAACATGACCGAGGCCGACTGGGCCGCGCACCGCGCCGTGCTGGCGGCGCACCAGCCGTTTCGCGACCTGGAGCTGCAGCGCCAGCGGTTGGACGGCAGCATGCACTGGATCTCGGTCAGCGGCGTGCCGGTGTTCGAAGCCAACGGCGCGCTGCGCGGTTACCGGGGTGTGGGCCGCGACATCACCGAACGCAAGCAGGTCGAGAGCCAGATCGAGCGCCTGGCGTTCTACGACTCCCTGACCGGCCTGCCCAACCGCCGCCTGCTGGTGGACCGCCTGCAGCACGCCACGCTGGCCGTGGCGCGCTCGGACAGCCAGGGCGCGCTGCTGTTCATCGACCTGGACAACTTCAAGGACCTCAACGACACCCTGGGCCACGACACCGGCGACCAGCTGCTGCTGCAGGTGGCCCAGCGCCTGAAGGCCTGTGTGCGCGAGTCCGACACCGTGGCCCGTTTTGGCGGGGACGAATTTGTGGTGCTGGTTGAAGGCCTCAGCCCCGATGCGGACCATGCCAGCGCCGAAGCCGCGCTGGTGGCCAGCCACATCGCCACCACGCTGGGCAAGCCCTATTTGCTGGGAGAGGCCAGCCACCACAGCTCGCCCAGCATCGGCATTGCGCTGTTTGGCCAGCAGACGCTCAGCGTGGACGAACTGCTCAAACACGCCGATCTGGCCATGTACCAGGCCAAGGCGGCAGGCCGCAACACGCAGCGCTTTTTTGACCCCGACATGCAGGCGGCGGTGAGCAACCGCTCGGCCCTGGAGGCCGACCTGCGCCGGGGGTTGCAGGAGAAGGAGCTGGTGCTGTACTACCAGCCCGTGGTGGACGGCAAGGGCCGCCTGCAGGGCGCCGAGGCGCTGGTGCGTTGGCGGCACCCGCGCCGGGGCATGGTGTCGCCCGCCGAATTCATCCCGCTGGCCGAGCAGACCGGGCTCATCCTGCCGCTGGGCCACTGGGTGATGCAGGCCGCCTGCGCCCAGCTGGTGGCCTGGTCACGCAGCTCGCTCACGCGGCAGTTTTTCCTGTCCGTCAACGTGAGCGTGCGGCAGTTTCGCCAGCCTGATTTTGTGGAGCAGGTGCTGGGGGCGCTGGACGCCACGGGGGCCAACCCCGAGCGCCTCAAACTCGAACTCACCGAGAGCCTGCTCTTGGCAGATGTCGAAGACATCATTGCGCGCATGGAACACTTGCGCCGCTACGGCGTGGGCTTTTCGCTGGACGACTTTGGCACCGGCTACTCCTCGCTCAGCTACCTCAAGCGCCTGCCACTCGATCAGCTCAAGATCGACCAGAGTTTTGTGCGCGACCTGCAGACAGACCCCAACGACGCGGCCATCGTACGCACCATCCTGGCCCTGGCCGACAGCCTCGACCTGGGCGTGGTGGCCGAGGGCGTGGAGACCACGGGCCAGCTCGAATTCTTGCAGCGCTACGGCTGCAAGGCCTTCCAGGGCTACCTGTTTGGCCGCCCCATGCCGCCCGAGGTGCTGGAACGAGCGTTGCGGCCTGCGCTATGACAAAAGCCACCGCCCTTGTGAGCGCGACAATCAACCCATGACATTTGACCCCCACGCTCCCCACTTCGTGTGGTCGCTGCCCCCCAAAGGGGCCACCTTTCATCTTGGGGCGGCCCGGCGATGAAAAAGCAGGTGTTGGTCGCCGGTGGCGGCATCGGCGGCTTGGCCGCTGCGTTGGGCGCCTCGCGCGCGGGCTGGGATGTGCGGCTGTACGAGCGCGCTGCCGCGTTCAGCGAAGTGGGTGCGGGCGTGCAGATCGGGCCCAATGTGGTGCGCCGCCTGCAGGCCTGGGGTTTGCAGCAGGCGCTGCAAGCGGTGGCGGCCTTCCCCGGCCGCCTGCAGGTGCGCAATGCCGTGAGCGGCCGCGAGCTGGCGGTGCTGCCGCTGGGCCCCACAGCGGTCGAGCGCTACGGCGCAGCCTACGCCACCATCCACCGCGCCGATCTGCATGGCCTGCTGCTGCAGGGGGTCACTCAGGGCACCGATGCGCAACTGCACCTGGACCATGCCATCGACCGTTTGCCGACAACGGCGAAGTCGTCACCGTGCGCACCAGCCGGGGCAAGGAGGTGGAGGGCGATGCGCTGATCGGCGCCGATGGCCTGTGGAGCTGCACCCGCACCCAATTGCTGGGCGGCACGCCACCGCGCGTGACAGGCCACTTGGCCTACCGCGCCCTGGTGCCGCAGCAGGCGCTGCCCGAGGCGTTGCGCACCACCCAGGTCACCGCCTGGCTGGGCCCACGACTGCATGCGGTGCAATACCCCGTGCGCCGGGGCGAGCTGCAGAACATCGTCGTCATCGTGCAGGGCCCCGCGCCGCAGGACCTGGAGAACTGGGACCACGCCGCCAACGCTGCGGGCCTGGACCACGCGCTGCAAGGCACCTGCACCGCATTGCAGGATTTGGTGCGCGGTGTGAGTGATCACGCCCTGGCAGGCTGGCGCCTGTGGCCGCTGTGCGACCGCCCGCCCGTGCGAGCCGCCGACGAGATGGCGCGCGGCCTGGTGGGCCTGCTGGGCGACGCTGCCCATCCCATGCGCCCCTACCTGGCCCAGGGCGCGGGCATGGCCATCGAGGACGCCGCCGAGCTGCAGCGGGCGCTCTCCATGCACGACCTGGAGGTGCCGCTGCGCCTCACGCGTTATGCCCTCAACCGCTGGCAGCGCAACGCCCGCGTGCAGGCGCGCTCCATCCGCAACGGGCGCATTTTTCATGCCACGGGGCCGGTGCGCTGGGGGCGGGACGGGGCGCTGCGCCTGCTGGGCGAGCGCTTGCTGGATGTGCCCTGGCTGTACCGGGGCGATGGTGCGGGCGCCAGTGCGCTGTGAGTGCTTGGTGACGGGCAGGGCTGCGGCGCGGGCCCTGTTGGAAGCATCCGGTTCAAGGCGCTTCTGAGCGTGTGAGCAGCCCCAGCGGGTTGTCAGGACATTCCCTATCCGGGGCAACCCGTGCAGGCCGCGCGCAGGCTGAACTTTGTGCAGTGTGCCGCGCTCTACCGCAGTGTGTGCAAAGCACCAAAAAGGCAACGGATCTGACCACGAATTTGCTGTTCAAGCGCAGGCCGTGGTGCTACAAAGAGCCAAGCCGGTAGCGATTCCCACTGCAACACCGTGGCACTTCCCGAGCCCGCCGGGGGTGCTGCTACAGGAGGTCGTATGGATGCCATCAGCAATTTCGCTGCGCGCTATGCCCGTAGCCGCGAAGAGGAAATGTCGATCGACGAGTACCTCGTCGAGTGCAAGCGCGACCCGATGGCGTTTGCCACGGCCGCCCAGCGCATGCTGGCCGCCATTGGCGAGCCCGAAATGGTGGACACGCGCAACGACCCGCGCCTGTCGCGCCTGTTTGCCAACAAGGTCATCAAACGTTACCCCGCCTTTGCCGAGTTCTACGGCATGGAAGACTCCATCGAGCAGGTGGTGAGCTTCTTCCGCCATGCGGCGCAGGGGCTGGAAGAGCGCAAGCAGATCCTCTACCTGCTCGGCCCCGTGGGCGGTGGCAAAAGCTCGATCGCCGAGCGGCTGAAATACCTCATGCAGAAGGTGCCGTTTTATGCGCTCAAGGGGTCGCCGGTCAACGAATCGCCGCTGGGCCTGTTCGATGCGGCAGAAGACGGCCCGGTGCTCGAAGAGCAGTTCGGCATCCCCCGGCGCTACCTGCAACGGGTGCTCTCGCCCTGGGCCGTGAAGCGGCTCGAAGAGTTTGGCGGCGACATCCGCCAGTTCCGGGTGGTCAAGCGCTACCCCAGCATCATGAAGCAGGTGGGCATCGCCAAGACCGAGCCGGGCGACGAGAACAACCAGGACATTTCCAGCCTGGTGGGCAAGGTGGACATCCGCAAGCTCGAAACCTATGCCCAGGACGACACCGACGCCTACAGCTACAGCGGCGGCCTGTGCCTGGCCAACCAGGGCCTGCTCGAATTTGTGGAAATGTTCAAGGCGCCCATCAAGGTGCTGCACCCGCTGCTCACCGCCACGCAGGAGGGCAACTACAAGGGCACCGAGGGCTTTGGCGCCATCCCGTTCGACGGTGTGGTGCTGGCCCACAGCAACGAAAGCGAGTGGAAGGCGTTTCGCAACAACAAGAACAACGAGGCGTTTCTGGACCGCATCTACATCGTCAAGGTGCCGTACTGCCTGCGGGTGAGTGAAGAGACCCGCATCTACGAAAAACTCATCCGCGAGTCGTCGCTGGGCAATGCCGTGTGCGCGCCGGGCACGCTCAAGATGATGTCGCAGTTCGCCATCCTCACGCGGCTGAGGGAGCCCGAGAACTCCAGCATCCTCAGCAAGATGCAGGTGTACGACGGCGAGAGCCTGAAGGACACCGACCCACGCGCCAAGAGCTACCAGGAGTACCGCGACTATGCGGGTGTGGACGAGGGCATGACCGGCATCTCCACCCGCTTTGCGTTCAAGATCCTCTCGAAGGTGTTCAACTTTGATAGCGCCGAGGTGGCTGCCAACCCGGTGCACCTGATGTATGTGCTGGAGCAGCAGATCGAGCGCGAGCAGTTCCCGGCCGAGCTGGAGACCAAGTACACCGGCTACATCAAGGAGTTCCTGTCGCCGCGTTATGCCGAGTTCATCGGCAAGGAGATCCAGACGGCGTACTTGGAAAGCTACAGCGAATACGGCCAGAACATCTTCGACCGCTATGTGACCTACGCCGACTACTGGATCCAGGACAACGAGTACCGCGACACCGACACCGGCGAGGTGTTCGACCGGGGCGCGCTCAATGCTGAGCTGGAGAAGATCGAAAAACCCGCAGGCATTGCCAACCCCAAGGACTTCCGCAACGAGATCGTCAACTTCGTGCTGCGGGCCCGGGCCAACAACCAGGGCAAGAACCCGAGCTGGACGAGCTACGAAAAACTGCGCCTGGTGATCGAGAAGAAGATGTTCTCCAACACCGAGGAACTGTTGCCGGTGATCAGCTTCAACGCCAAGGCCAGCGCCGAGGAGGCGCGCAAACACGAGGACTTTGTCACCCGGATGGTGAACAAGGGTTACACGCCCAAGCAGGTGCGCCTGCTGTGCGAGTGGTACCTGCGTGTGCGCAAGAGTAGTTGAGGTCTGCATCTGGGCCTGAGGCCCTGCATGGGGAACGGGAGCAACGGATGGCATTGCAAATCATCGACCGCAGGCTCGCTGGCAAGAACAAGTCCGTCGGCAACCGCGAGCGTTTTGTCCGCCGCTTCAAGGAGCAGATTGCGGACAGCGTGCGCCGCGCCGTGTCGCAGCGTGGCATCCGCGAGATTGAGCAGGCCGAGAACATCACCATTCCCAAGAAGGACATCGGCGAGCCCGTGTTCCACCACGGCCAGGGCGGCATCCGCGACATGGTGCACCCCGGCAATGCCGAGCATGTGCGCGGCGATCGCATCGAGCGGCCCAAGGGCGGCGGTGGGCGCGGATCGCAGGCCAGCGATGGCGGCGAGGGCGAGGACGACTTCACCTTCACGCTAACCAAGGAAGAGTTCATGCAGCTCTTTTTTGAAGACCTGGCGCTGCCGCACCTGCTGCGCACCCACATCGGCGAGAACCCGCTGTGGAAGTCGCGCCGCGCGGGCTACAGCCAGGATGGCATCCCCAACAACCTGGCCGTGCTGCGCACCATGCGCGGCGCTTTGGGTCGGCGCATTGCGCTGGGCAAGTCGGCACACCGCGAGCTGCTGGTGCTGCAGGAGGAGCTGGACGCCCTGCTGGCGCAGGACGACGGCACCAGCGAGGCCGTGGCCGCGCTGCAGCGCCGCATTGATGCGCTGCAGGTGCGCATTGGCCGCATCCCTTACCTCGACCCCATCGACCTGCGCTTTCGCGCCCGCATCCAGGTGCCGGTGCCCAACAGCCAGGCGGTGATGTTCTGCCTGATGGATGTCTCAGGCTCCATGGACGAGGCGCGCAAGGACCTGGCCAAGCGCTTCTTCATCCTGCTGTACCTGTTCCTCACGCGGCACTACGAGAAGATCGACATCGTCTTCATCCGCCACCACACCCAGGCGGCCGAGGTGAGCGAGGAGCAGTTTTTCCACTCCACCGAAAGTGGCGGCACGGTGGTGAGCAGCGCGCTGGTGCTGCTCGACCAGGTCATCCGCGCGCGCTACCCCACCGGCGACTGGAACATCTACGTGGCCCAGGCCAGCGATGGCGACAACTTCACCAACGACAGCGGCAACTGCCGCAACCTGCTGGTGGACCGCATCCTGCCGCTGGTGCGCTACTTTGCCTATGTTCAGGTGGCCGAGGAAGAGCAGAACCTGTGGGAGGAATACAGCCAGCTGCTGCCGCAGTTCTCGCACTTCGCCATGCGCAAGGTGTCGCAGCCCAGCGAGATCTACCCGGTGTTCCGCGACCTCTTCAAGAAGGAAGGGGTGCCGTTATGAGCAATATGGCCCAGTACCCGGTGCTGGAGCGCCGCATCCACGACAACCCGTGGAAGGCGGCTGCCGTGGGCGAGCGCCGCCACCATGCCGTGCCCGAGCAGCCCCTGCCCCCCGGGGCGCGGCCTGCCGAGCCGCTGCCCGACCCGAGCGACTGGACGTTCGACCTGATCGACCGCTACCACGCGGCCATCGCCGCCACGGCCGCACGTTTTGGCCTCGACACCTACCCCAACCAGCTTGAAATCATCACCGCCGAGCAGATGATGGACGCCTACTCCAGCGTGGGCATGCCGGTGAACTACCGGCACTGGAGCTATGGCAAGGAGTTTCGGGCCACCGAGCGGCGCTACCGGCGCGGGCAGATGGGGCTGGCGTATGAGATCGTCATCAACTCCAACCCCTGCATCAGCTACCTGATGGAGGAGAACACCACCGCCATGCAGGCGCTGGTGATTGCCCACGCAGCCTATGGGCACAACAGCTTCTTCAAGGGCAACTACCTGTTCCGCATGTGGACCGATGCATCCAGCATCATCGATTACCTGGTGTATGCCAAGGACTACGTGGCGCAGTGCGAGGAGCGCTATGGGGCGGATGAGGTGGAGCGCCTGCTCGACTCGTGCCACGCGCTGGCCAACTTCGGGGTGGACCGCTACCGCCGCCCCTCCAAGAAAAACCTTGCGCGCGAGCGGCTGGAGCGCGCGCAGCGCGAGGCCTATGCCCAGCAGCAGATCAACGAGCTGTGGCGCACCTTGCCCGCACGCCCTGGCAAGGAGGACGCGGCGCAGGAGCACAACCGTTTTCCACAGGAACCGCAGGAGAACATCCTGTACTTCATCGAAAAGAACGCGCCCCTGCTGGAGCCCTGGCAGCGCGAGATCGTGCGCATCGTGCGCAAGATCGCGCAGTATTTCTACCCCCAGCGCCAGACGCAGGTGATGAATGAAGGCTGGGCCACCTTCTGGCACTACACGCTGCTCAACACCCTGTATGACGAGGGCTACCTGAGCGATGGCGTGATGATCGAATGGCTGGGCTCGCACACCAACGTGGTCTTTCAGCCGCCTGTGGGCCACCGCGCCTACAGCGGCATCAACCCCTATGCGCTGGGCTTTGCCATGTACCGCGACATCCAGCGCATTTGCCAGAACCCCACGGCCGAAGACCGGCACTGGTTCCCCGACATCGCGGGCACGCCCTGGCTGCCTGCGCTGGACCATGCCATGCGCAACTTCAAGGACGAGAGCTTCGTCGACCAGTACCTGAGCCCGCACCTGATGCGCGAAATGCGCCTGTTTGCGCTGCACGACGACGCCAGCCAGGGCGACCTGGTGGTCAGCGAGATCCACGACGAAAACGGCTACCGCAACCTGCGCCAGATGCTGTCGCAGCAGTACGACCTGGGCACGCGCGAGCCCAACATCCAGGTCTGGAACGTGAACCTGCGCGGCGACCGCAGCCTGACCTTGCGCCACACCCAGTACCAGAGCCGCCCCCTGGCCGACGACACCCAGGAGGTGCTGCGGCACGTGGCCCGCCTGTGGGGCTTTGGTGTGCAGATTGAGGGGGTGGACGCCTACGGCAACCACCCGGTGCTGCTGCATGTGGTGCCTGCGCCTGCGGCATGAGGCCACAGGTGCCTTGTTTGCTATATATTTAATAGCTATTGAGGCAATATGGGCGCGCGGCAAGCCCTGTTTTTATTCAAATTTCTGATCTGATCAAGCGGTGTGAAGGCCCCGGGCGTGCAGCGGGCAGTCGGTGGCCACGCGCTCGGCCAGGGTCTGGCGCAGGGCCTGCAGCGCCGCAATGCGTGCGTCGATCTCGCCCAGCTTGCTGGCCAGCACCTGGTTCAGCAGCGGGCCGGGTTCGGGGGCGTCCCAGATGCTGGGCAGGCGGTCGCCAATCTCGGCCAGCGTAAAGCCCAGCTGCTGCGCCGTGCGGATGTACTGCACCAGCGTCACCACCTCGGGCGGGTAGTCGCGGTAGCCATTGGCCAGGCGCCGCGCGCGGATCAGGCCCTGCTGTTCATAGAACCGCAGCGCCTCGCGGCTCAGGCCCGAGGCCGTGGCCAATTCTCCAATCAGCATCGCGTGCTCCCTCCACAACGTCACAAAGTGCTTGACCCTGAAGCGTACTTCAAGGTGGAAGCTCGGGGCTTCATCCATTCCCTGAGGGTTTCTTTTCCATGCACATCCCCACCTTGCCTTCTGCCCGTTACCTGCGCATCGTGCGCGCCAGCGGCTGGTACGACCTGCTCGTAACCTGGCCGTTTGCCCTGCCCTGGAGCTTTGCCTGGCTCTACGCCCAGCTGAACCTGCTGGCCCAGGCACTCGGCTTGCCCGGCACGCTGCACCCGCTCGACACCACCCACATGCTGCTGGCCAATCTGCTCGGCTCGGTGGTGGTGGTGTGGTCGGTGGCGCGCATCGTGGCTCCTTCGCTGCTGCTGGGGCGGCTGGATGGCGTGGCGCGCTTCTTGTTTGCCACGTGGCAGATCTACGCCGTGGCCCATGGGGCCAATGCCATCGTGCTGGGCTTCACCGCGTTTGAGCTGGTGTTTGGCGTTCTGCAGTGGTGGCGCGTGCAAGGTGCAGGCATGGCCCTGTGCCCGCCTGGCAACACGCGAGGCAGTGTGCGGCTCAGTGCGCAGGGGCCGGTGCGGGCAGGCACCTGAAGGCGATGGTGCCTGACGCCAGCATGCCCGCAATGGTCAGCATCACGGCCACATACGGGTCCAGCCCCCGCGCGGCGGCCAGTGAGGCGGCCAGGCCCGTCACCCACTGCATCAGCGCCACGCCCAGGAACAGCGCCATCGTGAACACCGCCATGGCTCGCCCGGTCATCGCGGCCGGGTAGGACGAACGCACATCGGCGTACTGCAGCACCATGTAGCCCGACAGCAGGCCCACGGCAATCGAGCCCGCCACGTCCAGCCATTCGGCCTGCAACAGGCCGATGGCCACAAACAGCCCGGCCAGCAGCAGCGTGAAGCCCACCAGCCAGCGCCTGCGCCGCCCGGGCCCAGGGTCGATGCGCCCGAAGTAGGCCGGGGTGAACAGTGACACCAGCGACGAGAGCATGGCCACGTTGCCGCTGGCCACCAGGCTGTAGCCATGCCGCTCGATGAGCAGCGGCCCCAGCCAAAGCCCGCGCAGCGTGAGGAAGGAGGCATAGGTCATCAGCCCCAGCAGCATGATGCCGGCCGTGTGCGGCAGCAGGAACAGCGCACCAAAGCCGCGCACTGCGGCACCGACCGATTCGCGCGGCAGCGTGCTGTGTGCATGCTGCACGGGCTCGTGCACCTTCCAGAAGATCAGCAGCCAGGCCAGGGCGGCCAGCCCGGCCAGCACGCCAAACCCCAGGCGCCACGACGACTGCTGCACCAGCCAGGCCAGCGGCGTGCCGGTAAACAGCATGCCCAGCCCGCCCACGCCCATGGCGATGCCCGACACCATCGCAAACCGGCTGGCCGGAAAGTAGCGCGCAATGAACACGGTGCACACCAGAAAGGCGGGCGCGCAGCCCACCCCAATCAGCACCTGCCCCAGCAGCACCCCGCCATAGCTGGGCGCGAGTGCCGACAGCAGGGCACCCGCAATGGTGTGCGGGAAGGCCACCAGCAGCGTGCGCCGCACGCCATACAGGTCGATGCCGACACCCATGAACAGCTGCATGGTGCCGAACGCAAACGCGAAAGCCCCGGCAAACACCCCCAGCGCCTCGGCCGACAGCCCGAACTCCGCGCGCAGCCCGGTGGCCATGATGGCCGTGATGGTGCGAAACGCCTGGCTCAGCGCAAAGCCCGATACCAGCGCCAGCAGCATGGCCCAGGCGGCGCGGGATGAAAGAAGCGGGGCGGGTTGCGAAGCGGGCGGAGGGGCGGGCA
>Ga0187844_10002626_pt1 | contig 12527 bp, 15 predicted proteins | sample SpaLakP09_SKY_50_FD_134517 | JGI IMG/M metagenome (GOLD analysis project Ga0187844, IMG submission 134517) | Oligotrophic lake water microbial communities from Sparkling Lake, Wisconsin, USA - SP09_SKY_50 | ecosystem: Environmental > Aquatic > Freshwater > Lake | place: USA: Sparkling Lake...
GCTGGACGCCGCCAACGCCACGGGCGCGCCGGATACGGCCTTCAACCGCTTCGCCGACTTCTTTGCGTCGCTGAGTTCGGGCGTGCAGATCCAGTCGCTGTTCCTGGCCCAGCCGCGCCTGTTCGAACTGATCGTCGAGGTGATGGCGTTTGCCCCGCGCCTGGCCGCCACCCTGGCCCGGCGGCCCACGGCCCTGGACGCCCTGCTGGACCCCGCCTTCTTTGGTCCCATGGACGTGCCCGAAGTCGCGCCATGGGACCCGGACGATTTCGAGGGGGCGATGAACGCCGCACGGCGGCTGTTCCGCGACCAGAGCTTCCGCATCGGCGTGCGGGTGATGAGCGGCACGGCCGACGCCCGCGACGTCGGCGCAGCCTTCGCCGGCCTTGGCGACCTGATCGTCGGCGGACTGGCTCCGGCCGCCCTGGCCGAGACGGTGCGACTGGGCGGCACCTTTCCGGGCGAGGTGGCGGTGGTGGCCCTGGGCAAGGCCGGCTCGCGCGAGATGACCGCCAAGTCCGACCTCGACCTGATGACGCTGTACGCCGCCGAGGGGCCGGCCTCGATGTCGGCGATCAAGGGCTGGGGTGCCGAGAGCTTCTATGCCCGTTTCACCCAGCGCCTGACCTCGGCCCTGTCGGCACCGACCGGTGAGGGGACCCTCTATGAGGTGGACCTCAAGCTGCGCCCGTCGGGCACCAAGGGCCCTGTGGCCGTCAGCTTTGCGGCCTTTGAAGACTATTACGCCCGCGAAGCCGAGACCTGGGAGCTGCTGGCCATGACCCGCGCCCGGGTGATCTGGGCCAGTTCACCCGAGTTCCAGGCGCGGGCCGAGGCCGCCATCGAGGCCGCCCTGCGACGGGCGCGGGATCCGGCCAGGACCGCGCTGGACGTCCTGGAGATGCGCGCATTGATGGAGCAGGAGCGGCCGGGCAAGGGCGTCTGGGACCTGAAGCTGACCCCCGGCGGTCTTGTCGATATCGAGTTCGTCGCCCAGTTCCTGCAGCTCAAGCACGCTGCCGACGGCGGGCCTCTGGCCCAGAACACCGGGCAGGCCCTGGCCGCCCTGCGCGCCGCCGGTCTGGCCGACGCCGCCTCGCTGGCGGCGCTGGAGAACGCCTGGCGGCTGGAGCAGGACCTCTCGCAACTGACCAAGGTGGCGCTGGAGGACGGTGCCGATCCCGAGGTCGAGCCCAAGGCGTTCCGCACCCTGTTGGCCCGGGCCGGTCATGTGCGTGAGTTCCGCGCCCTGAAGACCAAGCTCTTGAAGGCCAAGGTCGCAGCCCGCGCTGCGTTCGAGACCATCGTGAAAGCACCGGGCTGACCGGGCTTTTCGCAAGGCAGCTTCGGATATACCTTCTGGATATCCAAAGGAGGTCGCCATGACGCGAACGACCCTGTTCCTATCCAACAAGACCCAGGCCGTGCGCCTGCCCAAGGACGTGGCCTTTCCGGATTCCGTCAAGGAGGTGAAGATCATCAAGGAGGGCAATCGCCGGGTGATCGTACCGGCCGACTCGTCCTGGGATGACTTCTTCGCGGAGCCGGGCATCGATATCGAACGGCCACCTCAGCTGCCGATGGAAAAGCGCGAGGAATTCTGATGTCGGGCTACATGCTCGACACGGATCTCTGCATCAGGGTGTTGCGGGACCGCACCCCTGAACTGAATGAGCGCTTCAGCCTGTTTGGCGACGCGCTTTGCATCTCCACCATCACGTTGACTGAACTTCTGGTCGGGGCAGCCAAATCGATCCGCCCCGATCTGCACCGACAGAAGGTGGACTGGTTTGCGGCGCGCGTGACGGTCCTGCCATTCGATGCCTTGGCCGCGGAGCACGCCGCCGATGTTCGTGCCGGCCTTGAGCGCATCGGACAGAAAATCGGGCCGCACGACTCTCTGATCGCCGGTCATGCCCGGTCGCGGGGGCTGATCGTGGTGACGGGCAATGTGCGCGAGTTTGGACGGGTCGACGGACTGCGGTGCGAAAACTGGTTTCCGGTGAGCGACGGATTCCACGAGGACTGACGTTCAAAGCGCATGGGACGGGGCGTCCGACGTTTTTGGAGACCACTACATGCTCAAGCAAACCCTTATCGCGATGACCGCCATGTTGATCGCCGCGCCGGCCCTGGCCGCCGGTCAGCCCGGCACCAAGCTGGATGCCAATGGCGACGGCAAGGTCACACAGTCGGAATTCCAGGCGGGCCGGTCGGCCCAGATGTTGGCGCTGGACGCGGATCGCGACGGCAAGTTGTCACGCGCCGAGTTCGCGAACCTGCGCCAGGAGCAGGCCAAGGCGAGGCGCCAGGCTCGCGCCGATCGCATGTGGTCCCGGCTCGACGCCGACAAGGACGGCACCCTGTCGCGCACTGAAATGGACGGCGTGCTGTCAGAGCGCTTCAAGCGCATGGATTCCGACAAGGATGGCGTTCTGAGCGCTGCGGAGTTGAAGGGCGGCGCGGATCGGATGAAGGTCAAGACCTGATCGATGCGGCTTTGGGCGGCGAGGTGAGGATTGGCGCCGCAGGGGAGCGATCCCGACGAAGGCTTGCTGGCGGATGTCGGCCGGGGCGACCCGGCCGCCGTCCGTCAACTTCTGGATCGACGCCTTCCGCGCATCCTGGCCCTGGCGCGCCGCATGCTGAACGATGCCGGCGAGGCCGAGGATGTGGCGCAGGAGACCTTCCTGCGCGCCTGGAAGCAGGCGCGGTCCTGGCGGCCGGGCGGCGCGCGGTTCGACACCTGGCTGCACCGGGTGGCGCTGAACCTGTGTCACGACCGGCTGCGACGGCGGCGCGAGGTGGTCACGGCCCAGCCGCCCGAGCAGATCGATCCCGGCCCGGCCCCCGACGCCGGACTGCTGGGCGCGGAGTTGTCTCGCAGGGTCGAGGCGGCGCTGGCGGCCCTGCCGCTGCGCCAGCGCGAGGCGATCGTGCTGTGCCACCACCAGGGCCTTGGCAATATCGAAGCGGCCGCCCTGATGGGCGTCAGCGTCGAGGCGCTGGAGGGGCTGCTGGGGCGAGGGCGTCGGGCGCTGAAGGCGGCGCTGGCCGACCTTGCGCGGGCCGCCGGATGATGGAGACGCTGCGATGACCGCCGATAACATCCTCAACGCCGCACGCTTCGCCGAACTGGCGGATGTGTATGGCGGCGATATCGGCCGCTGGCCGCAGGACCAGCGTGAGGTGGCTCGTGCCCTGCTGGCCGCTGACCCACAAGGCCTGGGACAGGTGCTGGGGGAGGCCGCCTGTCTGGACCGCCTGCTGGACCTGGCGCCTGCCGGGGCCGTGGATGCCGCCCTGCTGGGCCGTCTTATCGCCACAGCGCCCCGGCCCGCAGCCACTGCGCGTCGCTGGATCGCCGCCCTGGGCGCGGCCCTGGGTCTGGGCGTTGCGGCCATGGCCGGCGTGACGGCCGGGGTTCTGTTGGCCGGTCACGAGCGCGAGGATTTCACGGCCGACGCGCTGATCGCTTCGGTCGTTGATGACCTTGAGCCTGTGGACGCTATCGAGGAGCCCGCTGCGTCATGACCCCGACCCGAGCCCTGACCATCGCCCTGATCGTTTCCGGGGCGCTGAACCTGTTCCTGGTCGGCGGGATCGCCGGCGCGGCCTTTGTCCGCCACCGGGTCAAGGCCGAGTATCCGGTGGTGGGTGCCATGACCGGCCGCTCGCCGCTATGGACGGCCGGCCGGGACCTGACGGTCGAGCATCGCCAGGGCCTGAGGCAGGTCGTGCGCCAGGCCAACCAGGCCAATCGGGACGCGGCGCGTCAGGCCCGCTCCGAACGCCGGGCGGTCTGGCAAGGTCTGGCCGACGAGCCGTTCGACGCAGCCACGGCCTCGCGCCGTCTGGCCGCTGCTCGCGACCTCGACCGCCAGACCCGCGGCCGTTTGGACGAGGCCATCGTGGCCTTTGCCGCGACCCTGCCGCCGGAAGAGCGCGCGGCCCTGGCCGAGGGTCTGGTGCGTTTGCAGGCGACGCGCGGATCCGAAAGGCCGCCACGGCGCTGATTTGTGGTTTCCGCTGTAACCAAACGCGGCTTTCGTCCGTATCTAGGTCAGAGCGTCGACACCGGAGCCCGCCATGCTGATCCGCCAAGCCCCAGACCTGACCGAGAACGAGGTCACCAGCCACGAACTCTACCTGCGGCGGCGCGAGTTTATCGGCGGTGCGGCGGGGCTGGGCCTTGCCGGAATGGCCGGCGTCGCCGGGGCGGCACCCCTCAGCTTTTCCAGGGGCTTCTCAACTACCGAGACCCCGACGCCCAAGGACGACATCACCAGCTACAACAACTTCTATGAGTTCGGCCTCGACAAGGGCGATCCGGCGCAGAACGCCGGCCGGATGAAGACCCGGCCCTGGACGGTGCGCATCGACGGCGAGTGCGAAGCCCCCCGCACGGTCGGCATTGACGACCTGATCAAGGCCAACAGGCTGGAGGAGCGCATCTATCGCATGCGCTGCGTCGAGGGCTGGTCGATGGTCATTCCCTGGGTCGGATTTCCGCTCCGGGACCTCATCGCCTCGGTCAAGCCGACCTCCAAGGCGAAGTTCGTGGCCTTCGAGACCCTGATGCGGCCGTCCGAAATGCCGGGCCAGGCCTGGAACACGCTGGACTGGCCCTATCGCGAGGGCCTGCGGATCGACGAGGCGACCCATCCCCTGACCCTGATGGCGGTGGGCCTGTATGGCGAGACCCTGCCCAACCAGAACGGCGCGCCGCTGCGGCTGGTCGTGCCGTGGAAATATGGCTTCAAGGGTATCAAGTCGATCGTGCGGATTACGCTCACGGACAAGCAGCCGCCGACCGCCTGGAACGTTTCGGCGCCGCGCGAATACGGCTTCTATTCCAACGTTAATCCGGCCGTGGACCATCCCCGCTGGTCGCAGGCCAGCGAGCGCCGCATCGGCGAGTTCCGCCGCCGCGAAACCCTGCCGTTCAACGGCTATGGCCAGTATGTCGCCGACCTGTATCGCGGCATGGACCTGAAGAAGAACTTCTGATGGCGGCGATCAAGGCGGCGAAGAAGCGCCCCTCAAAGGTCAGGGACAACCTGGTCTATGCGCTGGTCTGGCTGGCCTGTTTTGCGCCGCTGGCCTGGCTGGCCTGGAAGGGGTTCAACGGCGATCTGGGTGCCAATCCCATCGAGAAACTGATCCGCCAGCTTGGCGTCTGGGGCCTGCGCCTGTTGCTGGTCGGCCTGGCCATCACGCCGCTGGCGCGGATCTTCAAGGCACCGCGTCTGGTGCGGTTCCGGCGCACGGTGGGTCTGTTCGCCTTTGCCTATATCGTGCTGCACCTGTTCAGCTATGTCGGGGTCGATCTGTTCTTCGACTTCAACCAGCTCTGGAAGGACATCCTCAAGCGGCCCTTCATCACCCTGGGCATGGCGGCCTTCGTGCTGCTGATCCCCCTGGCGGTGACCTCGACCAACGGCTGGATCATCCGCATGGGCCGCGCAGCGTGGCAGCGCCTGCACTGGCTGATCTACCTGATCGCGCCGCTGGGCGTCGCCCACTACTATCTGCTGGTCAAGGCTGACCACCGACCCCCGCTGATCTATGCGGCGATCTTCGCGGCGCTGATGGGCTGGCGGGTCTGGGACAAGGTTCGTAGTCGGACCTAGAGCATCGTGCGGAAAAGTGGACGCCCGGTTTTCCGCAAAAACGATGCGAAAACAAAAAATAGAGCAAGGCGAGCGCGTTTGATTTCGCGCGCGTTGCTCTAGTCACTCGCCCCCTCCGCGCCTGCGGCGCTCCTCCCCCGGAGGGGGAAGATGGCCCCGTCTTCCCCCTCCGGGGGAGGACGGGCGCGAAGCGGCCCGGAGGGGGCGAGTGGCCTTAGCTACTTCTTCGCCACGCCCTTGGCATAGGCGTCTGCGGCCGCGAGGATACGCAGGACGTTGCCGCTCCAGATCGCCTCGATGTCGGCGTCGCCATAGCCCTCGGCCTTGAGCCGGGCGGTGATCTTGGGCAGGTCGGTGATGTCCTCGAACCCGTCCATGCCGCCGCCGCCATCCCAGTCGGCACCGACGCAGACGCCCTTGGGACCGGCCACTTTCAGAACGTGCAGCATGCTCTTCATGAACAGGTCGAAGTCGCCGCGCACCGCCGGGTGGGCCTTGTCGATGGCTGCGCGCTTGTCGGCATAGGCCTTGACCGCCTCGGGCGTAGCCGTCTTCAGGTCGGGTCCGCGACCCAGGGCCGCCAGCGCGGCCTTGCGCTCGGGGCTGGGCGTGGTGTCGATCAGATAGATCGAGTTGATGCAGATGGCCCCGCCGGCGTCGGCGATCTTCTTGATGCGGGCGTCGTCCAGATTACGCGGATGGTCGTAGATCGCCTTGGGGCCCGAGTGCGAGGCAATGATCGGGGTTTTGGACAGGGCGACGGACTGATCCACCACATCATCGCTGGCGTGGCTGACATCGATGACGACGCCCAGCCGGTTGGCCTCGGCGAGCCAGCGCAGGCCCAGCGGCGAGTAGCCGTTCCAGATCTTGCCCTTGGTATCGGTAGAGCTGTCGGCCAGCTGGTTGTTGCGGAAGTGGACCGGTCCGGCCATCCGCAGGCCTTCCTTCTGGAAGGTTTCCAGCAGGGTCAGGTCCTCGCCCAGCGGCCAGCTGTTTTCCATGCTGATGAAGGCGAACTTCTTGCCGGCCTTGTTGATCCGCACGGCGTCGGCGGCGGTCAGGGCCAGTTCGAACGTGTCGGGATGGGCTGCCAGCATCTCGCGGATCTCGATCGTGCGACGCAGGGCGTAGTCGCGGGCGTATTTGTAACCGTCAGCGGTCAGCTCGCCCTGGCCGATATAGACGACGAAGAACCCGCCATCGAGGCCGCCTTCATTCATCCTCGGCAGGTCGACCTGGCTGAAATCGTGCTCGACCTCATGGCGATCCACCATGCTCCAGCCGGGCCGTGCGAAATGGGTGGGCGTATCCAGGTGGGTATCGAGGGTCAGGACCTTGTCGTGCGCAGCCTTGTCGGCCTTTGAAACGGCGGCGGGCTTGGTCGGTTTGGCTGGCGTCTGGGCCAGGGCCGGAACAGCGACCAGAAGGGCGGCGGAGCCAAGCAGGGCGGTCAGCAGGCGATACGGCATCGAGGCTCCGGGAGAATGAACGCGGACTGGAACAGGCACGCTTGCGGATAGCGCCGGAGGCGTCAAGGCGCAGCGCACGCGTGGCCGGTCAGAACAGCCCCAGCGCCTTGAAGCTGGCCACCCCGTCGCGCCCAACCACCAGATGGTCGTGAACGCTGATCTTCAGCGCTCGCCCGGCCTCGACGATCTGCTTGGTCATGTCGATGTCGGGGCGCGAGGGCGTGGGGTCGCCGCTGGGGTGGTTGTGCAGCAGGATGATGCTGCTGCTGGACAGCTCCAGAGCCCGGCGCATCACCTCGCGCGGATAGACGGGCGCGTGATCGACCGTGCCGTGGTTCATGATCTCGTCGGCGATCAGCTGGTTCTTCTTGTCGAGGAACAACACCCGGAACTGCTCGCGCGGTTCATTGGCCAGGGCGACGCGGACATAGGACAGCAGGGCGGTCCAGGACGAGATCACCGGCCGCTTGGCGATCTTGTCGCGTCCGGCCCGCATTGCCGCCTCGTGCAGCAGCTTGAGGTCGATCGCCGCGCTCTCGCCGACGCCCGGCACGGTCTTGAGCTCTTCGATGGACGCGCCGATCACCGCCCCGAACGAGCCGAACCGCGCCATCAGGGCCTTGGCCAGCGGCTTGACGTCGCCCCGCGCAAAGGTGCGGAACAGATAGAGCTCCAGCAACTCATAGTCGGGCAGGGCCATCAGGCCGCCGGCCTTGGCCCGCTCGCGCAGGCGCTCGCGGTGGCCAAGCTGATGGCGGGCCGGCGCTGCGTCGGACACGCCCAGTGATCTTGCGCTGACCATATCGCCCCCGCTTCAGAGGCGAGTATCTGGCCTTAACCTCTCAAGGTTGTCGAGGGGTCTCAGGCGGCGTGAGCCGCCTGCATCGTCTCGGCATAGAGCTTGAGCAGTCCGGCCTCATCGACGGCGACGCTCACAGCCTGGATCGGCTGGTCGTCCCAGGCCGAGGGGCCAAACAGTTCGCCCTCGGCCTTCAGGCAGGTCTGGCCCAGGGCGATGCCCTCGGTCAGCACCCGCACGGACCCGCGCTTGAGGGTGAACAGCGACGGATCGATCACGAAGGCCACGGCGGCGGCGTCGTGAACGCAGCAGCCGGTGATGCCGTCCCGGCTGCCATAGAAGGCGGCATACGGCTTGGAAATCGCGTTCAGGAACACGCCTGCGTCCCCACCGGTTTCGGCCAGGGCCTCCATATAGGCCGGCGACATCACCACCTGGGTGGTCACATCCAGGCTGACGGTGGTGACGGGCCATGGGGCGGTGAACACCTGATCGGCGGCCTCGGGATCGTTCCAGATATTGGCTTCGGCCACCGGCGTCACATTGCCGGGCTTGCCGGCCAGGCCGAAGGCGCCGCCCATGATGACGACCGATTTGAGCAGGCTCCCAACTTCAGGATCGGCCTGCAGGGCCAGGGCCAGGTTGGTCAGCGGTCCGACGGCGCACAGCACAACCTCACCCGGATACTGGCGAGCCAGATCGATGATCGCCTGATGGGCCGGCTTGGCCTCGGGCAGGGCCGGGACAAGGCCGGTCAGTTCGACATCGCCCAGGCCATTCTCGCCATGCACGAAGGTGGGCGAGGGGTTGCGCGGGCGGGTCAGGGGCTTGTCGATTCCCTTGAACACCGGCGCGGTCAGGCCAAAGCGCTGCTTGAGATACAGCGCGTTGCGCGTCGTGGTCTCGATGTCAGCATTGCCGAAGATGGTCGTGATCGCGATCAGGTCCAGCGCCGGGCTCGCTTGAATGAACAGCAGGGCCATGGCGTCGTCGATGCCGGGATCGGTGTCGAAAATGATCTTGGTCGGGTTGGTCATGTGGCGGCTCTAGCGGTTTTCGGTCGGCAGGGCGAGACGCTGGTCGGCGCCGGCCTGCATCAATGAGACATGGGCGGAGGCGACCTTCCAGCCCTCCGGCGTGCGGATCCAGGTCTGGCTCTGGCGGCCGATCTTCTCGGACCCCACGCGCTGGAATTCGACATTGGCGATGGCGAAGTCGTCGCCGAAGGTGGTGATCTCCGTGCGCAACCGCCTGCGCCGCGGAGAGCCGCCCGCCCGGCCGAGGCGGAAGGCGGCGATCTCGTCGAAGCCGTACAGGTTTTCGGTCACCCCCAGGCGCACGGTGTGGGGCGAAACCCAGAAGGCGCGGTCCAGCGCCTCCACATCATTGCCCATCAGCGCCGCTTCATAGGCGTCGACGGCGGCGGTCACCTGCGCCAGCACGGCCGGATTGTTCAGGATCATGGCAAGCCTTCCGGAGCATGGGCGGCGACGACGCCCAGGCGTTGCAGTTTCAGCCCGGCGGCCAGGGCCAGGTCCTCGCGCCAGGCCGGGGCGATGATCTGGACGCCGATCGGCAGCTGGCCCGGACGGTTCACCGGCGCGGCCAGGACGGGCAGGCCGATATAGCTGATCGGCTGGGTGAAGGCGCCCAGGTTCTTGCGAACGGAGACCTGCTGGCCGCCCATCTCCATTGTCGTCTGGCCGATGCCGGGGGCAGGGCAGACCGAGGCCGGGGTCAGCAGGATGTCGAAACTCTGGAACGCTCTGCGCACCTCGTCGCGGAAGATCGTGCGATAGCGCTGGGCGGCCTGGGCCACGCTCTGCGGCAGCAGAGCCCCGGCCAGCAGGCGGTCGCGCACGGCGGGGTCATAGTCCATCGGCCGCGCCTGAAGGTTCGCCAGATGAAGTTCGCCCGCCTCGACCGGGGTCAGGCAGAAGGCGGCGGCGCGGGCGGCCTGGGCGCCGGGCAGGATCACCCGGTCCTTGGCGTCCAGCGCCCGGGCCACCAGATCCAGCGCCTCCAGCACCTCGGGAAAGGCCCCCTGCGCGAACCAGCCACCCAGTACGCCCACCCTCAAGGGCAGGTCGGCCAGGTCGGAGATCCTGTCGGCCACCGGCTCGGCGGTGCGGACGCAGATCGCGTCGCCGTCGGGATCGGGGCCCTGCATCAGGTCATAGGCCAGGGCGAGGTCTTCGACAGAGCGCGCAAAAGCGCCGGCATGGTCCAGGCTCTCGACGAACGGAAACACGCCCTGGCGCGACAGGCGGCCATAGGTGGGCTTGAGGCCAAAGATCCCGCACAGGCTGGCGGGAATCCGGATCGAGCCGTTGGTGTCCGAGCCCAGGGTCAGGGGCACAAGCCCGCCCGCGACGGCGGCGGCCGACCCTCCCGACGAGCCGCCGGCGATGCGGGTCAGGTCATGGGGATTGTGGGTCGGGCCGTCATGGGCGTTTTCGGTGACGAAGCCATAGGCGAACTCATCCATGTTCAGCGCGCCCACCAGTATGGCGTCGGCTGCCTCCAGCCGCTGGATGAGCGTGGCGTCGTGCGAGGGCGGCGTTGCGTCGCGCTTGATCTTCGACCCGGCCAGGGTGGGCAGGCCCGCGATGTCGAACAGGTTCTTGACCGCAAAGGGCACGCCCGCCAGAGGCCCGACGGCCTGGCCGGCGACGATCCTGGCGTCCAGCGCGTCGGCCCGGGCCAGGGCGCGTTCGGCCAGGACGGCGGTGAAGGCGTTCAGGGCACTGTTGTGTTGGTCGATCCGCGCCAGGGCGGCCTTGGTCTCTGCCCGGGCGGTGGTCTGGCCGGCGCGCACGGCCGCAGCGATCTGAAGGGCACCGGGAAAGCTCATGGCTCGAACGCCGGGGCCGGCTCGTCCGCATGCTCGCTGAGGGCGGCGACGAACAGGGCCGTCTGGGTGCGCAGCAGGCTCAGGTTCTCGTGCACCGCCGCCAGGGTGGCCTCGGACAGGGTCAGGTCGATGGCCGCCGCGCGGGCCTGGGCCCAGGCGGCGATTTCGCCGTCGGTGAGGTCGAGAAAGGCCCTGGTCGCCGCGTCGATCGCCATCGTGGGACGGCCTCCATAAGTAAGAATTTTATTCATATACCGGCGTGGCAGGACGAGGCTAGTGCGGCACCGCTTTGGCGGGTTGTGCCTTGCGGCCGCCCGTCCGGCGGACACTTGGGCCGCAAAACGCCCACGGGGCAGGCACCTTGCTTCTATCGTCAAACCGGTGCGCCGGCGATCTTGGGAATGGGCCGCAATCGGCGTCGAAGTAGCCTTGTAATAGAAGGCTTACTTGATGGCGCACCACCACCTGGCTTCCACGCCCGAGACGATCCGCTTTGGCATGTTCGACGCGGCCTTTGATCCGGTGCTCACCGTGGTCTCGGGCGATTGCGTGACGTTCGAATGCGTGTCGGGCGGGGTCGAGGTGATGCCGGGGCCCGAGAGCGGTTTGGTCATCCCGCCGGCCCTTCAGGCCATCCATGACAGCAAGCCCGAGCGTATCGGCCCCCACATCCTGACCGGCCCGGTGGCTATCGCGAGCGCGCAGCCCGGCGATACGCTCGAGGTACGGATCGAGGCGGTCGAACCCAATAATGACTGGGGCTACTGCGCCGTGCGGCCGCTGGCGGGCACCTTGTCGGAGGATTTTCCCGACCGCTATGTCAGCCACATCGCGGTGGACCGTGCGGCCGGGACCTGCAAGCCCAGCTGGGGGCCGACCCTGCCGCTGAAGCCGTTCTTCGGCACCATGGGCGTGGCCCCGCCGCCCCGGTATGGCCGCCTCTCCAGCCGCGAACCGCGCGAGCATGGCGGCAATATGGACAACAAGGAACTGGGCGCCGGAGCGACCCTGTTCCTGCCGGTCTGGGTTCCCGGCGCCAATTTCTCGGCCGGCGACGGCCACGGCCGCCAGGGCGACGGCGAGGTGTGCGTCAATGCGCTGGAAATGGGTCTGACCGGGACCTTCAGCTTCATCCTGCACAAGGCCGCCGATGTCGGGATCGCCACCTGGCCCAGGGCCGAGACACCCACCCACTTCATCATCATGGGCTTCAACGAGGACCTCGACCTGGCCATGAAGCAGGCCCTGCGCGGCATGATCGACTTCATCACCGCCCGCAGCGCCCTGACCCGCGTGCAGGCCTATCAGTTCTGCTCGCTGGCCGTGGATTTTCGCGTCACCCAGACGGTCAATGGCGAGAAGGGCGTGCACGGCCTGCTGGAGAAGGGCGTGCTTTTCTAGGGGGCTTACGCGTCCGCTGTCAGATACCCCTTCAGCAGGGCCAGGGCATGGACCAGCCGGGCCCTTCGCCACTCGGCCGTACCCATGTCGGTGTCGAGGGTCACCGAGAGCGAATAGCCGTTGGCCAGGTGAAAGCGGCTCAGCGCCGCAATGGTCACATAGAGCTGCACGGGATCGAGATCGGGCCCGAACAGGCCCTGGCGCTGGCCGCTGTCGATCAGACGCTCAATGGTCCGGCGCAGGGGAAAGGCGGTCTCTGTCACCATCCGCGACTGCGAGACGAACTTGCCCTGCATCAGGTTCTCGTTGCGCAGCAGGCCCTCGAACTTCGGGTTCTTCTCGAAATAGTCGAAGGTGAAGCGCTGCAA
>Ga0187844_10002627_pt1 | contig 12523 bp, 7 predicted proteins | sample SpaLakP09_SKY_50_FD_134517 | JGI IMG/M metagenome (GOLD analysis project Ga0187844, IMG submission 134517) | Oligotrophic lake water microbial communities from Sparkling Lake, Wisconsin, USA - SP09_SKY_50 | ecosystem: Environmental > Aquatic > Freshwater > Lake | place: USA: Sparkling Lake...
ATAGATGCATCATCTATAGATATATTCATATTATTCGAGTTATACTCATAAAGATATTCTTTGGTTAATAGTAATGATGACATAGTGTTTATTTTTTATCTACAAAGTTGTGCCAGAATTTCAATTTTATTTTGGCTGAGAAGTAATAACCGAATAAATTTCAGCATAAAAAAAGCCATACCCGTTTTGGGTATGGCTTTTCCATAGGTGGTTGTGTATGTGTTTATTTACAGCATGATGATAATCTACTTAATTGATTATATGTAGAAACATTTATAGTTTTTATGTGTTGTCGACATAAAGGACAACAAACATTAGTTCGTAGTTTTGTATGATCTATATGTGATATGATACAATCACTACAAAAATCATGAGAACAATTTGTTGTACATTTAGTTTCAGGCTTTTTAATATTCAAACAGATAGGACAATCGTACGTGGAACATTCTATATCATTAATGAGTTTTATGTCAATATTAAACCTATTATCTGATTTGGGAGATTTCAACTGTATATAATAGGAATATATATTGACTCTGTTTGGTTCATTCATTTTTCTATCTAACAACAGTGTATATGTATCGATAATTGGTCGTAATAAATCTTCTATAGAGTGTAAACGATTAATATAAAAATATTTTCTATTAGTTAAACCGTTAGAATTGATTTCGCGAATTAATCCTAATGATGATCGAGAAAAGCCAGACAATAAAAATATATCTCGATTCATACAAGAATGAATTTGTCTACCAGACATAATTATTTTACATAATTCTTGATAAACTGTATCTTTTACTATCGAAATAATATGAGATAAATTTTGAAATCGTTCTAACACATCAAAATCATCATTTATAGATGATGAGAAATTATATATATCATCATTATCGGTAGGTTGTGTATGTATGAGAGGTTGTTGTCTATACATAGGGCAGTTATGATTATTACGATTATGACCTGGTTGACGACAATTTGAGCATCGTCGAACAGTGACATTTGGAGATAAAATAGTATAAGTAAATAAGTCGTTTATATTCATATTATTTGAGTCATACTCATAAACATATTCTTGGTTTGACGACTGTGATGACATTCACTATACTGATTTTTGTATATAAATTTGTGCCAAAATTTCAATTTTATTTTGGTTGGGTAATTGGCATAAAAAAAGCCATACCCGTTTTGGGTATGGCTTTTCCATATTATGTGTGTTAATTGATAATCATAATTACCAAGTATCCAATACTTCCTCAAATTCTTCCTCTTCTACTTGCGATAACAACGCTTCAAGATTAGCAGGTGAATATCTATCCATCGCGATCTTCTCCCTTACATTCCATAACCATCTTCTAAACTTACCTTTGTATTTCAAAGTATAAAACGTTCGTCTAAAATTATTCAATATTTTTACATCCCGTCTTGTAATAGATAATTCATATGTATTGAATATGACATCAAATATTGGATTGTAAGAACAATATAGTTCTTCTAAATTATTATTTATTTCTGGTAAACTTGTTATCCTATTTCTAATACAGTTTAATATTTCCAAATTGACGTTTAAAGGTGGTAGTTTTATCAATCTGTTATTACCGCATATTAATATAAATAAATGGTAATTCAGTTGTGGTAAAGCGGTAATCATATTCAAAGAACAATCTAATGAGCGTAAATGATAGTTTAGTCGTGGTAAACTTGTTAATTTGTTATTACCACATTGTAGTTTAATTAAATTGTGATTTAAGTCAGGTAAGGTTGTTATGATATTTTCAGAACAATCTAACTCTTCCAATTTACTGTTTAATTGTGGTAAAATAGTCAATTTATTTTGATAACAATATAGTTCTTTTAAATTATCATTTAACTCAGGTAAACTTGTTAATTTATTGTTAATACAATGTAACATTCGTAGTTTAAGATTTAACTCGGGTAAGCTTGTTAATAAATTACCTCCACAGTATAACTTTTGTAATTTACTTGGTAATTCTGGTAAACTTGTTAACTTATTGTTAGCACAATATAAATGTCGTAGTTCGTTAGGTAATTTTGGTAAACTTGTTAGTTTATTACTGATAAGATATAGTTCTTGGATTGTATTAGGTAATTGTGGTAAGATTGTTAGATTGTTACTTGAACAATACAATACTCGTAAGTTTGTAAATTGTGACAAATCTGGTAAATACGCCATTTTTTTGTTCGAAACATCAATTACTGATTTACCGTACCAATAACAATAATCTAGATAATCGCTCGTATTGTAATTTCGAAATTTGTAATAATCTTGTTCGTAATCACCATCTTCATCATAATAAACGACATCTTTATCGTCGTCATCATCAGATAGAAAAATGTTCATAACATTATTCGCATTCTCATATTCGAGCATATTGCTGTATATATTCTTATTTGATGATGATATAAATTCCATTGGCTGATTTTTACTTACAAACTTACGTTATAAAATCAAGTTTATTTTAGTTTATTTTTCTGCATAAAAAAAGCCATACCCGTTTTGGGTATGGCTTTTCCATAGGTGTTTGTGTGTGTTAAGTTTATTTGTCTTGATTTGCTATGCGTTCAGATCTTCTTGGTAGAATACTATTGATAACTTGATTTGCTATGCGTTCAGATCGTCTTGGTTCTACATGTCTTTTTCTTGTTGCTATAAAAAAGCCTTCTCTGTTTCTTGAATTAAGAATATGTTCTCTCATCATTCGAGATTCTTCATCTTCGTGTTCTTTTTCTTTAGTTAAAACTCGGACTATTAAACAACAAAGAACTATTTTTATAAGATTTTTATAATTTATTAATACACTTGAGACATTCTCAATTGTAATCATATTCAAAAACATATTCATTATTGAAAAAGTAGTGATTGTCATTATACTGAATTTTCTTTACAAATGTGTGCTAAAATTTCAATTTTATTTTGATAGTTTGTTTGATTTAGAAGAATGGTTTATTGTAATAAAATGAATTGTCAATATTATAAAAAAATATTTTTTACTTGTTTTGGGACAAAAGAAAAATATAGGTTTATTTGTAAATGTGGTAAAACATTTACACACAATACACAATTATTAGAACACCAAACTATGTGTTTACCTACACGTTTTCCTATACGGTGTGTAAATATCGCAGAAAAACATAAAGAAACGTATAATCACATAGTAAAAGAAAAAATTATTCACGAAAAAGAAATACACAATGCGGAACAGGAAAATGATGGATATATTAATCTAGGTAAATCGTCTATAAAGAAAAATGATAGTTGGGAAAAACTTTGAGTTTTTAAAAATGAAATTAAAAAAATAGATTTATATAATAAATGAACATGACAACGCAAATAATATATTCTGGTATACGTGGTGACTCTTTTAAGAACTTAATTAAAAATATCTTAACTAGAAGCAATTTGAAACCAAAATATATAGATGAACTTACAAGTGATGAAAATTTAAAAGTATATGATCAAGCTTTTACAGCTGCATCGGCAAATCCGAAAAAGAATTATGAAATTTTTGAACAAATTGGTGATTTATCAGTTAATAAATTTATTGTATGGTATGCATATCGTCGTTTTCCACAATTAGAATGTCCTTTAGGTGTTAAGGTAGTTGCTAGAATACGTATTAACTACGGATCTAGACAATCATTCTCTGAAATCGGAGAACAACTTGGTTTTTGGCCTTATATATCGGCAGATGAAGAAGAACGTGCTCATAAAAAGAAAGATCTTCTTGAAGATTGTGTAGAATCTTTTATTGGTTGTACAGAACAACTTCTCGATAAAAGATATAGACCTGGTGTTGGATATGCAATAGTTTATGATATCTTATCGAGTATTTTTGATAAGATAGACATTTCCCTTAAATATAATGATCTTTATGATGCTAAAACACGTCTCAAAGAGTTGTTTGATGCCTATAAAGATCAATTAGGAACATGGGCATACATTGATAATCGTGTAGATATGTTAGCTGAAGCAGTAATTTATCAAGTTCCGATTGGAATAAATAACCAACCATACAAAAAACAAACCGGTCAAGATGTTATTTTAGAACCCCGTCGTGAATGGATAAAATTGGGTTCTGGGAAAGCGGCTAAAAAAGCAGATGCTCAACAGAAAGCGGCAGAGGAAGGATTAAAAAAATTGAACGCTATGGGATGGGTTAAGGAAATATCAGATGAATATAAGTTTTTCTGTGAATAAGCTATTTTTTTAAAATACATTGTATTTTAAAAATTAACGTTTCTTTGATTTCATTATTAAAAACACAACTAACACTATTAAGACTACTAGAAGAATTCCACCGATACTTATACCAGCAATTTCTGTAGTTGTTAAACTAGATTTAGATACTTTTTTTTTGTCAACAGGTTCAACGTCTTCAGGTTCAACGTCTTCAGGTTCAACGTCTTCAGGTTCAACGTCTTCAGGTTCAACGTCTTCAGGTTCAACGTCTTCAGGTTCAACGTCTTCAGGTTCAACGTCTTCATCTTGAATGGGTTCGCCTATTCTTTTTTTAGGTCTGAGGGGGTTTGGTATAGGTTCTGGAGGATCAATACTTATGTCTTCATCTTCTTCTTCGTAGTCAGTTTCGTCGTCTTCATATTCATTAATTAAAGGTTTGGGTTTAGGTGTTGGTTTATAAGGAAATTCCCTTATTTCTGTGCAATTATCTGCACATGCTGTTTTCCAGTTTTTTTCACAGTTATTCACTGATCTTGAACAAGCAGTATCACAAATACTAGAACAGCATACTAATTTATCAGGATCATTTTTACATTTTTTAGTATATAAAGAATGTACACCTGGATAATATTGGTCAAATCTATCCATATCGAGTTTGTATAAAGACATTTTATATAAATACAATCTTTTATAAAAAAATATTTTATACACATCTATTTTTACAAAAAGATTTATGAACATTCAAGATTTCAAAAACGATGTGTAATATAACACCAATAACAAAAAATACAATTATTTTATTTTTTATAAATTTATGAAGTATTGTTCCTAGAAATAAGTATAATATTCCTTCTATTATACTTTCAATCCATATTTTATTAGAGTAAATTGCGTATTTACTATTGTAGTTTTTTTCACAAGCATATCCATAATTACAATATAATGTGTGTATATTGAATATAAATCCAAATAGATGCTTCAAGAAACCTATTAAAAACAATAATAAATAAATATTTTTTATAAAATTAGATGTAATTGAACATAAAATAATACTATATATACCTACAATAAACGATTCAATAACGTAATTCATTTTATTATATTTAAAATAATTATCAATTATAATAAAAAATGTCATCTGTAACATATGGAAATGTAACGATAAATAACAATTTAATAGTTGGTAATACAACAAGTTTAAATAAAGTTGTCGCTAAAACAATAAATTCTACAAGTTTAAGTTCTAGTGGGATTATTAATGCCGGTATTGTGTTCTCTACAGGTTCTATTACATGTGCTAGTATAAATAGTGCTAAAGGTATTATTAATGCAGGTAGTTTTACAACTGATGGTAATGTAACATCTGGGAATATAATTACATCTAGTAATTTAATTGTTGGTAATATAATTTCAACAACTGCTAAATATATTCCGGGCACTCTTACAATTGATAATGTAATTGCAACAGGTTTTATCAATGGAAGTAAATTGACTTCTACAAATATTATTAACACAGTTGATTTATCAGTTAGTGGTTCTCTTAATGTTGGTAACATTAATTCAAATAGTGCTAGTTACGCAAATTTAAATACATCTAGTAATCTTAATTCTAACAGTATAGTTGCTACAGGTAACTTATCTGCTGGTAATATATCAGTTTCTGATTCTTTTAGTATAGAAAACATATCTACCGGTAATGTAGTTGTTACAGGTAATGTAATAGCTAATAATATAGCAGTATCTGGGTCTTTTACACCGAAAAATATATCTACTAGTAATGTAGTTGCTACTGGTAATGTAACAGCTACTAATTTATTATTATCTGGATATTTCAGCCCAGATAACGTATCTATTGGTAATCTAGTTGCTATGGGTAATATATCAGCAAATAATATAGCAACGTCTGGATATTTTAATCCAGTTAATATACTTACTGCGAATGTTGTTGCTAGTGGTAATGTCACTACAGGTAATTTATTATTATCTGGATATTTTAGTCCAGATAATGTATACATTAGTAATCTAGTTGCTATTGGTAATATATCAGCAAATAATATAGCAACGTCTGGTTATTTCAATCCAGTTAATATACTTACTGCGAATGTTACTGCTACAGGTAATATAAAAGCGGGTAATTTATCGGTAATTGGTTACTTCAATCCAGAGAATATATTTACAGGTAATGTAGTTGCTACAGGTAATGTGACTGCTAATAATATAGCAGTATCTGGTTATTTTAATCCGAGAAATATACTTACTGCTAATGTTGTTGCTAGTGGTAATGTAACTACGGGTAATTTATTATTATCTGGATATTTTAGTCCAGATAACGTATCCATTAGTAATCTAGTTGCCACAGGTAATATATACGCAAATAATATATCAGTATATGATTATTTCAGTCCAGAAAATATAGTTACGTCGAATGTTGTTGCTACAGGTAATATAACAGTAGGTAATCTTTTAATTGAATCTTATAATCCAAACAATTTAACTATATTAGGTAATATAACGAGTGGTAATGTTATTGCGAATGATGATGTATTTTCATATAGTGATGTTATTGTTGCAGGTGTAATAAGTGGTGAAAGTATATATACTCTTGGTAATGTAACAGCCGGTAATCTATTAACAAGTTATTTTAATCCTGATAATATAACTGTAAATGGTAATGTAATTGGTGGTAATATAATTGCAGTGGATAATTTGTATTCTGGAAATGTTATTTCAACCAATTATATTGTTGGGGATAGTCTATATACTCTTGGTAATGTAATTAGTGGAAATGTTATTGCAAATAATGATGTGTTTTCATATGGTAATATTATTGCTACTAATGTTGTTAGTGGTAGTAGTATATATACTCTAGGTAATTTAACAGCTGGTAATGTAATTGGTTCTTTTAATCCGACGACGTTAAATGTATCCGGTAATGTGATTGGTGGTAATGTGATTGCAATTGATGATCTGTTTTCATATCGTAATATTACCGCTAATAAAGTTGTTAACGGTAGTAGTATATACACTCTTGGTAATATAACAGCCAGTAATATATCAATCACTAATTCTTTCACTCCTATTAATATAACTGTCGCTGGTAATGTGAGTGGTGGTAATGTTATTGCTGACAATAATATGTTTTCATATGGTAATGTTAAAGCTACAAAAATTGTTAGTGGTGGCAGTTTGTATACTTTAGGAAATGTGAATGCTGGTAATGTAACAACTACTGTTGATATTCTATCTTCAGTAAATATTACTGCTAATAAAGTTGTTAGTGGTAGCAGCATTTTTACTATGGGAAATATAAGGGCTTCTAATATATCAATAAGCGGTTCTTTCGTTCCTACTACTATAACCGCATCTGGTAATGTGAGTGGTGGTAATGTTATTGCAAATGATGGTCTGTTTTCATACGGTAATATTAAAGCTAATAAAGTTGTTACGGGTGGTAGTATATATACTTTAGGAAATGTAACAACGGGTAATTTATTAATTAACGGTTCTTTTACACCTACTACTTTAAGTGTATCTGGTAATGTAACTGGTGGTAATGTATTTTCCACAGATGATATGATATCTTCGGGAAATTTTACCGCTAAAGGAGTTGTTAGCGGTGGTGGTTTGTATACTCTTGGAAATATGAGTGTTGGTAATATAATTGCCGTGGATGATGTGATATCTTCAAGAAACATTACATCTACTAAGGTTATTATCGGTGATAACATTTTTACTCTAGGAAATCTAACTGCAGGTAATTTATTATTTAGTGGTTCTTTCGATCCTACTACTTTAAAAGTGTCTGGTAATGTAACCAGTGGAAATATTATTTCAAATGATGAGATGTTTTCATATGGTAATGTTACCGCTAAAGGAGTTCTCAGTGGAAGTAGTTTGTATACTCTAGGTAATGCGACTGTTGGTAATGTTATTGCTATGGATGATGTATTATCTTCACTAAATGTTACAAGTACTAAAATTGTCAGTGGTAGTAGTATATATACTGATGGTAATGTAACAGCCGGTAATATATCAATCACCGGTTCTTTCATTCCTATAACAATAACCACGTCTGGTAATGTAACTAGTGGAAATGTATTTTCTACAGATGATATGATTTCATATGGTAATGTTACCGCTAAAGGCATTATTAGTGGTAGCAGTATATATACTCTGGGTAATATAAAAGCAGGTAATCTATCAATTAGTGGTTCTTTCAATCCTAGTACTTTAACCGCATCTGGTAATGTAACTAGTGGAAATATAATTGTTAATGACAATATTTTATCTTCTAAAAATATTACTGCTACAGGAATAGTTAGTGGTGGTAGTATACAAACTCTAGGTAATGTGAATGCTGGAAATGTTATTGCCGCTGATGACGTGGTATCTTCCGGAAATGTTACTGCTAAAGGCATCGTTAGCGGAAGTAGTTTGTATACTTTAGGCAATGTGACTACTGGAAATGTTATTTCTACAGGTGATGTTATATGTTCAGGAAATGTTATTAGTACCAAACTTGTCAGCGGAGGTAGTCTATATACTTTAGGTAATGTAACAGCTGGTAACTTATCAATAACCGGTTCTTTCGTTCCTACTATTTTAACTGCATCTGGTAATATAACAGCAGGTAATATAATTTCCGAAGATGATATAATTTCATATGGAAATGTCACTGCTAAAGGCGTAGTTAGTGGTAGTAGCTTATATACTTTAGGTAATGCGAATGCTGGTAATGTTATTTCTACAGATGATCTTATATCTTCTGAAAATGTTAGTGCTACTAAACTTATCAGCGGCGGTAGTATATATACTCTAGGTAACATAACAGCAGCTAATGTATCCATTAGTGACTCTTTTATTCTAACTACTGTAACTGTAACTGCTAATGTGAGTGGTGGTAATGTTATTGCAAATGATGATCTATTTTCATATGGTAATATTAAAGCTAATAAAGTTGTTACAGGCAGTAGTATATATACTTTAGGAAATCTAACTGCTGGTAATTTATCATTTACTGGTTCGTTTGATCCTACTACTTTAAGTGTATCAGGTAATGTAACAGGCGAAAATGTAATTTCCACAGATAATATGATATCTTCTAAAAATGTTACCGCTACAGGTGTTGTTAGCGGTAGCAGTTTAGATACTCTTGGGAATGCGACTGTTGGTAATGTTATTGCTATGGATGATGTGATATCTTTAGTTAATGTTACCGCTACTAAACTTGTTAGTGGTAGCAGCATTTATACTCTAGGTAATGTAACCGCAGGTAATTTATCATTTACTGGTTTGTTTGATCCTACTACTTTATTAGTGTCAGGTAATGTAACAGGTGGTAATGTAATTTCAACAGATGATATGATATCTTCTAAAAATGTTACAGCTAAAGGTATCGTTACAGGAAGTAGTTTGTATACTCTTGGAAATGCGACTGTTGGTAATGTTATTGCTATGGATGATGTGATATCTTCAGGTAATGTTACTAGTACCAAAGTTGTTAGTGGAGGTAGTATATATACTGATGGTAATGTAACAGCTGGTAATATATCAATAACAGGTTCTTTTCTTCCTATTACTATAATTGTATCTGGTAATGTGAGTAGTGGAAATGTAACCGCTAATAATGATATGATATCTTCGGGAAATGTTAAAGCTACAGGTGTTGTTAGTGGTAGTAGTTTATATACTCTTGGTAATGTAACAGCTGGTAATTTATCAATTACCGGTTCTTTTACACCTACTACATTAAATGCTACTGGTAATATTACCGGAGGCAATGTAATTGTGATAGATAACATATTATCTTCTAAAAATATTACAGCATCAGGTGTTGTTAGTGGGGGCAGTTTGTATACTCTTGGCAATGTTAATGTTGGTAATGTTATTGCATCGGAAGATGTATTATCTTCTGGTAATGTCACTGCTAAAGGCATCGTTAGTGGTAGTAGTTTGTATACTGTTGGTAATATGAATGCTGGTAATATAATTACCACCGTTGATATATTATCATCTAATAATGTAAGTGCTACTAAACTTGTTAGTGCTGGTAGTATATATACTCTAGGTAATGTAACTGCAGGTAATTTATCAAATAACGGATCTTTTATCCCTAACATTTTAACAGCTTTAGGGAATATAACGGCTGGTAATGTAATTTCTGAAAATGATATAATATCTTCAGGAAACATTAAAGCTACAAAACTTGTTAGTGGCAGTAGTTTGTACACTTTAGGAAATGTCACTGTTGGTAATGTATTGGTAAGTGATGATTTGTTATCTTTAGGAAATGTAACTTCTACTAAACTTATTAGTGGCAGTAGTATATTCACTGTTGGAAACGTAACAGCGGGTAATGTATCGGTAAGTGGTTCTTTTGTTCCTAGTACTACAATTGCATCTGGTAACGTAAATGGTGGAAATGTAATTGCTAATGATGTTCTGTTTTCATATGGCAATATTAAAGCTACTAAAGTTTTTACAGGCAGTAGTATATATACTTTAGGTAATGTAACTGCTGGTAATTTATTATTTAGCGGTTCTTTTACACCTACTAATTTAAATGTGTCTGGAAATGTAACAGGAGGTAATGTAATAGCAGAAGATAATATATTATCTTCGGGTAACGTTACTTCTACTGGTGTTGTTAGTGGTAGTAGTTTGTATACTTTAGGTAATGCGAATATCGGTAATGTTGTTGTTACAGATGATGTCATTTCTTCTAAAAATGTTACTGTTACTAAACTTATTAGTGGAGGTAGTATATATACTCTAGGTAATTTGACAGCCGGTAATGTCTCTACGAGTGGTTCTTTTGAATTTATTAATATAACTGCTTCCGGTAATGTAACTACTGGTAATGTAATTTCTACGGAAAATATAATATCATTAGGAAATGTTACAGCTACTAAAGTTGTTACGGGTAGTAGTTTCTACACTGTTGGAAATCTTCGTGTCGGTAATGTATTGGTAAGCGATGACGTGTTATCTTCAAATGTTACCGCTAGTAAACTTATTAGTGGTAATAGTATATATACTCTAGGTAATTTAACAGCTGGTAACGTTTTAGTGACTGGGTCTTTTGCTCCAAATACTATAACTGTTTCTGGTAATGTGAATGGAGCTAATATTATTGCAATGGATGATATTTTATCTTATGGTAATATTACATCGATAGGTGTTATTAGTGGTAGTAGTATATACACTCTAGGTAATATAACAGCTGGTAATGTGTCAACAAGTGGTTCTTTTGAATTTATTAATATAACTGCTTCCGGTAATCTAAGCGGCGAAAATATCTTTTCTAATGATAATATGTTATCGTCTGGTAATGTAACTACTACCAAAGTTGTTAGCGGCAGTAGTTTATATACTTTAGGTAATCTTAAGTCTGGTAATATAATTTTAACTAATGATATATCATCTTCAGAAAATATTACTGCTATAGGTGTTGTTAGCGGTAGTAGTTTATATACTTTAGGTAATCTTAATGTTGGGAATATAATTTTAACAACTGATATATCATCATCAGAAAATATTACTTCTAATAAAGTTGTTTTTGGTAGTAGTAGTATATACACTTTAGGAAATGTAACAGCTGGTAATATATTAGTAAGTGGTTCTTTCACAGCTAATATCTTAACAGTATCTGGTAATCTAACATGTGCCAATGTAATTGCAGAAGATGATATTATTTCATATGGAAATATTAAAGCTACAGGTGTTGTTAGCGGTAATAGTATAATAATGAGTAATGTAAGTTCTGATAATGTAAGTTCTACAAGTGATATAATATCTTATGGAAATGTTACAGTTACAGGAATTGTTAGTGGAAGTGATATATATACTCTAGGTAATGTAACAGTTGGTAACTTATCAGTAAGTGGTTTATTTATACCTAATACAGTAAATGTATCTAGTAATTTAATGTCTGCTAGTTTAGTAACAAATGTTTTATCTTCAGGTAATTTAACCGCTACAGGAATTGTTACTGGTAGTAGTATATATACTCTAGGTAATTTGACTGCTAGTAACTTATCAGCTACTGGTTCTTTTGATCCTAGTAATATAACTGTATTTGCTAATGCAACGGCCGGTAATGTTATCACGAATGATAGTTTATTTTCTGAAAATGTAATTACATCAAATGTTGTTAGTGGTGGTAGTATATATACTATTGGAAATTTAATGGGTGGAAATGTAATCGCGATGGATTTATACGGTTCTAATATTACTGCTACAGGTTTTGTTACTGGTGGTAGTATATATACTCTAGGTAATCTAACAGCTGGTAACTTATCAGCGACTGGTTCTTTTGATCCTAGCAAC
>Ga0187844_10002629_pt1 | contig 12521 bp, 12 predicted proteins | sample SpaLakP09_SKY_50_FD_134517 | JGI IMG/M metagenome (GOLD analysis project Ga0187844, IMG submission 134517) | Oligotrophic lake water microbial communities from Sparkling Lake, Wisconsin, USA - SP09_SKY_50 | ecosystem: Environmental > Aquatic > Freshwater > Lake | place: USA: Sparkling Lake...
GGTCAGCGGATTTCATCGGGGCCAGCGGCGTTGCCGCGTAAAAGGCCGGATATAGAACTGCGACTTTCCTCGTCTGACAAAGCTGGAAATACCTTGCAAAAGGGAGGCGTCCATATAGACACACATGCAACTGGCGGAAGAACGACGGCAACACATCGTCGACACGGTCGAGCAGCAGGGCAAAGTGCTGGCGGCCGAACTGGCGCAGCGGTTCAACACCTCGGAAGACACGATCCGCAGAGACCTGCGCGACCTGGACGCGGCAGGCCTGCTGCGGCGCGTGCACGGCGGCGCGATGCGGCGCACGCAGCCGGTGCCCAGCTTCGGCCAGCGGGTCGATGCGGACGAAGCGCGCAAGGAGATGCTCGCGCGTGCGCTGGCCGACAGCGTGCAGCCGGGCGACACGGTCCTCGTCGATGCCGGCACGACCAATCTCGCGTTCGCGCGCCAGCTGGAAGACGGCCGCGCCGCGATCATCATTACCAACAGTCCGCAGATCGCGCTGAGCCTTGGGCATTTGCGCAGCACGCGCGTCGTGCTGCTGGGCGGTGTGTACTCGGCCCACGTCGGCGCCGTGATGGGCGCGCAGACCCTGGCCGAGATCCAGCGCCTGCGCGTGGACGTGTCGGTCGTGGGCGTATGCAGCGTCGAGGCCGAGCGGGGCCTGGGCACAAGCGACCCCGAGGAAGCCATTCTCAAGCAGGCGATTTTGGCCGCGGGCAGCCGGCGTGTCGTCGCCGCGTTGAACGAGCGGCTGGAAGCGCCGGCGCCGTTCCTCATCGCACCGCTGGCGGACATCGACCGCCTCGTGCTGGAAGCGGATGCCGCACCCAACGTCGTCGCACGCCTGCGCAAGGGCGAGCGCGCACCCGAGATCGTACTGGCAGCAAGGAGCCGCGCATGAGCCGAATCGACGATAGCAAGGCACTCGCACCCGCTGCCGGCCTGGATGCCGCGCGCTGGTCCGTGTCGACCGTCTTCCTGCTGAACGGCGCCGGCATCGGCGTGTGGGCCGCGCACGTGCCGCTCGTGCAGGCGCGCGCCGGCATCGACACGGGCGTGCTTGGCTTCCTGCTGCTCACCATCGCCGGCGGCGCGATCTCCGCGATGCCGCTGTCCGGCTGGATGGCGGGGCGCTGGGGCACGCGCGCCGTCGTCGTCGGCAGCGGCTTGCTGTTCGCGCTGATGAGCGCCGTCCTGATGAACGTGGCGGGCCTTGTGCCGCTGTTCCTCGCGGCGTACGTGTTCGGCGCCAGTAACGGCGTGCTGGACGTGGCGATGAATGCCAACGCCAGCGAGGTCGAGGCGGCGCGCGGCATCCCGACGATGTCGTCGTTCCACGGCTTCTACAGCCTCGGTGGCCTGATCGGCGCGGCGCTCGGCGGCCTCCTGATCGGCGCGGGCCTCGGCGACGGCCGCGGCGCGCTGATGGTGGGCGTCGCCATCTTCGCCGCCGTGCTGGCGTGCGGCGGGCGGTTGCTGGCCGTGCCGCCGGCGCCGCATGCGACCCCTCATTCGAGTCATTTTGCGCTACCGCGTGGGCAAGCGCTGTTCCTCGGTTTATTGGCCTTGCTGTGCTTCGCCATCGAGGGTGCGCTCGTGGACTGGAGCGCGCTGCTGCTGAAGGAGCGCACGCAGGTCGACGCAGCGACGGCGACCCTCGGCTACTCCGCGTTCTCGGTGACGATGGCCGCGTGCCGCTTCGCGGGCGACCGGCTCGTGCTGCGCTTCGGTCCCCTGCGCGTGATGACGGTGGGCGGTCTGGGCATGTTCGCGGGGCTGATGATCGCCGTGACCAGCACGCACTTCATGCTGTCGGCGCTGGGCTTCGCGCTGATCGGCCTCGCCGCGGCGAATGTCGTGCCGCTGATCTTCGCGGCGGCCGCGCGCATGCCGGGGATGTCGGCCGGTGGCGGCCTCGCGACGGTGGCTACGCTCGGTTACGCGGGCCTGCTGATGGCGCCGCCGCTGCTCGGCGCGATTGCGGCGCACACGAATATCGCCGTGGCGCTGGGCATCCTGTCGTTCTCGGGGATCGTGATCGCGGCCAATTCACGGCGCGTCATGCCGTAATTCGTATTCTCGTAATACGGTGTATGCGCCGGAACGCGATTCGACCAACGCGTAATGCTCGACACGCCAGTCGATCACGGGACCGGCGGCGGGCATGACCGCCCCGTTCGCGCGCCGCGCCATCGTCACGTGCGGCCGGTAGGCACGGGCTTCCGGCGTCAGGCCCAGCGCCACCAGGGCATCAAGCAGGCGCGCATGCAGGTCCAGCAACGCCTGCGGTTCGCTGAGCGGTTCGATCCACGCGATCCCGCTGCGCTGCAGCGCTGGGCGGCCGAACTGCAGATTGAACGGTTCGAAGGGCACCTGGAAGCCGTCCAGGAACTCGGGCAACCGCGCGCTGGGCTGGTTGCCGAGGAAGTGCAGGGTCACATGCAGCTTGTCGGTGTGGACCGGCGTCGCGCCGCGCGGCCACGTCCAGGCGTCGCGCCACGCGCGCAACCGGTCACGCACGGCATCGTCCGGCCACAGGGCCAGGAAGAGGCGGGTGGTGTCCGGCTGCGGGCTCATCTCAGAAGCAGTGTTCCGGCGCCGGGAAGCTGCCGTCCTTCACGGCCGCGACATACGCCTGCACGGCCGCGTCGATGCTCGTCTGGCCTTCCATGAAGTTCTTCACGAAGCGCGCCTTGCGGCCCGGGAAGACGCCCAGCAGGTCGTGCATGACAAGCACCTGGCCGGAGCAGTCCGGACCCGCGCCGATGCCGATCGTCGGCACCTGCAGCATGCCCGTCACTTCCTTGCCCAGTGCCGCGGGCACGGCTTCCAGCAGCACCATCGCCGCGCCGGCTTCCTGCAGCGCCAGCGCGTCGCGCTTGAGCTGTTCCGCGCCTTCGTCGGTCTTGCCCTGCACCCGGTAGCCGCCTAGCTGGTGGACGAATTGCGGCGTCAGGCCGATGTGGGCGCAGACGGGGATGCCGCGCTCGGTCAGGAAGCGGACCGTTTCGGCGAGCCACGCGCCGCCTTCGATCTTGATCATCTGGGCGCCCGCGCGCATCAGCGCGGCGCAGCTGTCGTAGGCCTGCTGCAGGGTGCCGTAGGTGCCGAAGGGCAGGTCGGCCAGCACGAACGCGTTCTTGCGGCCGCGTACGACGGACGCCGTGTGGTAGGCCACGTCGGCCACCGTCACGGGCAGGGTCGAGTCGAAGCCCTGGCACACCATGCCCAGCGAATCGCCGATCAGCAGGATGTCCACGCCGCAGCGGTCCATCAGCGACGCGAAGCTGGCGTCGTAGCAGGTGAGCATGGCGATCTTTTCGCCGGACGCGCGCATCGCCAGCAGCGAGGGCAAGGTCACGGCCTTGCGTACCGGTGCTTCGTTCGTCGAGGTTCCGCCCAGATAAGCGCTCATAGTATTCCTTTGCAAATCAAGATAAGCCGTGCCGGAGGATCGCCCCGGCGTTGCCACGCGTCCGGGCAGGCGTGCGGTCACAGGCGTGCCCGGTATCGTTTGTTAAGATGCGCGATCTTACCTGAAAACGCCGCCCGCGCTTGTGTAACCCCATGGCCACGACCATTCTCATTATCTTCCTCATCGTCTATCTCGGCATGATCCTCGGCGGGCTGCCGTTCCTGCGGCTCGACCGCACGGGTGTCGCGCTGCTCGGCGCCATTGCGCTCATCAGCATCAACGCGCTGAGCCTGGAGCAGGCGGTGGCGTCGATCCACCTGCCGACGATGGCGCTGCTGTTCGCGTTCATGGTCGTGTCGGCGCAGATGCGCCTGGGCGGATTCTACGACTGGGTGACGCACAAGCTGGCCGGGTTGTCGCTGAGTCCCGCGAGCCTGCTGGGCGTGCTCATTGGCGTGTCTGCCGTCCTGTCGGCCGTCTTCAGCAACGACATCGTCTGCCTCGCGATGGCGCCGCTGCTCGTCGAGGCGTGCCAGCGGCGCGGCCTCGCGCCGGTCCCGTTCCTGCTGGCGCTCGCGTGCGCATCGAACATCGGCTCCGCCGCCACCCTGATCGGCAATCCGCAGAACATGCTGATCGGCCAGACGATGCATCTGTCCTTCGACGGTTATTTCGTCGATGCGATCGTGCCCGTCGCGCTGGGGCTCGTGCTGTGCTGGGGCCTGATCGCCTGGCAGACGAAAGGAAAATGGGAAGAGGCCTGTGACACCGCGGCCCAGGCGCAACCGGCGCAAAACGCGTTCGACGCATGGCAGACGACGAAGGGACTCATCATCGCCGGCGCCCTGCTGGTCGGGTTCCTCGTCGCGCCGTGGCCGCGCGAGCACATGGCGCTGATCGGCGCGGGCATCCTGCTGATGAGCCGCCAGCTGCGGTCGCAGAACATGCTCGGCCTCGTGGACTGGGAATTGCTGGTGCTGTTCATGAGTCTTTTCGTCGTCAACGCCGCGCTGCAACGCACGGGATTGACGGGCGAGGCCGTCGCGTGGATGGCCGCTCACGGCCTGCGGCTCGATCAACCGGGGGCGCTGTTCGCGACCACGTTCGTGCTGTCGAACCTCGTCTCCAACGTGCCCGCCGTGATGCTCCTGATTCCCGTCGTGCACCACCCGCTGGGCGGCGTGATGCTGGCGCTCGTCAGCACGCTGGCCGGCAATCTGCTGATCGTGGGGAGCATCGCCAACATCATCGTCGTCGATGCGGCGGCCAGGCGCGGCGTCGCCATCGACTGGCGGCGCCACGCGCGCGTCGGCGTGCCGGTCACGATCGCGACGCTCGCGATTTCCGGCATCTACCTGGCGCTGCGGTTTTAAGCGAGACGGGCGATGCCCTGGTCGCCGACGTTGGCGAGCAGGGTCTTCACGGGACCACGGCCCGGAATGACGAGATCCGGCGCAACTTCGGCCAGCGGCGCCAGCACGAACGCGCGCTCGTGCATGCGGGGGTGGGGGACGATCAGCGTGGGCGCATCGTCGATGATCTCGTCGCCGACCAGCAGCAGGTCGAGATCGAGCGTGCGCGGCGCGTTGCGGTAGGGCCGCTCGCGGCCGTGCGCCTGTTCGATGGCGAACAGCGCCTGCAGCAGGGCGTGTGCATCGAGGCCGGTGTCCAGCGCGGCGACGGCGTTGACGTAGTCGTCGCCCGAGGAATCGATTGGCGCCGTGCGGTACAGCGACGACGTTTGCAGCAGCTTTGCACCCGGCAGGCGCGCCAGGCGCTCGATCGCATCGAGCACGTTCGCGCGGGCGTCGCCCAGGTTGGCGCCGATGCCGACCCAGGCGATCATTCGCCGCCCGCAGCCTGCGGTGCGTCTACGGGTGCGCCGCCTTCACCGTCAGCGCGGCGCGGACCGCGGCGGCGCGGGCGTTTCTTCTGGCCGGACGGTTGCGTGTCGCGCGTCGAATTGATCAGGCGTTCGCGCTCGGCGATGTCGCCGGCGTAGAACGTCGCCCACCAGTTGCCGATCTCCGCATCCAGTTCGCCCGATTCGCAGCGCAGCAGCAGGAAGTCGAAGCCGGCGCGGAAGCGCGGGTGCTCGAGCAGCTTATAAGGCGTCTTGCCGGTGCGGCGCTCGAAGCGCGGCTGCATGGCCCAGATGTCGCGCATGTCGGTGGCGATGCGGCGCTGCAGGGCCAGGTTGTCCGTCTGGTTGTCGAGGACGTCGTCCGCCGCGAGGTGCAGTGCGGGGATCGGCGACTCGCCGGCGGCGCGGTAGGCGTTCCACTTTTCCAGCACCTGGTGCCACAGCAGCGACGCGAACAGGAAGCCCGGCGACACGCCCTTGCCGGCTTTTACACGCGTGTCCGTGGATTCGAGGGCCAACGTCACGAATTTCATGCCGATCGGCTGTTCCAGCACGACGTCCAGCAGCGGCAGCAGGCCGTGGTGCAGGCCGGACGAACGCAGCTCCTTCAGGCAGGCCAGCGCGTGGCCGCTCATCAGGAGCTTCAGCATTTCGTCGAACACGCGCGCGGCCGGCACGTTGTTGATCAGCGGGGCCATCACGGGGATCGGGGCGCGGGTCGCGGGCTCGATCGTGAACTGCAGCTTGGCCGCGAAACGCACGACGCGCAGCATGCGCACCGGGTCCTCGCGGTAGCGCGCTTCCGGCTGGCCGATAATGCGCAGGACCTTGGCGCGGATGTCTTCGATGCCGCCGTGGTAGTCGAGCACCGTCTGCGTGGCCGGGTCGTAGTACATGGCGTTGATGGTGAAGTCGCGGCGCTCGGCGTCTTCGTGCTGCGGACCGAAGTTATTGTCGCGCAGGACGCGGCCATGCTCGTCCTTCGGCGCGTTGTCGCTACCCTTGCCGCGGAAGGTCGTCACTTCCAGCAGGTCCTGGCCGAACATCACGTGCACGATCTGGAAGCGGCGGCTGATGATGAAGGCGCGGCGGAACAGTTTTTTCACTTCCTCGGGCGTCGCGTCGGTGGCGATGTCGAAGTCTTTCGGCTTCACGCCCAGCAGCAGGTCGCGCGCGGCGCCGCCGACGACGAAGGCCTTGAAGCCGGCTTCCTGCAGGGTCTGCGTGACGCGCACCGCGTTGTTCGACACGAGCTTCGGATCGATGCCGTGTTGTTCCGGCCCGAGGATGACGGGTTCGGTCGGGTCGCGCTCGTCTTTCACGCCCAGGATTTTGCGGATGAATTTTTTAATCATTGAAGAGGTGCAGTGAAGTCCAGCCGAGGGCGTTGGCGTGTTGGTTCAGTTTGTCGCTCGGGTTGGTCGCCACGGGGTGCGAGACGACCGACAGCAGCGGGATGTCATTGTGCGAATCGCTGTAGAACCAGCTGCGTTTGAAACTGTCGAACGGGCGGCCGAGGCCTTCCAGCCACGCATGCATGTGCGTCACCTTGCCGTGGCCCTGCGTGGGCGTGCCGGCCAGCTTGCCCGTCGGGTGGCCGCGCTCGTCCAGCTCGGGACGCGCGGCGATCAGGTGCTCGACGCCGAATTCGCGCGCGATCGGCGCGGTGACGAAGGCGTTGGTCGCCGTGATGATCGCCACGAGGTCGCCCGCGTCCTGGTGCTTGCGCACGAGGTCCAGCGCCTTGGGACGGAGCGCCGGCTTGATCACGTCGCGCATGTACTGCGCCTGCAAGTCTTTCAAATGGGCCGGATCGAATGCCGCCAAGGTGCCGAGGGCGAATTCGAGGTATTCGACCGGATCGAGCGTGCCGGCGTTGTACTGCGCGAAAAAGGCGTCGTTGCGGCGCTGGTGTTCGGCGGCGTCGACGACTTTTTCACGCACGAGGAACTGGCCCCATTCGTAGTCGGAATCGATCGGCAGGAGGGTATGGTCGAGGTCAAACAGCGCGAGATCGTTCATTCTTTTGGTTCGGAGTGTGGACTGCCGGGATTGCCCTGAAGCAAGAGATCGCGCAGCAGCGGCACCGTGACCGGACGCTGGGTCTCGAGCGAATACTGGTCGAGGGCATCCAGCATGGTCGACAGGGAGCGCATGTCGCGCTTGAAATGGGACAGCAGATAGGGTAACACGCTGGCGGACAGCGTCAAACCGCGGGCCTCGGCGGCCTGCGTGAGGGCGGCGATCTTCTGGTCGTCGGACAGGCCGTGGATCTGGTACACGAGACCCCAGCCCATGCGGGTACGCAGGTCTTCGCGCACGGGCAGCACGGCCGGCGGCACCGGGCCCGTGCAGACCATGTAGGCACCGTGTTCGCGCACCTGGTTGAACAGGGCGAAGGCGTCGATCTGGCGCTCGGGCGACAGCTGGTCGACGTCGTCGACGAGGTACAGGCTCACGGAAGGCAGAAATACGAATTCGTCCGCACCGGCGGTGGCCGCGATGTAGCGCGCGCCATCGGTGGCGGCGAGGCCCTGCAGCAAATGCGTCTTGCCGGCGCCCGTTTCTCCCCACAGATAGCAGAAATGCTCGCGCGATGCGCGCTGGGCGAACTGGTGCATCAAATGCGCCATTTCGGCATTTTCCCCTATCTGGAAGGTGTCGAGGCTTTGCGCCGGCTCGGCGCCCAGATCGAGCACCAGCTGTTTCATGGCTCGGTTCTCTTCATGTCGTGTGCGTAGGAACTAGGCATTATAAAAGCTGCTGCGCAGATAGTGGCGTTTCAAATGGCGAAAAGCCACCATCAGCACGGCCGACGCCGGCAATGCCAGCAGCACGCCCACGAAGCCGAACAGCTGGCCGAAGGCGAGCAGGGCGAAGATCACGGCCAGCGGATTCAGGCCGATGCGCTCGCCCACGAGGCGCGGCGTGAGGAAAAAGCCTTCGATGACCTGGCCCGCGCCATAGATCACCGCGACGGCGATGACGCCGCTCCAGTCGGAAAACTGCAGGATGGCAGCCGTCAGCGCCAGTATCAGCCCCAGGCCGTAGCCCAGGTACGGGATGAAGACGAGCAACCCCGTCAATATGCCCACCGGCAGCGCCACTTCGAAGCCCGCCAGCGCCAGCGCCGCCGAGTAGTACAGGGCCAGCACGAGCATCACGAGGAGCTGGCCGCGCAGGTACTGGGCCAGCAGCGCGTTGACTTCCCGGGCCATGTCCACCGTCTGGCGCACCCAGCGGCGCGGCACGGCATGTTCCAGCTGCAGCAGCAGGCGGTGCCAGTCCAGCAGCAGATAAAACAGCACGACGGGGATCAGGATCGCCGTCGCAACCCAGCCGAGCAGGGCGCTGCCGCCCACGCGCGCGGATGCGAGCACCGTCGTCCAGATCTCGTCGCCGGACGTCATGATCTGCTGGGTGAGAATGGTGCGCAGGCTGCTGCCGTCCAGCTTGATATGGATGCCCAGCTGCGCCAGGCGGGGCGACAGGATGCTGTCGATGCGGACCAGCGCGTCGGGGATCTGGGCCTGCAGCAGCGGCAATTCCGTGCGCAGCACCGGCACGACGATCAGCACGAGGGCGGTGACGGCCGCCAGGAACGCCAGGATCACGACGACGACGGCGAGCGAGCGAGGCAAATGAAACTTGCCGAGACGCGCGCGTTCGAGCCGGTCGACGGCGCCGTTCAGGGCGTAGGCGAGGATGGCGGCGGCGATGAACGGGGTGAGGATGGGCCCGAGGGCGTACAAGAGGACACCGCAAGCCAGCCAGAGAGCCAACCAGAATGCTGACTGTTTTTGCTCCGGACTGAGGGAAAAAGGCATGTAGTTGTTGTTCTTGACCGTTAAAACGGTGCCGGGGCAGGCCGTTTTGATAAAATAATGGATTGACCGACTGGCTAGTGCCGGTGCACGACGTCAAACGCCCAGTTGTCAACCGCCTACTATTTTACCGCCTCCGCTGCCAAATACCATGAGCCAACCATCTAATGTTTCTCTCTCCTACCGCGACGCTGGTGTCGATATCGATGCCGGCGACGCCCTGGTCGAAGCGATCAAACCTTTTGCCAAGCGCACCATGCGCGAAGGCGTGCTCGGCGGCATCGGCGGTTTCGGTGCGCTGTTCGAAATCAGCAAAAAGTACAAGGAACCGGTTCTCGTGTCCGGCACCGACGGCGTCGGCACCAAGCTGAAACTGGCGTTCGAACTGAACCGCCACGACACGGTCGGCATCGACCTCGTCGCCATGAGCGTCAACGACATCCTCGTGCAGGGCGCCGAGCCGCTGTTCTTCCTGGATTACTTTGCTTGCGGCAAGCTGGACGTCCCGACCGCGACGGCCGTCGTCAAAGGCATTGCCGCCGGCTGCGAACAGGCCGGCTGCGCCCTGATCGGCGGCGAAACGGCCGAAATGCCGAGCATGTACCCGGACGGCGAATACGACCTGGCCGGCTTCGCCGTCGGCGCCGTGGAAAAATCGCAGATCATCGACGGCACCAAGATCGCCCCGGGCGACGTCGTACTGGGCCTGGCCTCGTCGGGCATCCACTCGAACGGCTACTCGCTGGTGCGCAAGATCATCGAAGTGTCGAAGCCGGACCTGGAAGCCGACTTCCACGGCAAGAAGCTGTCCGATGCGCTGATGCAGCCGACCCGCATCTACGTGAAACCGCTGCTGGCGCTGATGCAGGCGATGGAAGTGAAGGGCCTCGTGCACATCACGGGTGGCGGCCTCGTCGAGAACATCCCGCGCGTGCTGCAGGATAACCTGACCGCCGTGCTTGACAGCAAGTCGTGGACCCTGCCGCCGCTATTCCAGTGGCTGCAGCAGCACGGCGGCGTCGCGGACGCCGAGATGCACCGCGTGTTCAACTGCGGTATCGGCATGACCGTGATCGTCTCGAAGGAAAACGCGGACGCGGCCGAAGCCCAGCTGAAGGCGGCCGGCGAGACCGTGTACCGTATCGGCGAGATCCGCGCGCGCGGCGAAGGCCAGGCGCAGACGATCGTCGAATAAGTTCGCGCATGCGATAAAAAAACGGGCGCCGCGTGGCGCCCGTTGTCATTTGCGGCGTGGGATCAGCCGCGCTGCCGGCGGCGGCGCAGGCCGAGGGCGGCGCCGCCCAGGGCGAGCAGCGCCAGGCTGCCCGGTTCCGGCACGTCCGCCGGGAGTTCCCGCGTCGTGTACTGGAAGACGGCGCTGCGGCCCGTGAGATAGAAGCCGTCCGGCGTGTCGTACACGATGCGCAGGCTGTTCCCCGTGAAGGTCAGGACCGGGTCGACGACGACGTCTTCGGTCAGGTCGTTCGAGACGAGCGACAGCCCGGCGATGACCTCGTTCCTGTCGAACTTGATGTTCGAGACCAGGGCCGTGAAGTTCTCGAAGTCCCACAAGTCCTGCGACGTGAGGGTCAGCGTCTGCGCGACCGGATCGAGGTCGATCCAGACCTCGCCGCCGTCCCAGCCGGATGGATTGCCGAGCACGGCGCCCGCGCCCAGTTCGACGCCGGCGCCGACGGTCTGGCCGGCAGCCGTGAACGTTTTCGGACCGAAGTTCAACGGCGCGCAGACGGCGCAATAGGGCAGGCCGGCGGACGTGCCGAAATCGGCCTTGACGATCGCGGCGTTGGCGCTGGCACCGGCCAGGGCGAGCAACAGGCACATGAGTTTTTTCATCGTTGTCTTCCTTGGTTGATTAATGGAGGGCCGGCTCGGCCTGCGCCATGCCGACGATGACGGCGGCATCCGTCACCGGCGTATAGGTGGGCGAGAAATTGCTGGCATCGAGCGCGCTTGCCGTCACGTTCTTCAGTAGCATCAGCGTCGTGAAGTTCTGGCCGTTGGCCGCGCCGTCCTGGTCCCACTGGAACTCGGTGTCGGCGCCGTTCTGGTGCAGGCGCAGGAAGCCGCCGGCGAATGGGTCGGTGCCGCCGGCGTAGCCGCTGGAGTAGGCCAGGATGTTGCTGATGTCGATCTGGTCGCCGCCCGTGCCGGCCGTGAAGTCGGCGATGGTGACGACAGCCGTCGCGCTGGTCGGGTAGTAGAAATGGATCAGGTCGCGGTCGGCACCGGTCGTGATGGTCTGGGCGTTGCCCGAACCGTAGACGTAGAACGTGTCGCTCCCGCTGCCGCCGTCGATGATCGACAGCGCGGACGAACCGTTCGCGTCGATGGTGTCGTTGCCGGCGCCGCCGTAGAAGGCGTTGACGCCCTGGCTGTCGGACAGGTAGTCGTCACCTTCGCCGCCGGTCAGCGTGTCGTTGCCCGCTTCACCGTACAGGTAGTCGTTGCCCGGGCCGCCGTCGAGCTTGTCGTTGCCCTGGTGGCCGTAGAGATAGTCGTTGCCGTCCAGCGCATTGATGGTGTCGTTGTTGACCGTGCCTTGCAGGGTTTCGCCGTTGTTGGTACCTGTTACCGTCAATCCCAGGCTCGTACCGTCGGGGTTGTAGGGTGGGTTGAAGTTGCTCTGCGAGAAGCTGGACGCCGTCGTACCCTGGAACACCATCAGCGTCTTCCACGTGCTGCCGCCGCCGGTGCCGTCCTGGTCCCACTGGAACTCGGTGTCGGCGCCGTTCTGGTGCAGGCGCAGGTAGCCCGTCGCGAACGGATCGGTGTCGCCGACGTAGCCGCTGGAGTAGGCGATGACGTTGCTGATGTCGACTTTGTCGCCGCCCGCGCCGGGGGTGAAATCCGTGAACGTGACGACGGCGCTGGCGCTGGTCGGGTAGTAGTAATAGATCAGGTCGCTGTCGGCGCCGGTCGTGATGGTCTGGGCATTGCTCGAACCGTAGACATAGAAGAGGTCGCTGCCGCCGCCACCGTCGATGACGGACAGCGCCGACGAACCGTTCGTGTCGATGGTGTCGTTGCCGGCACCGCCGTAGAGCGCATTGACGCCCTGGCTGTCGGACAGGTAGTCGTCACCCTCGCCGCCGATCAGCGTGTCGTTGCCCGCTTCGCCGTACAGGTAGTCGTTGCCCGGGCCGCCGTCGAGCTTGTCGTTGCCCTGGTGGCCGTAGAGATAGTCGTTGCCATCCAGCGCATTGATGGTGTCGTCATTGACCGTGCCTTCCAGCGATTCACTGCTGTCGGTGCCGGTGACGGTCAGGCCGACGCCGGTGCCGCTGGGGTTGTAGGATGGGTTGAAATTGTTCAGCGTGAAGTTCGTCGCCGTCGTAGCCTGGAACACCATCAGCGTCTTCCACGTGCTGCCGCCGCCGGTGCCGTCCTGGTCCCA
>Ga0187844_10002630_pt1 | contig 12513 bp, 13 predicted proteins | sample SpaLakP09_SKY_50_FD_134517 | JGI IMG/M metagenome (GOLD analysis project Ga0187844, IMG submission 134517) | Oligotrophic lake water microbial communities from Sparkling Lake, Wisconsin, USA - SP09_SKY_50 | ecosystem: Environmental > Aquatic > Freshwater > Lake | place: USA: Sparkling Lake...
AATTCACTCTATAAGGGCACTACCTTGGCAACCACTTCCTGTTTTGCAGCCCTCGCCTCTGACCAAGACTTGGTCCCCCACCACATAGAGCGCAGAAGTATTGGCCCCAAAGATGTGGGCATCGATATCGCTTTTTGCGGCGTGTGTCACACCGATTTGCATTTCGCCAAAAACGATTGGGGACGCAGCAACTACCCGCTGGTCCCAGGCCACGAGATTGTGGGAACGGTCAATGCGGTGGGCGCTGACGTCAAAAAATTCAAGCTCGGCCAAAAAGTGGCGGTGGGCTGCTTTGTCAATTCCTGTCACACCTGCAGTTCTTGTGCAGTGGATTTAGAACAGTATTGCCTTAAGGGTGTCACCGGCACCTACAACGCCGCGAGCGTTGACCCAGGCGGCTTCACCTACGGCGGCTACTCCAAAAACATCGTGGTGGACGAGCATTTTGTGCTGCGCATGCCCGATGGCTTGGACCTGGCAGGCGCTGCACCCTTGCTGTGCGCGGGCATCACCACTTATTCGCCGCTCAAGCATTGGAATATCGAAGCGGGCATGCGCGTGGGCGTGATTGGCTTGGGGGGCTTGGGCCATATGGGCATCAAGTTTGCCCATGCCATGGGGGCTCAAACCACCATGATCACCAGCTCTGCCCACAAGGCGCAAGACGCGCTGCGTTTGGGTGCTGATGGTGTGTTGCTGTCCAGCGATGCCGCCGCCATGCAAGCCATGGCCAACCAATTTGATTTTTTGCTCAACACCATTCCGGTCTACCACGACTACAACGTCTACCTGCCATTGCTAAAGGTAGACGGCACCATGTGCATCGTCGGCACGATTGGCATGAACGCCGAACTCAATGCACGCGCACTCATTATGGGTCGACGCAAAATTGCCGGCTCATTGGTGGGTGGCATCCAAGAAACCCAAGAGATGCTGGACTTTTGCGCCGAACACCAGATCTCGTCGGATATTGAGATGATTCCCATGGACGGCATCAACCATGCCTATGAACGCATGCAGCACAGCGATGTGAAATACCGCTTCGTGATTGACATGTCCACCCTTGCCTGAACCCCTTTAGCCATGACCAACTACACCACACTGCGCTACGAGGTAGCTGATCACATCCTCACCCTCACTTTGAACCGGCCAGAGCAAATGAATGCGTTCACCGTGGAGATGTCGCACGAACTGATTCACGCCTTCAACCGCGCCAGCGACGACGATACAGTGGCCGCGATTGTGGTGACAGGTGCGGGCAGAGCATTTTGTGCTGGCATGGACTTGAGCATTGAGGGCAATGTATTTGGCTTGAACGAGCACCTTCGACCCACTCTGAATGACATGCAAGACAAGCTTAATGACCCCGCCATGGTCGATGGCGTGCGTGATTCGGGCGGCAAAGTCACCTTGGCCATGTTCGAGTGCAAAAAACCCATCATCGGCGCCATCAATGGCGCAGCGGTTGGTATTGGTGCCACCATGACCTGCGCTATGGACATCCGCTTGGCATCTGAAAAGGCACGTGTGGGTTTTGTGTTCAACAAAATTGGTATCACGCCCGAAGCTTGTTCAAGCTGGTTTTTGCCCCGCTTGGTGGGCTTACAAACTGCGCTGGAGTGGTGCTACACCGGCGACATCCACAGCGCCGACACCTTGCTGTCGGCAGGCTATGTCAAAGCAGTGTTTCCTGCAGACGCTTTGCTAGAAGAGGCCTACAAAATTGCACGAAAAATAGTGGCGCACAGCCCTGTGGCCATCGCCTTGACGCGGCAAATGCTCTACCGCAACGCCGCGCTTGACCACCCCTTGAAAGCCCACCAAGTGGATTCGCTAGCGATTTTTTACGCCAGCCAAACCAGCGGCAAAGAAGGCGTGGCCTCGTTCCGTGAAAAGCGTCCACCTGTTTTTAAAGACAAAGCATCCACCGATATGCCTGACTTTTACCCTTGGTGGGCTTAAAGCCACCGCACACGCATGACCTCGATCTATGAGCAAGACTTAGACAAAACCTCGGCCAATTTCACAGCCCTATCTCCTGTCAGTTTTTTAGAGCGCAGCGCAGACATTTACCCCGACTTGACCGCCGTGGTTCACGGCGAACGCCGCTACAGCTGGGCGCAGGTACGTGAGCGCAGCGCCAGACTTGCCAACGCACTGCTGGCCGCAGGTGTGCAACGCGGACATACCGTCAGCGTGATGCTCTCCAACACCCCTGAAATGCTGGAAGCCCATTACGCCGTACCTGCGGTGAATGCTGTTTTACATGCTCTGAATACAAGGCTGGACGCCGCGCTGATTGCTTGGCAGATGAACCATTGCGAGGCCAGCATCCTCATCACCGACCGAGAGTTCTCGGCCACCATGAAAGAAGCGCTGGGTATTCTTCTTAACCAGTACCAACGCGATATGCTGGTGATCGATGTGGACGACAGCGAATACACCTGCACGGGTGAACGCCTAGGCGAAATGGAATACGAAGCTTGGTTGAAGCAGTACCCCCCTGTGGACCAACTGGGTGGTCCGCAAGACGAGTGGGACGCGATTGCGGTGAGTTACACATCGGGCACCACTGGCGACCCCAAGGGCGTGGTCACCCACCACCGAGGTGCATACCTCAACGCGGTCAGCAATGCGGTGACGTGGCACATGCCCAACTTTTCGCGCTACCTTTGGACCTTGCCCATGTTTCACTGCAACGGCTGGTGCTTTCCTTGGACTATCGCCATGCTCGGAGGCGTTCACGTGTGTTTGCGCAAAATCGATGCGACTTTGATATTGCAAGCCATGGCTGACCACCGCGTAGACCATTACTGCGCCGCCCCTGTGGTTCACAACCTGTTGATTCAAGCACCGCAGCACCTTCAAGCAGCGGTGACGCAGCATGTCAAAGGCATGGTCGCCGGTGCCAGCCCTCCTGCTTCCATGTTAGAGGGCATGGCCAAACTCGGTTTTGATATCACCCATGTTTATGGTCTGACCGAGGTCTATGGACCCGCATCGGTGTGCGTCAAACGAAGTGATTGGTCTGCCCAAAGTTTGGACGAGCAAGCCACACTGAACGGACGCCAAGGCGTTCGCTATCCCTTGCAAGAGGGCATGGCCCTGAAAGACCCGCAAAGTTTGGCCGATACGCCCGCCGATGGGCAAACCATGGGCGAAATCATGTTTCGCGGCAATATCGTCATGAAGGGCTATTTGAAAAACCCCCGCGCTACCGCCCAGGCCTTTGATGGCGGCTGGTTCCATTCGGGCGACTTGGGCGTGATCGATGACCACGGCTATATGAAGATCAAAGACCGCAACAAAGACATCATCATCTCGGGCGGCGAAAACATCAGCAGCATCGAGGTGGAAGATGCGCTGTACCGCCACCCTTCAGTGCTGGCCTGCGCAGTGGTGGCCAAGCCCGACGACAAATGGGGCGAAACGCCGCTGGCCTTTGTGGAACTGCACACCGGACACGCGGTCGACGCCGAGCAGTTGCAAGCGCATTGCAAGTCCTTGCTGGCGGGCTACAAAGTGCCGCGTACATTTGTCTTTGAAGCCATACCCAAAACATCCACTGGCAAGATACAAAAATTTCAACTTAGAGAAAAAGCCAAAGCGCTTTAGGCCACATCACTGGAGACTGCCATGCTTGACCACTTTCCCCTTTCTGCCTCTGAATTTGACGGCCCCGTGCTGGTCACTGGCGCGGGAGGCTGCATTGGCAGCTGGGCGTTGGCGCTTCTCACCCATGCAGGTGTGCCCGTGAGCGCTTTCGATTTGAAAGCCGATACCCGTCGGCCCGAATTGCTGATGTCGCCAGCTGATTTAAAGAAAGTTCATTGGTACGAAGGCGATATCGCCGACACCGCTGCAGTCAAAGCCGCGGTGCAGCACAGCAAGGCCCGCGCCATCATCCATTTGGCGGCGCTGCAAGTGCCGTTTTGCCGCGCCAACCCTGTGGGAGGGGCTTTGGTGAATGTGGTGGGCACAGTGAATGTGTTTGAAGCCGCCAAGGAGGCCGGCATCAAGCGCTTGAGCTATGCCAGCTCGGTGGCGGCCTACGGCGCCTTGGAAAACGGCGGAGCGATGGCCACGCTCTACGGTGCTTACAAGTACTGCAACGAACAAACCGCCAAGGTGTATTCAGAGGAAAACGGCGTTCACAGCGTGGGCATACGGCCTGGGGTGGTATACGGCGTGGGCCGAGACCAAGGCATGACCTCCAAAACCACTGTGGCTTTGCTGGCCGCTGCCGCCCATCAAGCCTATGACATTCCTTTCAGCGGCCAGGTGTCATGGTTGTTTGCTGCAGAAGCCGCCAGTGCTTTCATTCGCAGCGTGGCCAAAGAACGCGTGGGCGCACCGGTGTTTGACTTGAACGGCGTGTATGCCTCTGTGGAAGAAGGCATGGCTATTTTGCAAACCATTGCACCTGACGCCAAGGTGGGGATCAAGGGTGAGCCCTTAGCTTTTCCCATGGACAAATCGGATGAGCCTTTGAAAGCCTTTATTGGCGACTACGGCCAAATGCCTTTGGCCCAAGGCATAGAAGCCACCTACAAAGCCTTTGCCCAACTGCTGAAAGACCAGCGCATCAGCGTGGCCAGCATTGCTTGAGCGAACTGGAAATAGATTACTCTTCAGTTTTGGCTGCGGGCTTGGCAGGCTTCCAAGCGATATCACGTTGCATACGAATGGCTTTGAACATGCAATCGCGCCTGAGTTCGCCGTTTTTAATTTTCTCGCAATAGGTGCCGCTGGCCGAATAGGTGCCTAAACAATAGTTCTTTTTGTCTTGGTCGCTGATCTTGGCACACGAGGACAAATCAGCCCAAGCAAAACCCATAGTCCCTAATGAAAACACACAAAAAACAACCAATCTTTTGACCATCATCAAACCTCTAAAAAAAACATAAAAAATCATTCAAATTTCCCCATTTGGGGACGATACTAGATACGTACAACAGATTTATAACAGTCAAATTTTATAGAATGATAACAATCACAAAAACCGTCATTTCGAAGAAAGTTACCGCATGCAACTCATGGACACGCCCGAGAACAAAGAAAAATTGGTCGATGCCATCAAATTGTTTTATAACAATGTCATGGAGCAAAAGGATCTGCGCCACTTTTTCTTTGGCATGACCGTAGAACATCTCGTCAAAGATATCGAGCTCTACCAAGATTTTTTCATGCCCAAGCCTGATCGCTACTACAGGGAAACTTTTTCCCAGACCTCGCCCTCGGCCATTCAAATCAAAGCGCCCCAATTTGACGAGTTGCAAATCACCTTGCAAACCTCTTTACGCTCTGGCGGTTACCTCAAATCGCAAATACCCCAGTTGTCCGCCAAATTGCTGGAGTTGTTTGAAGAGTCACGTGCCCAAATGGCAGATGAAAACATCAAGGTATGGAAACCTTTAGAAGTCACCAACCAATTGGTGTGCGACCTCTATAACGCCAACCGCACAGATGCGCGATTGGAAAAAAATGGCGATGTTTACGGTTCGCGTGGTTTTATGTATCCCTTTTGGACGCGAGCTGCCAACGACACCAAGCAACTGATCTTCATTGGCCAAGGCTTCTCCACCAGTGTGGACACCCCTTTGGCAGCTGTGGAGGCGTTTTGCAACCAAGTGAATGAAAAATACACTCACCAAAAATTTCAAGTACGGCAAAGCGCCAAGGGGCCAGTGCTGTTTGCGCGTCACGCTATTTCTTATGCCCAAGGCGTTCCCACACGAATGCTCATGCGGGCGGCCAAACAATTTGCCACCACGTTTGAAGGGGCGATGAACATGGACCCCGACAAATTGCTCAAAAACATTATTCGTTGATTTTGCTGATTTTTTAATCAATTATTATTTTTCGTTTAAGATGGTTCAAAACGATATAGCTCGTTTTGAACTCTTTTTTGAAAATAATAAAAATGTGGGACTTGAGTTTGTTAGATGGTTTGTTTTTGACAACCATCCTTTGTTCCATTGGCATTGGCGCCTACCGCGGCTGGTTACCCCAGGCCCTGTCCATGTTGGGTTTTGTGGCGGCATTTGTGGCGGTCGTGAAACTCGGCCCCACTATCGGCGCTTGGCTGCCCCTTGGCGGCCCTGGTGAAACACTGCGTGACGATATTGGCGCACTCATCGCATTGATTGTTACCTTGTTCATTGGCCACCAGGCGGTGGTCTTGCATCGCAAATTGTTTACCCGCAGCGGGCCGCAACCAGCGCACCGCACCTTGGGTGGCGTCTTTGGCATGGTGTCAGGTGTGTTTGTGTTGCTGCTGTTGTCAGCCATGATTGACCTCACCGCTTGGCGAGAATCGAGCTGGTGGAAAGGCACTGCGGAGGAAAGCGTGACGCGCTTTTTGCTAGAACATATGAAGTCCAGCGTCAAACCAAGTGAAGTAAGCCCACCTACTTGATAGACTCTTTCATATAGGCTTGGGTGGTTTTCACCGCTTTATCCAACACCGATGCCGCACCGCTGGCACCCACGGTGGCCACAAAAATGCCGAGTAAAAACGAAATAAGGTAGCCCATGCTGGTGCCCTCAAAGTGGGTAGACGTTCCTTGCGAACCTCTTGACCAAGAATAGATCGGCACCAGTGGGCATAACATGAACAGGCTTTAAACGCTGTTTTTTCTGATGAAGTCGCCCATGCGTTGCAAACCTGCATGAATGGCTTCGTCAGATGCCGCATAGCTGAAGCGTATGTGCTGGCCGTCGCCTGGCACCCTTGGCCCAAAATGAATATCGGCCAACACCGCCACACCGGCTTCAAGCAACAAGCGCTTGCGAAACTCCTCGGAGTCGGCGCAACGCGTGAGGCGGCAAGCCTCGGTGACGTTGGGCCAAGCGTAGAACGCCCCGCCTGGGCTTTGGCACTTCACGCCAGGGAGTTGGTTGAGCAAATTCACAATCAGGTTGCGTCGCTTCAGAAACACTTCGCGCATGTGGTGCGCATCGTCTTGCGGGCCGTTCAAAGCCGCCACGCCCGCCCACTGGGTAATGTGTGAAGCACACGACTCGGTGTTGGTGATCCAGTTGGTGAAATAAGGCGCCAGCTTTTTGTTGGCGGTAAAGCCCAAACGCCAGCCCGTCATGGCCCATGTTTTAGAGCAACCGTCGGAGATGATGGTGCGCTCTTGCATGCCGGGCAAAGAAGCGATGGAGTTGAATTCACCGTCATAGACCAACTGGCCATAAATTTCATCGGCGAACACCCACACTTGGGGGTGCTTGCGCAAAATCTCGGCAATCGCCTCAAGGTCAGCTCTGGGGATGATGCCGCCCGTGGGGTTTTGCGGTGAATTCAGAATCAACAACTTGGTTTTGGGTGTGATCTTGTCGGCTAACTCTTGCGGGTCAAAACCAAAATTACGTGACTCACGCAGGTAAATGGGCACACCCACCGCGCCATTGGCTTTGATTTGCGAGTCGTAAATGGGGAAACCTGGCACGGGGTAGATAACTTCGTCACCCGCGCCATGGTCGGTGACCGACTGAATGGTGTAGCCGATGAAGGGCTTGGCACCTGCGCCCACCACCACATCGTCGGCGTCCACCTTGATGCCACGGGTATGCGAAAAATAGTCCGCAGCGGCTTGGCGCAACTCGGGGATGCCTGCAGAAGGGGTATAGCCGTGTTTGCCTTGCTGAATGGCGGCGATGCCCGCGTCTTGGATATGCTGAGGCGTGGCAAAGTCGGGCTGACCGATGCAAAACGAGATGATGTTGCGGCCTTCTCGAATCAGCTTGTTGACCTCGGCCAACACCACAAAGGCGTTTTCTGTGCCCAAGCTTTGGGCACGTTGACTCAAAGCTGTCATGCTCAGACGCCTTCAATGATGCGCATATCCCGAACCACCGCGTTTTTACCCAAAGCGACCAAGGCTTCTTGGTAGCCAGGGCTGTCGTAGACCGACATGGCGGTGGCCAAGTCGGCAAACTCGATCAGCACGGTGCGCTCCATCTTGCCGTTTTCCTTCACAGCGGCGGGCATGCCTCGGGCTAAAAATGTGCCGCCAGCAGCTTGGATGGCTGGAAGTGCCAACTTGGCATAGGCGGCGACAGCGTCGGTGTCTTTGATTTCTTGGTAGACGCTTAACAAATAGGCTTTTGGCATGGTGAAGTCCTTGAAAGAAGGACTTACAGTTTAGAGCCAAAGTCCCTCAGGGTTGACCCGAAGTTCTCAGCGAGAATGAAAGCATGAACTGGCTGATAAAAATCTTATTCCTATTGATAGCCATCATGCTGCTGTCGGTGGTCTTGCTGTTTTCCTTGCTGGGTTTGGTGTTGGGCCTGCTGCGCTGGTTGATCACGGGGAAAAAGCCCCAAATGGCGGTGATTTTCAGCAGCTACCGTCAATGGAAAAAGCAAGCAGCGCAACATATGCGAGGGCGCAGATCTGACGAAGACATCATCGAGGCCGAAGTGCGCGAAGTGCCGACCACGCGCCTAGAGGACAAGCGCTGATCAGTTCAACCGAAACCGCCAAGCCCAAGCCGCCAAGCTCAACCAAGCGGCTACAAAAGCCATGCCGCCATAGGGCGTGAAGACTCTGAAAATCGTGATGCCAGCAAGGTGAATCAGGCAGATGTTGAGGCTAAACATCAGCAAACCCGCAGTGAACAAGGCAGCTGACAACAGCAAGGTTTTGCTGGCGGTATGCAGCATGGCAACGGCACACACACCCGCCAAGGCCAAGGCATGGAGTTGCTGCATTTGCAAAGCCGACTGCAAAGACTTCAAAGACGATGGGCTCAGTACCTCGCCCATGTGCGCCACATAAGCGGCCAACAAGACCGATGCCGCAGCAATCACACAGGCGACAACAAACAGAATACGGCTAGCGATTTTCATGAGGGTGATACACAGTCCTAGGGTTATGATTTTTAGCATGACTACATTGCAACGCATGACCCGCGCAACGCTCTTCTTGGGGCTGATGTTAATCAGTGGCTGGGTACAAGCCACCCCCTCGACAGACCCATGGGTCCACGACCTTCAAGCCTTGGCCCCTGGCGACTGGAATGACGAGAAAGCCAAACACTTGCTCGAACGTGCAGGCTTTGGTGCCACGCCCGAAGACGTCCAGCGCTTGGCACGGTTAACACCCTCGCAAGCCGTCAAGCAAATGGTTCGCTATGCGTCGATACCCGACAAGTTCAAAGCTTTTGAAGACTCGGGAGCGCATGACGCCGGTTTGGAGCCCTTTGCCGCCTCACGACCTGCAGCCACCGATTTGGCAAAGGCCACAGGCGAAGCACTTGGCGTGAAAGTCAAACCAGGTGGCAACCGCCGTGTGCAGCAAGTGGCTGACCGCTATTTGTATTGGCTCAGGGTGTCTCGTTTAGAAACCCACCGCTTGGGCTATTGGTGGGCCAACCGCATGCTCACCACACCGCGTCCCTTTCAAGAAAAGATGACGCTGTTTTGGCACGGCCACTTTGCCACCACCGAAGAAAAAGTCCGCGACTACCGCAAGCTGCATATTCAAAATGAATTGTTGCGCCAACACGCTACAGGGAAATTTCGCGACCTGATGGTGGCGGTGGCCAAAGACCCTGCGATGCTGTCGTTTTTGGATGCGGGTGTGAACCTCAAAGGCGCACCGAACGAAAACTTTGCGCGTGAAATCATGGAGTTGTTCACCATGGGTGTGGGCAACTACACAGAACAAGACATCAAGGAAGCCGCACGGGCTTTCACCGGCTGGAACTACAACGACCTGCGCTTTGTCATCAACCCCCAGCAACACGACGATGACGAGAAAACCATTTTGAGCCGCACCGGACTCTTTACCGGCGAGCAGGTGATTGACATATTGCTGGCGCAACCCGTCACTGCTGAGTTTTTGGCGGGCAAGCTCTACCGCTACTTTGTGCGTGAAGATTTGTCTCCCGCCTTTCAGCAACGACTGGGCAAGTTGCTGCGTGACTCGAATTACGACATCGCCGCCTTCATGGAAACCCTCTTGTTGTCCAAAGATTTTTACAGTCAAGCGTCGGTCGCCACGCGCATCAAACCACCGGTGGAATTGCTGATTTCCACCTATAAAAAAATTGGGCTCACAGCGGTACCAGGTATTCCGGACTTCAACGAGCAGTCAGAGATGCTGGGCCAAAAGTTGTTTTACCCACCCAATGTGGCAGGCTGGGCGCATGGACGCAGTTGGATCACACCTGGCTTGCTATTGGCGCGTGGCAATGTGATTTATGACACGGTGTATCCGCCCATCAATTTCGTGGCACCCGACCGCGTAGCCAATGGTCTTTACCAAATTGAGCCGGTGGCCGACAAATTGGCCCAAGGCCAAGACGTCACCACGGCCACCAAACCCGAAGGCAAAAGCTCGGGCGAGATGTCCATGTCCAACCAAGGCGATCGCGACGAAGACTTCAACACCCGCTTTGCCAGCTACAACGCGTGGCGCAAAGCGATTGAAAAAGTCAAACCGATTGAACGAGCCCCCGCGCAACTGAATATGTCGCAACTGGTTCGCCAAGCCAAATGCACAACCACTGATGAAGCGGTGGCCTACTTGGCGAAGCGCTTTTTGTCAGTGAACGTGGATGCCGCGGTACAGGCCAAAATTGCCGACCTGCTTAGCCAAGACTTGGGCACCCGCAACCTTCAAGAGGCCGACAGCTACATGGAAGACGCGCTACGCAATGCCTTGCATGTGATCTTGTCGCTGCCCGCCTACCAATTGGGATAAGCCATGCATACACCGACCCATCACAGACGACAGTTTTTACAAGGCTTGGCAGGCTTGGGCCTTGGCGCTGCCCTGCCCTTGGGCAACCAATCTTTCGCAGCAGACAACAACCGTATTTTGGTGGTGGTGGAGCTTACCGGTGCCAACGACGGTTTCAACACCTTGGTGCCCTATGCGGATGACGCCTATTACCGCTTGCGCCCCAAGATTGGCATACGCCCCAACAAACTGCGCAAGATTGACGATCGCTACGGTTTCAACCCTGGCATGGCAGGCTTTGAGCGCTTGTTCAAAGAGGGGCAGATGGCGGTGGTGCATGGTTGCGGCTATGACAACCCTTCTTACTCACACTTCACCTCGGCCGCCTACTGGCATACCGGTGTGCCCAATGGCGGTGAAGCGTATGGCTGGCTGGGTCGCTTGGCCGACGCCATTGACCCGCAACTCACACCAAACTTTTTGGTGAACATTGATGAACGACAGTCGCTGGCTGTGCGTGCCGCCAAGCATGTGCCGGTGGTGTTTGACGATCCCGAGCGCTTTGGTCGCAAAGGGCTGTACCAAAGCCGTCCGCTGATTGATACCGATATGGGTAACGGGGTGGCCAGTGGCAATGCCTCTCAGCAATTTTTGGAAGATGTGGCGCAAAGCGCAAGGCAAGCCTCGGCGCAAGTGCGAGCCGCATGGCGGAACTACAAAACACCGGTGGACTATGGCATCTTGCCCATGGACTTGCCCAAAGTGGCAGCCATGATCAACGCCCAATTGCCTACCCGTATCTACCAAACGGCCTACCGCCACAACGCGTTCGACACCCATGTGCACCAAGCCGAGCAACACCAGCGCTTGCTGACCTATGTGTCTGATGGTGTGAGTGGCTTCATGCAAGACATGAAGCGCATCGGCCGCGATAAAGACGTGACGGTGATGGTGTATTCCGAGTTTGGCCGCCGCGCCGCAGAGAACACCAGCTTGGGCACCGACCATGGCACCGCGAATCAGGTGTATTTGGTGGGTCAAGCCCTCAAAGGTGGCCACTATGGCCAAGCACCCAGCCTCACCAATTTGAACGCTGACGGCAATGTGCTGCACACCACCGACTTTCGCCGTGTGTACGCCACCCTGATGGCGCAATGGATGGGGGCTGACAGCCAAGCTTTGTTAAATGGCAAGTTTGAGGCGCTACCAGTGTTTGCTTCTTGACGAGGTCTAGCCCGTTACAAAGTTGGGTAATTTTTTGTCGCGTGGTGGACAACCATGGTGACCTTGGGGTGTGCTGGCGATTGGCCACACAGTTGGCCATGCGGCACAAGCAAGTCACTCTGTACGTTGATGAGGCAAGCGCCCTGCAATGGATGGCCCCCGAAGGTTGTGAAGGCGTCAAGGTGCAGGCTTGGCCTGACGACAACGAGTTACCCGCTCAATATGCAGCAGCCGATGTGGTGATCGAAGCCTTTGGCTGCGACTTACCGCACATATATCAAGCCGCTATGGCCGCATGGCACAAAGCGCCTGTGTGGATCAACCTCGAGTATTTCAGTGCGGAAGATGCGGCTTTACGCAATCACGGCCTGCCCTCGCCTGTCATGCGTGGCCCAGCCAAAGGCATGCGCAAATGGTTTTATTACCCCGGATTGACCGAGGACAGTGGCGGGGTGATGAGCGGCATGACGCACCCTGATACGTCGCCTTCGGTTCAAAGCATATCGGTTAAGCCAGCCTCAGCTTTGAAGATCAGCCTGTTTTGCTACGAGCCTGCCAGTTTGGGTATGTGGCTGCAGCAGTTGAACGACTTG
>Ga0187844_10002631_pt1 | contig 12511 bp, 7 predicted proteins | sample SpaLakP09_SKY_50_FD_134517 | JGI IMG/M metagenome (GOLD analysis project Ga0187844, IMG submission 134517) | Oligotrophic lake water microbial communities from Sparkling Lake, Wisconsin, USA - SP09_SKY_50 | ecosystem: Environmental > Aquatic > Freshwater > Lake | place: USA: Sparkling Lake...
CCCGAAAGTCGCTAAAGTCTATTTCCCGGGCTTACCAAGCCATTTAGGCCATCAAGTCATTGCCGACACCGCCAGCGGTTTTGGTGGCATGGTCGCTCTTGATTTAGCCGGTGGTTTTGCCGATGCCGCACGCTTTTTAGATAACTTAAACTTATTTGCGCAAGCGGTGAGTTTAGGTGATTTGGAAAGTTTGGCCTGCCATCCGGCATCAACCACCCATGCAGCAATGTCGGCAGAAGACAGAGCGAAAGCCGGCGTGACCGAGCAGCTGGTGCGTTTAAGCATTGGTGTCGAAGATGCCGATGATTTGATTGAAGATTTGGCAAAAGCGCTGCGCTTCTTGGCATAACTTCTAGTCTTGACACGCGGGTCTCTCATCCCGGGTTTTGTAGACCGAGCAACTGACGCAAGACGTTGAATTATTTAGATAAACGAAATAATTCAACGTCAGCCAGTGTCGTGAGTCGCCTTGATTTTTTTGAAAGCGAACACACTAAGCACTGAATTTTAAAGTAGCAACACCAGCAATAATTAACACCACGCCTAAGTATTTAGCAAGCGAGCTAGGATCGCCAAAATACCAAACGCCCACCAAAAATGTTCCCGCTGCGCCAATCCCCGTCCAAATCGCATAAGCAGTGCCAATTGGGATCGATTTCTGCGCTAACCATAATAAAAAGCCACTGATGGCCATAAAGCCAATGGCCATACTAATCCCCAGCCATCGAGTCTCAGGATTTTGTGAAATTTTCAGCCCAACTGGCCAGCCAATCTCAAAAACACCCGCGAGAATGAGATAAATCCACGCCATGCGAAACCTCCTGATCGAAAAACCTTGCATCTATGCCGAAGTTCAATAGTTTGACTGAAAGAGAGGGAACAGCCAACAACCGAATTGCTACTTATTCTCCAGCCTCAAGAACCTGTTGATTTTCATTCATCTGGTGAAATATCAAAAAAACATCATAAAAATATCACAGATTTAGCATCTTTTTTATTTTGACAACGCTGTCATTTGTTTCATGGTAGAGCGACCACCAGCCAAGCACTGAAGCTCGGAATTTTGGTTCCCGAGGATTTTGCGGATCAGGTGGTGTTTATAAAAACAACGGGCGAAACGTCCGAGTAACAACACCAGAAACAGGACTCATGCAATGAACAATCGATCAAATCACCGCAGCAAATGGCTCGGGCTGGCACTATGTGCTTTGGCCACCAGCCCACAGTTGCTGGCGGCATTAGCACAACCGGCGAAACCAAATCTCGCTTGGCAGGAAACCAATCTCACGCTCAACAACGGCAGTGTGAACGTGCCGATTAACTGGAATATGTGGTGGGGAACCAATGGCAATCAGTGGCAACTCAGCCAAAATGGTGTAGTAGTTCACACCGGAGCGCTCACGACCAATGGTCAAAATGCCCAAAGCGGTAGCAAAACACTCACAGTAACCGCAGCCGGTAGTTACGACTATGTGGTGAGTTTGTGTCAGGTTGCAGGCAACGAACGTAGTTGCACGGCGAGTGAAAAACGCACTATCAAAGTCACTGGCGCCAACAATCCTGGCACGCCGGGCGCCTTTGACCCATGGACACAACTGAATTTCAGCGGTTGGCCAAAACCGATGCAACAGCAAAATGTGCCCTACCAAAATACAAGTAACAAAATGGTCGGCGCCTATTTTGTTGAGTGGGGGATTTATGGCCGGAATTACCATGCCTATGATATTCCAGCAAAAAACCTAACTCATTTATTCTATGGTTTTATCCCTGTTTGTGGACCAAATGCGTCACTGCAACGGGACAATCCTCAAGGCTACAGCGCACTTCAAACGCAATGTCAGGGCAAACCCAATTACAGCGTGGTTGTGCATGATAAATTTGCTGCGCTTGAAAAAAGCTACGCCAATGATAAATGGGATCAACCCGTGAAAGGCTTATTCGCTGAAATGTATCGGCTGAAAAAAACCAACCCGCATCTAAAAATCCTACCGTCGGTGGGCGGCTGGACTTTATCTGATCCGCTATATGACATCGGCACAAATGCCACGCATCGCGCGACTTTTGTCGCATCGATGGTGCAATTCATTAAAACTTATGACTTTTTTGATGGCATTGATATCGACTGGGAATTCCCTGGTGGCGGTGGCGCGAACGAGGCCTTAGGCAGTGCCCAAGATGGCGCAGGCTTTGTATTACTGATGCGCGATTTACGATTAGCCCTCAATGCCCTCAGTCTGCAGACTGGCCGCACTTACCAGTTAACGGCGGCGATGAGCGGCGGCGTCCCTAAACTCAGCCAAGTTGATTGGGAAAGTGCGCATCAATATATGGATTACATCAACTTGATGACCTACGACTACTACGGCGCGTGGAACGGCACTTTGGGCCACATGGCCGGATTATTTCCAAATCCAAATTCACCATTACCGGGATATAGCGCGCAAGAAGCCGTCAATCATTTGCTCGCACGGCAAGTCCCTGCTGGAAAAATCACCATTGGAGCAGCGATGTATGGTCGCGGCTGGAAAAATGTCGCCAATGTCAGTGGCAATAACCCGTTTAGCGGCACTGGCGGCGAAGGCATTACCGGCAGCTGGGAAAAAGGCATTGAAGACTATAAAAAAATCGAAGCGCAAATGATGGGTGGCGTCAATGGTACCGGCAGCAACGGTTTCAGCCTGTTGTGGGATGACACCGGTAAAGCCAGTTTTGTCTGGGACCCTGTCAGCAAAACCTTAGTGAGCTTTGATACCAAACGCTCAGTCCAAGCCAAAGGGCAGTTTGTGCGCCAGCAGAACTTAGGCGGAATTTTTGCCTGGGAGCTGGATGGCGACAACGGCAATATCCTCAATGCCATGCATGAGGGACTTGGTCATCCGCGCCAATAAAACTGGCTAATTTCTTCAAAAACTCAACAGGGCCGCCCCCCTCACGATGCGTGGCGGCCCATAAAACAACCATCGCGGCAACTGCCGATTTGGACCAACTATGCAATTACTTACTTATACTTTCAGCGCTTTAGTGCTGGGCGCAGCGCTGCCCGTCACTGCAGCAGAGCAGATCAGCCCTTGGCTGGCCAGCAAAGTCTACACCGGTGGTCAATTGAGCCAACATCAACAACAGATTTACCGAGCGAAATGGTGGACCCAAAACAATAACCCGTTAAGTGCCAATAGTCCTTGGGCATTGGTGGGGCCCTGTGACGTGCGCTGTACTGATGGCGGTGGCACACCGCCGCCAAATGGCGGACCTGTGGCAAAGCCAGGCGGCGGCTACAGCATGAGCCGTGCCGAACTTCAGGCGATCGAACAACAACTCACAGCAAGTCCGTTATTTGCATTGACCAAAGCCAATATCGCCACACGTTCGAATACCGAAGTCGAAGCGATAGTGCCTGGACGCGCAGCCAATCCGGAAAACGTGCGACGAGTGGAACGCTTACTGCCGCAAAGTCAGTGGCAGCAACACTTCCCACAAGCCAACAGCGCTTACAGTTATGGCAAATTCCTGCAAGCGGTCGGTAAATTTTCTGGTTTTTGTCGGGATATGACCGATGGTCGCCAACCTGACGACATTTGTCGAAAAGCTTTGGCCACCATGTTCGCCCATTTCACCCAAGAAACCGGTGCGCATGATGCCAATTCCAGCATTGAGCAGTGGCGTCAGGGGCTGTTTTATGTCCGAGAAGCCGGTTGTGCTGATAACGACACCAGCTGTGGTTACAACAGTGAATGTGCGGCGACAAATTGGCAAACCGCCGAGTGGCCTTGCGGCAAAGACAGCAGTGGACGCTTTCAAAAATATTATGGCCGAGGCGCCAAACAACTGAGCTATCACTACAACTATGGCCCTTTCAGTCAAGCGATGTATGGCGATGCGAAAGTGCTGCTGAATAATCCGCAGTTAGTGGCAGACACTTGGTTGAATGTGGCTTCTGCGGTGTTTTTCATGATGTATCCGGCGTCCCCTAAACCCAGTATGTGGTCTGTATTGGATGGTAGTTGGGTTCCTAATAGTGTCGACCGCGCACGAGGCATTAGTCCGGGATTTGGCGCGACCACCAATATCATCAATGGCGGCATCGAATGTGGTCATGGTGCAGAAAAGCCGCAAAGTCTAAACCGAATGAGTTACTACCGTAGTCATGCCGCCGCGCTTGGCGTGCCAATCGCCAATACCGAGCAACTCGGATGCTCGGGCCAACAGCCCTTTACCACGGGTGGCGCTGGCGCGCTGAATATCTATTGGGATCAGGACTGGGGCTACTACCCAGATCGGCCCGAAGGTAAAAGCTTTGCTTGCAAACTCGTCGGCTATCAAACCGCCTACAGCGCTTTGCAAACCAATGACTATAGCCGCTGTGTGCAGCATTACTTTCAAGTTGAACTGGTGCCTTGATGACACATCGCCCGTCACTTAGCAGTAACTTACTCAACGCAAATTATTACGCAGAGAAATCATCATGCAAAATCCAACAAAATTAACCTTACTTGGACTGCTGAGTGTGAGCAGTTTCAGCAGCCTTGCGCTGGATTGCACAAGCTTACAGTTGTGGAACAGCAGCAAAGCCTATACCGCGAATCAACAAGTCCAGTGGCAGCAAAAAGCGTATAAAGCCAACTGGTGGAACCAAAACCGCAATCCGGCAAGTTACGCTAACCCTTACCAAGAATGGAGCAAACTCGGTGACTGCGATGGTGTCACACCCAATCAACCGCCCCAAGTCAGTGTCAGCGCACCAACAGCCAACGCCGAATTGAGTTCGGGCAGTAACGTGTTATTCAGCGCGGCCGCAAGTGACACCGACGGCAGCATCAGCAAAGTCGAGTTTTACTTAAACGGGGTGTTATTCACCAGTGATAGCAACGCACCATTTCAAAGTAACTGGACAGCCGCCACCGGCAATCAGCAGCTGTATGTCGTGGCTTATGACGATAAAAACGCCCAAACCCAATCTGCGCCAGTGAGTTTTAAAGTCGTGGCCGTTAGCAACAATCAAGCGCCACAATTGAGCATTAGTGCACCCGCGAATAACAGTCAATACCGAGTGGGTGAAACGGTGTTATTCAATGCCACCGCCACAGATGTTGATGGCAGCATCGCCAAGCTGCAATTTTGGCTTGATGGTGTGTTAATTAGCGAAAAGACCAGCGCTCCATTTAGCACGAGTTGGACGGCCAGTGCAGGTAATCACAGCCTCAAAGTGCAAGCTTTTGATAACCTTGGGGCAAGTAGCGAACGCTTGGTGAGTTTTAGTGCACAAAGTACACAAACTGGACACAACGCTTGTCGGCCAGACGGCCTGTATCAAACCGCAGGCTTGGCTGTCCCCTATTGCACACGCTACGACAGCAATGGCCGGGAATTAATTGGTCCAGATCATCCGCGCCGGATCATTGGTTATTTCACCAGCTGGCGGCATGGCAAAAATGGCATGCCGGCGTATTTGGTCAATCAAATTCCGTGGCAAAAGATCAGCCATATCAACTACGCCTTTGCCCATGTCGATGCCAGTAACAAAGTGTCGATTGGCAATCCAGCTGATGCCAACAATGCCGCAACAGGGATGGAATGGCCAACCGTTGCTGGTGCGGAAATGGACCCAGCCTACAACTACAAAGGCCACTTTAACCTGTTGAATAAATACAAAAAACAACACCCACATGTAAAGACATTGATATCGATCGGCGGCTGGGCAGAAACCGGTGGTTTCTTTAATGACCAAGGTGAGCGGATCGCCAGTGGTGGCTTTTATAGTATGACCACCAACCCCGATAACAGCGTCAACTACCAAGGCATTAATACCTTCGCCGATTCTGTTGTCAGCTTCTTACGCACTTATGGTTTTGATGGGGCCGACATTGACTACGAATATCCAGCAAGCATGAAAGATTCGGGAAATCCGGATGACTTTGCCATCTCTAACCCGCGCCGGGCTGGGCTCATGGCGTCTTACCAAGTGTTGATGAAAACGTTGCGGGAAAAACTGGATGCCGCCGCCGTTGCTGACGGTAAACACTATTTATTGACCATTGCCTCTCCATCGTCAGGCTATTTGTTACGCGGGATGGAAGCCTTCCCAGTGACTCAATACTTGGATTACGTCAACATCATGAGTTATGACTTGCATGGTGCTTGGAACGACCATGTTGGCCCCAATGCAGCGTTATTTGATGATGGCCAAGACAGTGAGCTCATTGCTTGGAACTACTACGCCGCCAGCCAGTATCAGCGGATTGGGTATTTGAATACCGACTGGGCTTACCATTATTTCCGTGGCGCGATGCAAGCCGGTCGTATCAATATTGGCGTGCCGTATTACAGCCGTGGTTGGCGCAATGTTGTTGGTGGCAACGCCGGATTATGGGGAAAAGCAGCGCAAGCCGATCAAAGCAGTTGTCCACCAGGCACCGGCGGTTCACCACAAAATCGTTGTGGTGCTGGCGCGATTGGTATCGATAATTTGTGGCATGATCTGGGTAAAAATGGCGCCGAAGTGCCTGCCGGTTCCAACCCTTTATGGCACACCAAAAACCTACAAAATGGCAAGCTTGGCAGTTACTTAGCGGCTTATGGTCTAGATCCAGCCAATGACCCCAATGACCAACTGACTGGCGTTTATCAACACAATTACAGCAGCACACTGGTAGCGCCCTGGCTTTGGAATAACGGCAAAAAAGTGTTCTTGTCGATTGAAGATGAGGAAAGTATTCGTCAAAAGGCCAATTACATTGCAAGTCGCGGGATCGGCGGTGTGATGTTCTGGGAACTTGCAGGGGATTACAGTTATGACAGTAGCAAAGGCGAGTATTTTATCGGTGATGATCTCACGAGCATTTTCTACAATACTTTAAAATCTGCCGCCCCTTATGGCCATAAACGGGATAACCGAGCCCTACCAACCCACAGTTTAGATCTGCAAGTAAAGCTTGATGGTTTTAAACTGGGTGATGCGAACTACCCGATAAACCCGAAATTAACGCTAACCAATAAAACAGGGCAGCTAATCCCTGGCGGCACTAAAATCAGCTTTGATGTGCCCACAGCGACTGGTGATAACTTCACCGACCAAAGTGGTTATGGCACTAAGGTGATCCAAAGCGGCAGCAATGCCACCGGCAATAATATTGGCGGCCTGCAAAATAACTTCCACCGGGTTGAGCTGACTATCCCAAGCCATAGCCCATTGGCGAATAATGCAGCGGTGGTATTGACCTTAAATTATTATCTCCCGATTCCAATGCCGTCGAACTGGCGAGTTCAGGTGGGTAGCCAGCAGTTTGCATTAACGCAAGAGTATCCCAAGTTACCTGCGGGTACCATCAGTGGCGGTGGTACTGGGGATAGTGGTAGCACTTGTAGCGGCGTTCCGAGCAATGTCTCGGTATACCCAAACTGGCCACGCACGAGCTATGCAGCGGGTGGCGATTACCTGAGCCATCAAAGCAAGATCTATAAAGCCAAATGGTGGACGGGATCAATCCCTGGCTCTGATGAGAGTTGGCAATACGTGTGTGATAGAACCTAATGGTTGATGCAACTGCACCTGTGTTTTCCGCGCAGGTGCGGTTGCAAAATCTCGAGTAGCCGCTAATACTGGCGTTGGCATCATCAGAAGTGCCGACCTATTCAAGATAACTATAATAACCCGCGGAACCTCATCATGAATCACTCGTTTAAACCAACATTACTAGCGGTACTGATTGCTAGCAGTATCGGTCTGGTTGCTTGCCAACCCGCCAGCGATAAGACTGCAGACACCCAAGCATCAGGTGCACAACCAGCAGCGACTGCAGCTGAAGCCAAGATCTTTATCGACAATGCCTCAAAAGAAATGGCGGCTTTGTTGATTGAAGCCAACCGTGCGGAATGGATCGCCAGCAACTTTATTACCGAAGATACCGAAGCGTTGGCTGCTTCGGTGAACGAAAAAATGACCTCAGCTGTGGTGCGTTTAGCCAACGAATCAGCGCGGTTTAACGCCATCACCGTTGATGCGGATACACGCCGCCAGCTGGATAAATTAAAACTCGCGCTGACATTAGCCGCGCCGTCGGATCAAGCCAAAACGGCAGAGCTGGCTGAACTCGTGGCAAAACTTAATGCGATGTATGGCAAAGGCAAATATTGTAAAGCCGACGGCACTTGTCTGGCGCTTGGTGAAATGTCGAGTGTGATGGCGTCATCGCGCAATTACGACGAACAACTGGAAATGTGGAAAGGCTGGCACGACACTGCCGCGCCAATGCGACCGCTGTATATGCGGCAAGTGGAACTCGCCAATGAAGGCGCGCGCGAACTTGGTTATGCTGACACCGGTGCGTTATGGCGTTCAAAATACGATATGGAAGCGAATGCTTTTGCGCTTGAGCTTGATAAGCAATGGACTGAGGTTAAACCTTTGTATGACGCTTTACACTGTCATGTGCGCGCCAAGTTGTCAGAAAAATATGGTGCCGATAAAGTGCCACTGGATAAACCAATTCCTGCGCATTTACTCGGTAATATGTGGGCGCAAAGCTGGGAAAATATTTACGATTTAGTGGCACCAGAAAATTCCGATCCAGGCTATGACGTCACTAAGTTACTGGCAGATAAAGGCTATGACGAACTGAAGATGGTGAAGGGTGCTGAAGGCTTTTTCACTTCTTTAGGTTTTGCGCCATTGCCTGAGACGTTCTGGACTCGCTCACTGTTTATCAAACCACGCGACCGCGATGTGGTGTGCCATGCATCAGCTTGGGATTTAGATGCCAAAGATGATGTGCGCATCAAAATGTGTATTCAGCGCACTGGTGAAGAATTCTCGGTGATCCACCATGAACTTGGGCACAATTTCTATCAACGCGCCTACAAAGATCAGCCGGTGTTTTATCAAGACAGCGCCAATGACGGCTTCCATGAAGCCATCGGCGATACCATCGCGTTATCTGTGACGCCAAAGTACTTAAAACAAATTGGCTTGTTAGAGCAAGTGCCTGATGAGTCGAAAGATATCGGCTTGTTAATGAAAAAAGCGTTGGAAAAAGTCGCGTTCCTGCCATTTAGTTTGTTGGTGGACCAGTGGCGCTGGCAGGTATTTTCTGGCCAAGTGCAACCAGAACAATACAACCAAGCGTGGTGGCAACTACGGGAAAAATACCAAGGTGTCAGCGCTCCAGTTGCACGTAGCGAAGCCGATTTTGATCCGGGCGCCAAGTACCATGTGCCAGGCAATACGCCTTACACCCGCTATTTCTTGGCGGCGTTATTACAGTTCCAATTCCATAAATCGTTATGTGAAATTGCCAAAGACGATGGCCCAATTCATCGCTGTTCAATTTACAACAGCAAAGATGCCGGTGCTGCACTGAACAAAATGCTGGAAATGGGCGCAAGCAAACCTTGGCAAGAAGCGATTGGTGGCTTAACGGGGACGCCAGCGATGGACTCAAAAGCGATGCTGGATTACTTTGCCCCGCTGAAAGCTTATTTGGATGAGCAAAACAAAGGCCGCACTTGCGGCTGGTGATTTGACCAAGTAAGTGGCTGATACTAAAACAAACTAGGCCAAACTAGGCCGAGGCAGCGTCATCGCTGCTTCGGCACTTTCCAATGAACGCACAAACTTAGTGTTTACTATCAAGCAATTTTTGCAGTTCTAAGAGTTGCGCTTTGTCGAGGTTAGCTTTGCCAAGCCAAGCTTTGAAGAACTCAAAACCGGCTTTACCATCGAGTGCCGCATCACCCACAGTTTTAATCACTACCTGACGCTTCGGACCATCGCCTGCAACATCAACATTCAGCACTTGCGGCTCACTTTCATCACCGACTAGTTTTTTCACCACAATATGCCGCTCCGAGCTATTGCCGTTTTCGCCGGCGGCTTTATCCATTGTCATAAAAATTTGTGGCTCGCCCAACTGTGCACCATGCATCTTTGGTTCGTTTAACAACATGGTTTTGACTTGATCACGTTGGTTTTCTGGCATTTTGGCCAAGACTTCTGCGAGCTTGGTTTCATCTTTTAAATCGGCAGCGCTTAATTGAAAGACTTCGCTTTTGCCTTCGGCGACTAACACTAGCTCGCTATTGCCATCACGTTTTTCAATTTGAATTTGTTGAGTTTTCACTGTTGGCGCGGTGTTACTCACTGGGGCTTCTGCAGGTTTGGTGCTGGCGCAGGCGATTAACGAGGTCGAGGCAAGCATGGCTAAGACAACATGGTGTAGATAGATTTTTTGACTGTGTTTCATAGTGATATTCCTTAGGTTACTGAGTCTTGCAGGAGTCTCCTGCCGCACACCACTAATGAAAAATTAGTGCCAACTATTAATTTTATTAAATTCAAACACTTAGAAAAATCGCGAGCAAGGGTGCAAATAAACATCCCGAAATGAGGAGATCAACATGCTGATTTCGGCATAATAGGATGATGCGCACAAACCCAGTACAACCTAACTCATTAATTTTAAATAAATTTTTATCTGATTATCGCAAACGAAACTGGCATTCTTCTTGAAGAATACTTGGGAAGAGCATGGATAACTTTGCTCTGTTAACATGCATAGCAAACGATTGAATTGAGGACCACCGCCAATGACCATCCAACGCGCACTTATCTTAGGGATCTGCCTGATTTTGAGCGTGGTGGCATTCACGCAATTACTTAGTTTGTGGTGGTTACAGCAACAACTGCAACAAGAAATCACCAAACAAAGCGGACAGTTGAGCAAGATTGTATTGGCACGCACCGCTGAAAAAATGCAGCGCAATAGCAAAGTCATCTCGGGTGATGCTGAACAAGTGCCTGCCGAAAATCTCAAGGTCAATGTTCCGGAGCGCGGTGCCAGCACAACAGTTCAAGCCGATACGGAAGCAAACAACACTCCAAGTCATGCAACAACCACAGTGACCAAACGAATTATCACCACAAACGGCAACGAAACAGCGCAGGAAGTCCGCATCATCAAAGTGGATGGTGTGAAACTGGACAGCCAACAACCATTACCCGAAGTACTCCAACTAGAATTAGCACAAACCCTCAAAGAGCTTGATGAATTGCATGCCATCGGCAACAACGCCTCCGGAGCTACCCAACCTTGGGTGCAACAATTTAGTTTCGAAAGCGCGACGCAAAGCCAAACTTTGCTTGAGAAATATCTGAATTATCAACTGCTCGCTTTGCTGGTGAGTTTGGCTTTGGCCTTATCATTGGCTCTCTGGCTGGGTTATCGCTTCATCGCGCCATTACAGCAATTGGTGCAAGGATTTCGTCGGCTGGCAAAAGGGGAAGCACCGGTGCAATTAGATCAGAGTCAAGGCCTCGCAGAGTATCGGTATGTGCTCAGTCAATTTAATACCGCCAGCCAGCAACTGACTGAACTTGCGACCCACCGCGCGCAACTGGCTCAGCAGCAACAACTGATTGAACTTGGCGAAATTAGTCGAGGGTTAGTCCATGCGTTGCGCAATCCGATCCACACCATGGCTTTGGCCTTAGAACAAATGCCGGCAGTGAGCGATGAGCAACAACAGCTGCATAAACTGATTGAACAAAAAATGCAGCATATCAATCGGACTTTAACGGCGTTACTGACGCTCAGTTGCGATGGCGTTGATCGCACAGAGCCGGTATCGCTGAATGCAGTGTTGCAAGATATCGCCTTAGAATTCAGCCAAGCCAAAGTAAATATTCAACTCGAATTGCCAAACACCGTGCTGATTGCGGGGGCCGAAGCAGAACTCAGAACCATCGCCCATACGGTGATTTGCAATGCGGTCGAAGCGAGTCCCGAGCAAGGGGTCGTTACCGTGAGCTTACAAAAGTTCGATGATCACATTAGGTTGATTGTGAGCGATCAAGGCGCAGGTCTTGGTAACGACATCAGTGCACAGTTATTCCAGCCCCATATCAGTAGCAAAGCCGAAGGCGCGGGGATGGGGCTGTATTTGTGCCGGCGTCTGTTACAACGCTATTATCATGGAGATATCGCACTGCATAATCAGCTGGCAAATGTCAGCGCTGAGCTTGCCGATGATGAACACTATAAAATCACAGGCTGCATCGCCACAATCACCTTTGGAGTCACGCCATGACGCATTTATTAGTGGTCGAAGATGATGCGAGCCAACGCCAACTGGTTAGCCAACTCTTACAAGCCGAAGGCTATCAAGTCAGCGCAGCAGATAGTGTCGAAAGCGCCATTGTCAGCCTCAAGCAGCAGCCGGATATTCAGTTGGTATTTAGTGATTGGAAGCTTGGCACTTTAACTGGCCTGCAACTCCTGCAATACGTGCGTGCGCATCAACCGACTGTTGGATTTGTCGTGGCGACCGCCTACGGTTCGGTGAGCCATGCGGTCGAAGCGATCCAAGCCGGCAGTGATGACTATTTGAGTAAGCCATTCAAACGCCAAGAATTGTTGTTGGCAGTGAGCAAGGGTTTGCGAGCCTTTCAGCTGCGCCAGCAAAACCTAAAGCTCACAGCACAGTTATCCGAACAGCAACAACTGGTTGAATTAATTGGTAA
>Ga0187844_10002633_pt1 | contig 12509 bp, 10 predicted proteins | sample SpaLakP09_SKY_50_FD_134517 | JGI IMG/M metagenome (GOLD analysis project Ga0187844, IMG submission 134517) | Oligotrophic lake water microbial communities from Sparkling Lake, Wisconsin, USA - SP09_SKY_50 | ecosystem: Environmental > Aquatic > Freshwater > Lake | place: USA: Sparkling Lake...
AAATATAAATTTGAAATATCTATGTTTTGTGAAATTGAATCTATGTATAATAATTGAGAAGGTGAAGTACCGAATTGTGTATTATTTGATAATGCTCCAACTGGACCAGTTGGACCACCTCCAATAGTATATACTTTATATAAAAAAGAATTAATTGTATTACCTGCTGCTCCTGTAAATCCTGTGTATCCTGTTACTCCTGTATAACCTGTGAATCCTGTATAACCTGTATATCCAGTATAACCAGTTTCTCCAGTGTATCCTGTTACTCCAGTGTAACCAGTGTATCCAGTATATCCAGTATATCCAGTATAACCTGTTTCTCCAGTATATCCTGTTACTCCAGTGTAACCAGTATAACCAGTGTAACCTGTGAAACCAGTATAACCTGTGAAACCAGTATATCCGGTATAACCAGTATATCCAGTATAACCTGTGTAACCTGTGAAACCAGTATATCCGGTATAACCAGTATAACCAGTCTCACCAGTATATCCAGTATATCCTGTATATCCTGTATATCCTGTATATCCTGTAAATCCTGTATAACCAGTATAACCAGTATAACCAGTGTAACCAGTATAACCAGTGAATCCAGTATAACCAGTATAACCGGTGAATCCTGTATAACCGGTGAATCCTGTATAACCAGTGTATCCAGTGTATCCAGTATAACCGGTATATCCTGTTACTCCAGTATAACCAGTGTATCCAGTATAACCAGTGTATCCAGTATAACCAGTATAACCAGTTTCTCCAGTATATCCTGTTACTCCAGTATAACCAGTGTATCCAGTGTAACCTGTGAAACCTGTGTATCCTGTAAATCCAGTATAACCAGTGTATCCTGTATATCCTGTGTATCCAGTGTATCCTGTAAATCCAGTATATCCAGTGTAACCGGTGTAACCGGTGTATCCTGTGTATCCTGTAAATCCAGTATAACCAGTGTATCCTGTAAATCCAGTATAACCAGTGTATCCTGTAAATCCAGTGTAACCAGTTTCTCCAAACCCAGTGTAGCCAGTGTAACCGGTAAAGCCAGTGTAACCAGTGTATCCAGTGTATCCAGTATCCCCTACTCCAGGTCCAGTGTATCCAGTTGCTCCAGTATAACCTGTTCCACTACCTCCCCCTCCTCCTCCTACTACTGAGTTAATTAAATTAATTAAATACTGTTCTTCTGGTGGTAAAGCTGAAAAATATGTAGCATATGAAGACATTTATTATAATATATTTATTATAATATATATTTTTTATAAATAGAAATATTTATTCTATTATAAACTAAGTTAAAGATCTACTTACCAACTCCAAGGTATAGAACTTCCTTCACGAAGAGCTCCTCCTTCATGCCATATAATTGGAGGATCAAAAGCAATTGCGGTCAATTTACCATTTTCAGTTTGTTGCCCTATTAATTTATCAATATGATTACCAGCATCATTATCTAATAACTTTAATAATTTTTTTGCTCCTCTTAAAGAATAAGCATAAGCCCATGTTCCACCAGGATTAGAAGCATATGTTAAGTGTTCGCTTAATTTTTCACATTCATCACTTTCACAAGGAAAACGAAGATCATCTTTATAACTAACATAAAATTCATCATCTATAATTTTTGCTAAATCACTTAAATTCTTATTTTTACTAGTTTTCTTAAAACTGATCCCGTTTCCACCACATTTATTACCACAACCAAGATACAATAAATCCCACTTTTTATTTCCCAACTCTTTAATACCTTCTTTAAATTTTTCATCTAAATTACGAGATAAAACTACATCATCTTCACATATCAACATATGGCCCCATTTCTGTTTAACCATTTGTCTTAATAAGAGTATGGTTCCTATTGTTAAAGAAGAGGCTGGAGCTAGTTCTCTTAAAGGTAATTTTTTCTTGTTTGATATTTTAACATTATATATCATCTCAAATGTTTTTAATTTATCTCTACATACTTTATCACCCTGATTTTTACATCTACCATCTATAGCTATAAAACGTTCTATATCTATTTTTTTAGCTTCAAATTGTTTTTCAACTTTTTCATATCTTTGAGTAGCATCGTATAAAGATATAACAAATATTTTATCAAAAAATTTATTAAAAATATTTTTTGGCATTTTATTATATTATTTTATTTTATTTTTTATTTATTTTTAGAAGAATTTGCTAATTTTATTATAGCATCCATTTTAGGTTTTGCTAGAGTCCTAAAATCCCAGTCTTTAACAAATTTCTTATAATTTGAATGATAATCAATTGCTTTTAATGTCCCACAAGATGTTTTATAACTTTTAAGATATTGATTTGGCATGTATTTAGCTAAACCTTTACCAAACATTCGTTTCCAACGAGCTATTTGATAAAATATATTTTTAGAACTACAACACGATAAAGCATCTGTTATACTTTGATCTCCTGTAAGTAATATATCTTCTACACTATTTTCCATTAACCCTAAAAATTCCTTATTAGGGACAGGTAAAACATCAAATCTAAATGTTAAAAAATTTTCAGTTGGGTTGCCCTCTAAAATATAATACTCGTCATCCTTTGTTACACATATAATATTTTTATAATATCTTTTAACTTTTTTAATAATTTTAGATTCATTATTATTTAGCTTTTCTAACATATTTGGAGGTAATACAATATCAAATTTTTTATATTTTTTATAATATTTAGCTGCAACCATTTCAACATATGACATAAAACAATTTTCATCTTTATCAGTATCTGCTATATATAAAAACCCATAAGGATTTTTCAATTTATTATTTCTTGGTATATTTATCTTTGGGTTTGTAAATAATAAACCATATTTTTTTCCTCCTAACCCTGTTGGAAAATCAAAATATTTATCGTTATCTGGATGATTATATTCCGAAAAGAAATATGTATTAAAGACATTAGAATATGGAATAATATATTTTATATCTCTAATATTAGGTTTCTGTCCTGTTTGCATCGGTGCTACAAATATTAAATCTTGAGTATGTAAATCAGTTTGAAATTTTAATCCTTTAAATCTTCTACATTGTGGACTATTTAAATCATTGTTTCTGTTTACAAGACTAATAAGATTTTTAGTCTCTCCTAAAGCCTTAAATTTAACAATTTGTGTAGAAGCAATTGATACGTTAGCACCATACCATTCTCTTACATAATTTGCTAGTTTTATAGCAAAAATAATATCACCAGATCCAAAACAAGGTGTATTTAAAATCAATATTCTTAAATTAGAACCAGACTTATTAGGTTTTTCTATTTTATCACTCATAAAAGAGTCTAAAACAGTTTTCTTTACATCTTTTATATTTTTTATCTTTGAAATATTATCAATTAATTTTGAAAATATAATAGAAGTTTCATTCATTTATTATATTTTAATATTTTATAATTTTAATATTTTTATACAATACTAACAACTTTACCAACACCTCTTACTCTTCCTTCACAAAACAACAATCTTGAATTTATTGAAACATATTCTGGTCTAAATAAAAATTTAAGTCTAACAACCGCTTTATCATTTGCTCTCAAAACATCTACATCTTCTTGATCGTTTTTTATTGATAATATTTCAACTGCCTGTCTTATATTATTCATATGCATTATAGGTTGATATCCCTTCTTTATTGTCGTTGAATGTGTTTTTATTATATATAACTCCGCTGTAAATTCTCTACAAGACTTTGCTAGAGTATCTTGTGTTCCCAATATAACCATACCTCTCCTTATTTTTACTGATTTATCTAAACGTTTAATATTTAAGCAAACATACGTTCCACCTGATCCACAAGATACACTATCAACATTAACTCTCTTACAGTGTATTCCCTTTACAACTAATGTATGATACTCACCATCATTTGTAGGACCTATCTTTAATGTATCACTCAATTTAATTGTTCCGCATAATAAATGTCCTCCTACAACCATACCAATACCAGGAAGATTAAATATAGTATCTATAAAAAATTCAGGTGGATCATCTTCACGATTTTTTCTTTTTCTCGGTGAAACAGAATTTAAAAAATATACCAACTCATCTATACATTTACCAGATACATTTGATATTTGAAATATAGGAACAATATTATTTGAATGTAAGTTAATAGAACATAATCTTGCATCTTCTTTAGTCTTTACTTCATAAAATACCTTTCTTGTGCTCTTTACCAATTCCTTTATTTCATTTATTGTATCTTGTAACACATTTTGCCTTGAATCACACAAATCAACCTTTGTAACAATTATCACAGTTGGTATATTAAGTGAATGACATAAGAACAAATGTTCCTTTGTCATAATATTCAATCCCATATTACCTCCCACTAATATAAAACACAAATCAGGCTTACAAGAATTAAGACCATATATAGTTGTCTTTAAATACATCTCATGTCCTGCTAAATCATAAAATGATATTATCTTTGTTGATTGCTTTACTATATCAATCCATTCTAATTTATTACCATTAATTACTTTTCCTACTGAATCATACCCCATTATATGTTGTGATATAGAAGATGTTCTTCCAGAATTTATTTCGTGTCTATGATTAAATACTGCCAATCTTGCGGATCCTCTGCCATTATCTTTTTCACCCTTTGATAATACAGATAATAATGTGCTCTTTCCACAATCAACACCACCCGCTATACCCACTTTAATTTCAATATATTTATTATGAGTCTCTCTAACCAAATACTCATATACCTTATTTTCACTTCCATGAACCTGTTTTGATGATAATATACTTATTGATACATTAATTTTTGATGCAATTTCCATCAACAAATCATGAGTTACTCTATAATCTTCTTCATTTATTCCTTCTATTTTACCATTATCTTTTACACCTATCATATAAAAACATTCTCCTTTACCTTCATTTAATCTATATCTCATTTGTGTAGCCAATTCATCAATTCTTTCTGTTTTAAGTAGCTTTAATTTATATTCAATATTACCCGTATCACTTTCAGGCTGCATTTTATTATATCAAATCATTTCTTAAAATTCATTTTAAAAATTATATGAAATATAATTTAAACATTATTCTAAATATATATAAATGCCAAAAATAATAGACTGTTTTATGTTTTATAACGAGCTAGAAATATTAAAAATTAGATTACATGAGATATATGATCTCGTAGATCATATAATATTAGTTGAAGCAACAACTACACACACAGGTAACCCAAAAACTTTATTTTATACAGAAAATAAAGATATGTTTAAAGAATATAATGATAAAATAATTCATTTAGTTACTGATTTTACCCCAAAATATCATTTTGTTGAGTCTATAAAAAATTGTGAAAGTTGGAATATACTTGGTAAAACAGAAGCATGGTATAAAGAACATTATCAACGTGAATGTATACAGTTAGCTTTAAAGGATCTTAATTTAAACGATGATGACTTGATTATTTTAACAGATGTTGATGAAATACCAAATAGAGAAGTAATTAAAAATTTAAAAAATATTACTATATATGATTGCATTTATACACTTGAAATGACATTATACTATTATAATATAGAATTAACAATAACAACTTTATGGACAAAAGCAAAAATGTTTAATTATAAAACATATAAAAATCACAAATTATTAACAGATATAAGAGAAATTACTTATGGTATAAAAATACTAAATGGAGGATGGCATTTAAGTTATTTCGGAGATGTTAATTTTATAAAAAATAAAGTAGAAAGTTTCGCAGAATCTGAAGATTATACTAAAGAAGGTAAAGATATAAATTACCTAAAAGAATGTATAGATAAATGTATTTTACACTACGACAAAAAAGAACTTATTCACATTCCCCTATCTTCTAACAAAAATACTCCACGTTTTTTTCAAAAAAAAATAAATCTAGTTTAACAAGAAAATATAATAATTTTAAATCTTTTTAGATTTAAAAATAACTTATTTTCTATCTTCTATCATTTTAATATATTTTTCTATAGTTGTATCTCCTAACTTATTATCACTATTAATAAATTTTTTACACGACTCACCACCATTATACCAATGAATCCCCCATGTATTATTACATACTAAATCTATATTACTTTCAAAAAATAAATGTATAATACTCCAAGTATAAGGATAAATATCACCAGTATTTTCATATTTCATACTTCCATCATTAAATAATGGTTGTTCAAAACAATATTTCCATAAATTTGGACCAAGAAACTGATAATATAAATTATTATCAAGAATTTTTATACAATCTAATAATTCATTATAAATAAATGTTATTTTATCATTCTTATACGAACTTGCTATTATTCCTGTTGCTATTGTATCTTCATAAGAAAAATACACTATATCTTTTGTATTATTAAATATGTCATCTGGTATCTTCTTAACAAACAATATATCAAAATCAAACCATAATCCACCATGTTCATATAACTTTATTATACGAGTAATATCAGCCTTATAAATATATGAAATGTTATTTGGAATATTATATTGCTTTTGAAAATCTATAGTGTCTAATATTATATTAGGACTTATATTTAATATATCACTAAAAGGTATTTTTTTTACAAATTCTGTTGAATGTTCTTCATAAATCCATTTTTTATTCATATTACCATCAAAACCTGTATATATAGTTATTTTTTTATCAGGATTTAATTTATGTAAAGAAAGTATAGTCATGTAGTGAAGATAACATAAAGAGTCTCCCTCCCAATATGTAAATATTTTATCAGGTATCATTTTTTCTTTAAAAATTTATCTTTAAATATTATAATAATTTTTCATTATTATTCTCTGTATTAATATACTTTAGATTAACCATAAATTGATAATAATTTATTTTTTATTTTTAACTGAATTTCTTGACATTTTTCTTTTTCATCACTTATTGTGTCCTTGTTATAGTTAAAAAAAGTTTGCGTCTCAAAATAATAATAAAATAATTGCCTATTAATTATAGAAGTATTAATATTACCAAGAATAGTAGTCTCAGGATCTATTATATTATACAATCTTATATAAAATGTATTCATATCATCACTAACAATAATAATCTTAGATAATATCTTTTCCATACCTTTTCTATTTATTATATAACAAGTTCCTGAATAATTATAATGCCCTCTTGGATGTAACATTATATTATGTTCTTTATAATTATTGTGATTATAATTAATAACTTCCTCAGTCTGATAACCAAGAGTATAAAATAATTGTATAGCATCCCAATCGCTATTTAAATTACATACATTATTAAGAGTAAAATTACAATTCTTAATTAAATCAGTATGAACATCGTCTTCAAATATACATACTCTTTCTAAATTATCAAGATACGCTTTTTTAATTGCCTTTGCATGAGATAATATAACAGCAATACATGGTTCATTTAGTTTAGTATCTTTATGATAAGTAACATTATACATTTTTTTAAAATTATCACTATTTCTTCCATCAATAGCCTCAATAAATGTAATATTATCATACCCTTTAAATTCATTTATAACACTATTTTTTCTATCAACACAATCAGGAAGATTAATAATATATACCGGAATGTTACACATAAAATCTTTTATTGTCATTTTTCTATCTTCTATCATTTTAATATATTTTTCTATAGTTGTATCTCCTAACTTATTATCACTATTAATAAATTTTTTACACGCAACACCACCATTATACCAATGAATCCCCCATGTATTATCTGTTACTAAATCTGTATTACTTTCAAAAAATAAATATATAACATTCCATATATATGGATAAATATCACTATTTTCTTTACAAATAGTATTGTTCTTAAAATTACCTTGAGAAAAACAATATTTCCATAATGAGGGTCCATAAAATTCATACTCTTTCAAATTAAGATTTACTTTTATAGTTTCCATTAATACATTATAAATAGTTATTATTTTATCATTCTTATACGAACTCGCTATTATTCCTGTTGCTATTGTATCATCATAAGAAAAATACACTATATCTGCTGTATTATTAAATATTTCATCTGGAATCTTCTTAACAAACAATATATCAAAATCAAACCATAATCCACCATGTTCATATAACTTTATTATACGAGTAATATCAGCCTTATAAATATATGAAATGTTATTTGGAATATTATACTCCTTTTGAAAATCTATAGTCTCTAATATTATATTAGGACTTATATTTAATATATCACTAAAAGGTATTTTTTTTATAATTTTTGTTAAATGTTGATCTGTGTCCCATGTTTTTTTACCATCTCCATCAAAACCTGTATATATAGTTATTTTTCTATCAGGATTTAATCTATGTAAAGAAAGTATTGTCATATAGTGAAGATAAGATAAAGAGTCTCCCTCCCAATACGTAAATATTTTATCAGGTATCATTTTTGATTCTTAAACATTTATCTTTAAATACAATATACATCAAATTTCTGGACCAAAAAAAGTTCTAGATCTTGCTCTTTCATCTATACTATTTACACAGTCTATTATGGATGAAAATACAATTCCATTTACATCATACCTATATTCACTTACACCGGCATTAATGCTTATAACATATGTTCTTCCATCTATCTTACACTTGTATGTTACAATCCCACTTTTATCCATTTTATATTAAAATTATTTTTTAGAATTTATAAAAAAAATCATTAAATTTAAATATATATAAATATATTTAAATAACTCATTATATTAACAATATTTTAAGAACCACAACTAACGCATCCTTCTTCGCTTTGCGCTTCTTCACCTTTATCTACAACTACCTCCTTCATAATACTAAACTTTACAGCTTCTGTTGCTGGTTTTGATCTTAAATAATAAATACCATTCTTTGATCCTCTCTTCCAACTATAAAGATGCATACTTGATAACTTACTAATAGTCGGCTTTGCTATAAACAGATTAAGGCTTTGCGATTGATCTATAAATGCCCCACGATCTACCGACATATCAATCAACGTCTTTTGAGAAATCTCCCACACCGTCTTATATAAATTTTTAATATTTTCAGGAATACCATCAATTGACTGAATTGAACCACCTGCCAAAATAATCTTATTTACAATATCTTGAGACCACAAACCCAATTCATTCAAATCCTTATACAAATACTTATTTACTATTGTAAAATCACCTGATATCACCTTTCTAGAATAAATGTTTGATGTAAAAGGCTCAAACGCCTCATTATTTCCTAAAATCTGCGCTGTGCTTGCTGTTGGCATTGGCGCCACAAGAAGACTATTTCTCATACCCTTCTTTACCATCTTCTTCAATCCATCCCAATCATAATCTGTTATAGGTTTAACATTCCACATATCATATTGTAAAACTCCATTACTTGCCGGAGATCCCTCAAAAAAATCATAACTTCCATACACTTGTGCTAATTCTGCTGACTTTTTAACCGCATGAAAATATATAGTCTCAAAAATACGCTTATTTAAATCTGCCGCTTCTAAACTATCCCAACTATATTTAAGAATAGCAAACACATCTGCTAATCCTTGAACTCCAATACCAATAGGTCTATGCTTAAGATTAGTATTCATCGCCTACGGAACCGGATAAAATGTTCTATCTATAACATTGTTAAGATTTTCAACAATCATCTCAGTAACACGACCAAGTTCATTAAAATCATATACTCCATTATTTATATACTTAGGAAGCGCAATACTAGCAAGATTACATACAGACACATTATCAGGATCAGTGTACTGCACGATCTCGCTGCATAAATTTGACCCACGAATCACTCCAATATTTTTCTGATTATTTTTCTTATTTACACTATCCTTATACATTATATATGGAAGTCCCGTCTCAATCTGTGAATTGATAATTCTAGACCAAATCTCTTGTGCTTTAATTTGCGTTGTATATAATTTCTTCTCAACAGCATCACTATACATATCTTCAAACTCCTTTCCATACACATCTTGTAATCCTTTACCATAAGTTTTATAAATAGTATGCGGACAAAATAGACTCCAAATACCATTCTCCTCTACCGCCTTCATAAACAAGTCTGGAATCCACATAGCAATAAATATATCACGTGCTCTCAACTCCTCCTTACCATTATTCAAGCGTAAATCAAGAAATTGTAAAACCTCAGGGTGATGGGGCTCCAAATACACAGCTATACTCCCCTTTCTCTTTCCTCCCTGTGTAATATGTCTTGCCGTATCATTAAAGACCCTAATCATTGGAATAATACCCTCCGATACCCCACCTGATGAACGAATATCCGATCCTTTAGCTCTAATATTTGAAATATTAATACCAATACCTCCAGAATGCTTTGATATTAGAGCACATCTCTTAATACATTCATACATACTTGACACACTATCACTCATTCCAAGTAAAAAACAAGAAGATAATGCCGGATATTTTGTCCCAGCATTAAATAGTGTGGGTGTAGCGTGTGTAAATTTACCTTGAGAAAGCTCGTTATATGTATTTATAACTTTTTCAATATTTCCACAATGAATTCCTAGAGCTACTCTCATCAACAAATGTTGAGGACGCTCTACAATAGCATTAGTCTTTGGGTTACGCAATAGATAAGTCTTTTCAAGTGTTTTAAAACCAAAATAAGCATAATTATAATCTCTAGAATAATCTATTGCTGATTCAATACTCTCTCTATTCTCTAGAGCAAACTTTATTACTTCTTCATCATACACATTTACAAGCTCTTCTATAACTTCCATAAATGTTGATGATGTATTCTTATGTAGATTTGAAATAATAATTCTAGCCGCTAGTGTATCATAATCAATATTTGAAGTCATAAGACTACACGCCGTCTCTGCTGCTAACTCATCTATCTGTCGGGTTGTCATACCACTTGTTAAACCATTAATAACTAGTTTAGACAAATAAGCGGTATCTATATTCAGGTCTTTTGATAGTAATTTATTTCTCTGAGTAATCTTATCAAACTCTACTTCAATCTTATTTCCGGATCTATTAATGACGTACATATTATTTATTATTAAAACTTTTATTTTAAAAAAATCATTTTTATTTTTAATTATATAAATAAAAATGTATGAATACACAGTTTTTAACATGATTAAAAACTATAACAATGCTGTTAAAGATGACGATAAAAATACAATAAATCCATGGATGGGTGTAATTTTTTTATTGGCATTACATGTAATATTATTTATTGTAGCTCTAGTTTTGTTAATAATTAATCAATCACGATTAGAAAATAATATTTTCTTATTTTTATTAATAGCTTTATTTCTTACTGGAACAATTTTGCCTTTTCCTATAATTAGTCCTATTATTATAATTATACTTATTTTTATATTAAGAAAAACCCCTATTTCAGCTTTTAGATTTTAAAATAAATTTTTATTTTTTTAAATAAAAATTCAAATAGCTGTAGATTTTTAACTATTAATAGGAATTGAAAAATGTATATCCTGAGCCCAAGGATTATTTGGGGAATCTAATACTGTTGGATTTTTAATTTCTTTCATTTCAACTACTGACTCGGCTAATAATTTTTTATTAACATATGTAACTTCAAATACTTCTGGCAACTTAATTTCTGCCAAGTCAGTTTTATTAATAGTAACAGTGCCATCGTATGTTCTACCTGAAGGCAAATGTTTTGGAATATCTCTATCACAATAATTATTACCGTGTATATGTATAATATAATGTGTTTTATTAAGTTTCTTAAGCATATTCATACGATAAACATCAAAAGGCCAATGAACCTCTAAAACTATTTGACTAAAACATTCTAAGTCTCCTTCTGTCATAGAATCTAACCAGTTGAATTCAGAACCTTCAATATCCATCTTTAAGAATATTTTTTTATTATCTCCAATATACTCTTTCAAATTTGTTGTTTTTTCTGTATTTGAATGTCCTATATTCTTTGGAACCCAGTCCATACTATTTCTATGCCATGGAAAAGATTGAATTGTTCCATCAAATGCCACACATTTTATTCTATGTATATCTAAAAAAGAATCTTCAAACCGAATATCTCCTGCTATACCACACGAAATAAATAAATCATAATCAAACCCATCCGCAATAACATAACCACCATCATGACTTGGACCTACTCTAACCAAACTATTAGGAATTTTATATGTTGTTAAGATTCTATAGTCAAACTCATTCATTTCAGATTTATTATAATTATTCCAATCTGTATATTTTATTTCTAATTCATTATTCATTTATTATTCAATATTAACTCTTTAAATATTAAAATATTTTAATTATTATAATAACATTTTAGAAAACTCTAAAAAAAATGCAGAAAAAAATCTCGGCAAAATCTTTTGGCCACACACACAAAAATTGTGTGTGTAGATGAAAAAAATTTTAGACTTTTTTAAAAACTTTTTTTTAAACAATCGTTATACCTGAAAATAAAAAAAATACTTTTTATGATAAAGTAACATAAAAATTCTCTATTGTATTTTATTGGTAAATTT
>Ga0187844_10002634_pt1 | contig 12509 bp, 13 predicted proteins | sample SpaLakP09_SKY_50_FD_134517 | JGI IMG/M metagenome (GOLD analysis project Ga0187844, IMG submission 134517) | Oligotrophic lake water microbial communities from Sparkling Lake, Wisconsin, USA - SP09_SKY_50 | ecosystem: Environmental > Aquatic > Freshwater > Lake | place: USA: Sparkling Lake...
CATTAGATACTATCGCACCCTTGCGAGAATTTGTTATTGGGATGACTAAATTAGTTAGCGAAGAGTCAGAAGAAAAAAATCTCATTCCCAAAAGTTCTCAATTACTAAAGTCGCTAATTCAATCAGACTCTTGGCTACCAGAATTCTGTACTGTTCCTCACCCTGAGTTTTATCAACAATTCTTACTCCATGCAGATCCACTAGGCAGATTTTCTGTAGTGAGCTTTGTATGGGGTCCGGGTCAAAAGACACCAATACACGATCACTGCGTCTGGGGCCTGATTGGCATGCTTAGGGGAATGGAAAAAGGCCAGCGCTACAAACAATTACCTTCCGGTGAACTAGTGATCGATGGCCCTGAAGCCTATTTACGCCAGGGCGAGATCGAAGCCGTTAGTCCTACTGTTGGCGATATTCATGTAGTGAGTAACGCAGTCCCAGACAAAACCTCTATCAGCGTTCATGTGTATGGGGCCAATATTGGTGCAGTCAAACGTCACACCTATGATCCTGTCACCGGCAGTCCTAAGAATTTCGTTTCTGGCTATTCCTCAAAGCAGGTTCCCAATCTCTGGGACCGCTCAGCGGAGATGAGAGCAAGCCTCTAATCCAAAAGGATCACTGAGCGGATTTCTTTACCTTGCTTTAAGCGAGCAAGGCCCTCATTCACATCTATTAAACCAATTCTGCTCTATTTTCTTTAGGAAAAATAATTGCGCCAATTACGGTAAGTAAACTCAGTCCAGCAATAGCCTTTAGCATTAAATTAAAGCCGTCTAGGTTATAAAGAATAGAAACCAATCCTACGGATAGTCCTGCGGCAGTAAATCCCAAAAAGTATCTTGCCGCATAAGCGCGGCCCCTCCACTCATCGGCCGTATATTTGCCAAGCATCGTATCGTTTACTGTAACTTGTCCAAAAATACCAACAATAAATAAAATCGCCAAAAAAATTAACAAATAATCACTCATTGATGAAGCCAAATAAAGCGTTGGAACAATCATGACCGCTAAGGGTAAAAATACATTTTTAAGTGGGTACTTATCTAGTAAGTTACCAATGATGTATTGAGCTAGCGCTCCTGATAAGTAGACAATAAAGGTAATACTTCCTAAAGTTGCTGTATTGGTTGTTAAGTTTAATAGTCTCTCTTGGAACAGTTTTGGTAAAGCGACAGTAATAGCATTAAAAGTGATAGAACTAGCGATGACTGTTATTACCAGTGATGCCATGACCCAAATCATTACTGACTTTGATACCCTTGCAGAACTTACTGATGATTTTTTAACAATCTGATCAACTGAACTTGGAATGGATCGTAAAAATAAAAAACCAACAACTAAGCAAATGACTGCGGGCACAATAAACGCAATACGCCATCCTAAGTATTGAGTAATAACACCAGTAATGAGGGCGGAAGAAGCAACGCCAGCATTCCCCCACACACCATTGATGCCAATTTCTTTTCCTAATTTTTCAGCATTAGAAACAAGCATTGCAGTGCCAACTGGATGGTAAATGGAGGCTATCATGCCCACCAATAAAAGCATAATGCCCAGCTGTAGCGGAGTTTGAATAAAAGACACCCCAAGAAGAGCGAGCCCCATACCAAAAAAGAAAATGGCCATCATGTTGTAACGACTCCACTTATCGCCTAACCAACCTGTGAGTAATGATCCAGCTCCAAAGGCAATAAACCCAGGGGTGGCGTATGGAAGTAATTCTCCATACTTCATATTAAAAGTAGGTGCAATAACAATCACTGCCGCAGCAAAGATCAGCATGGCGTAATGATCTATGAAATGAGCAAGATTAATGTAGGCAATGATCTTTTTAGATTGGCTCATATTCTTCCCATTTTTTGTTAATGCTCTTATGTTAGCGTATATATAGCCTCAGAAGATATTTAGGCTGCACTTTAAAAGAGGCTTCTAGTGCCTAATACCCAGCGAAAAGAAGGCGGATCTAATTCTAGAAGTCTGTAAAGCATAAAGTAGGGATAGCCAAGCCTTAAAAGAAAATAGCCCAACAAGTGGGCTATCGTGTTTCTTGGTCGCCCGAGGCGGAGTCGACTAATAACTAGGATGCCTAACTTTGATTGCTCTTCAAATAATCCATTACCCAAGCTGGATCACTATCACTTGGGAAGATGGGGTAGTGAACTGCCTCGATTACTCCATTATTCGCAATGAGTGTGACTCGCTTTAGCAATGTCATGCCAGCGGCTATAAAGGTTGGCATATTTAATGCCTTCTGAAATTCATAGTTCACATCACTGACCACTGGAAATGGGAGATGAAGCCTATCGGCCATCTCTTTTTGATATTCCGTAGTTTGAACACTTAAGCCTACAACCTCTGCACCCAAGGCTTGAAGTTCTTGATAGTGATCTCTAAATGAACAGCTCTGAGGAGTACAACCTCTCGCACCAGGAATTTGATCCCAGCCATCTGGTAGCGCTATATTAGGCTGCCCTGTCATTGGATAGCAGTAGATCACTAATTTACCTTTGATATCACCAAGATTAATAGATTTACCATTAGTAGCATTTAAAGAAACATTAGGTAGTTTCATTCCCTTCAAATGTTTGGTTGAGCCATCATCTTGAGGAATGGGGAGGTCTGTGGGGAGCTGATTGAGGTTAGTAGTCATCGCAAAAAATCAAAATGGTTTAAGAGCTTTAAGTATAAAACCTCATCAACGCTAATAAAAATTGCTGAATTTCTTATTCTTAATTACCTAATAAATGTCCCGTCTTCACAAAGATAGTGCAGCCTTCTTTGCTAAATGGCTGATGCAGACTCATATGGGGACTTCTAATCCATGATCCAGCAGGATAACGTCCATGCTCATCTTCAAACACGCCATCAACGACGAAAATTTCTTCGCCACCGTAATGCTGATGTGGATTGAAATAGGTTTGAGGCGCCCAGCGAACTAGAGTTGATCCACTACCCTGTTGCATCAGCGGCATTACCGTAAGCCCGGGAACCATACCTTGATGCCAATGGGCTGTCTTCGTATCAATGATTTCTCGCTCAACTTGATCTGGCCCGAGATGTCTAAGTTTTACAAATAGAGTATAGCCAGATTCACTAAATGGCGTATGAGATGACCCTGGTGGATTCATGATGTAGGTTCCAGCTGGATAATCGCCAGTCTCATCACTAAAAACCCCATCCAAAACTAAGATCTCTTCACCAAACTCGTGAGTGTGAGTGGGAAATTTGGATCCAGGCTGATACCGAACGATTGAGGTTGCTTTTGCCACCTCATCACCAAGTCGATCGAGCATACGCCTTTCAATGCCTGATTCAGGGCTGGAAATCCACGGTAAGTCATGATGATTCATCACAACCTTCTGACTGTAATCAGCATTGATATTCACTTCATATCCCTAAACTTCATTTGGCATATTTAATTAACTCCATATAATCCTCTTCAAAAACTTCGCCAACCTCTTTATAAATCAACTTGTTTTTAGCATCGAGTATCAATATGACAGGAACCCCACGAATTTTACCGATAGCTTGATTCAGCTCTGGCGTCATCATTGCGGCTGGAAAGGTATAGTGATTTTGCCGCATATATTCTTTAGCAATGGCTGGGGTTTTATCAATGGAAATAGTCACAATATTTATGGAACCAGATGGTATCTGTTTAGAGAATTTCTCTAGATAATTATTTTGACGCTTACAAAATGGGCACCAAGATGCCCATAATTGAATGAGTGTATTTTTTGTATTGTTTTTAGGGATTTCAAAATAAGCACCATCTAAAGTTTGAATTCTCTCCAATGGCAATGTTTGGCCAATCTCAAGTGCCATTGCTTTGCTCGGCATTGTGATGCTATAGATAAACACAAATGCGGCGGCAAGGAAATTGATTGACTTTAGCATTTAGGGTGTTTAATTGGAAATGGCTTAATTTACATATTAACCAAGACTGAATCTACTGTAAATGAGACCGCCAATTAAAAATAGCAGGGCTTAAACCTGAATTTAGGAGCCCAAATCAAGAAATTACCCCTTTGATGTATCCATATCTGCTATATATAGAAATAGCTCTAGTGAAATAATTTTTTAATCGTTTGATTTATATCCAATGTCGTTTAAGGTTATATCTTTAGTTATTGGCATTCAAATGAAAACCTTACACAATAAAACCCTCAAAAGCATCGCCTTTGCATTAAGTCTTCTCACCGTCTCCAGTCCGCTTTTTGCACAAGATTCCTGGCCAAGCAAGTCAATCAAAATCATAGTTCCAGTACCAGCTGGTGCAAGCCTAGATACCCTTGCACGCACTATTGGAAAAGGGGTCTCTGAAAAAATAGGCCAAGCTGTTGTAGTGGAAAATATGGCTGGGGGTGGAAGTAATATTGCCTTTGGCTATGTTGCTAAGGCAGCACCAGATGGTTACACACTACTTTTGGGTTGGGATAGCCTAGTCATTAACCCCGCTTTATATAGCAATCCCCCATATAAACTCGAACAGTTTGCGCCTATCACAATGGCAATTACAGCACCCCAAGTTTTATTAGTGGGGCCAAAACTACCCGTTAAAAATCTACGCTCTCTCATTGAGGTAGCAAGACTGAACCCGGGAAAAATTACACTAGCCAATGCTGGAAGTGGCAGTCCAGGTCATCTTGCTGGAGCATTATTAGAAAGTATGGCTGATATTAAATTCACTAACGTGCCCTACAAAGGTGGTGCCCCTGGAGTCGCAGACTTACTCGCTGGTCATGTCGATGCCATGTTTGTAACACTACCAGCAGCCTTACAGTATGTTCGATCTGGAAAACTGACCGCCCTTGGAGTCAGCCCGTCTAAGAGATCTACTGGTGCACCTAGTATCCCCACAATTGCTGAGGCAGGTGTACCGGGTTATGACCTTAACTCTTGGCAAGGAATATTAGCCCCAGTAGGCACGCCCCAAGCTATTATCAACAAACTCAATAAAGAGATTGTTCAAACTCTGAAACAACCAGAGGTCAAAGATCAATTAGTGTCACAAGGATTTGAAATTGTTGCCAGCTCCCCTGAGTACCTAGCAAGGCAATTAGCTATTCAAGCGCCTAAATGGGCAAAATTAGTCAGAGATTCTGGGGCAAAAGTTGACTAAGTGAAGGACGGATATGACTACAAAAAGAAAAATAGATTTCTACTTTAGCTTTATTTCTCTTTATACCTATATTGGGTATGAAGCATTTGAGGCTTTAGTAAAAAAATATGATTTAGATGTCACATATAAACCTATTGATCTACATGCGATATTTTCAGTCAGCGGAGGATTGCCGGTCTCAAAGCGACCACCTCAAAGACAAGCCTATCGATTCGTTGAGATGCAGCGCTGGGCTATATCGCGCAACATACCACTAGTGCTTAAGCCAAAACACCATCCATCAGATCCAGTAATTGGGCACCGGATGTTAATTGCTGCCATGGCTCAAAATTTAGATGTACAAGAATTTATTCGTAATGCCTTAAAAATTTTATGGGTCGATGATTTAGACATCAAAGATTCAAAAGTGATGGTGGATGTTGCCAATAAATCAGGTCTAGATGGGGAGCAATTACTTAAAGATAGTGCTAACCAAGAGATTGATACTGAAGTAAGTCGACTAACAGAAGAGGCAGTTAAAAGACAAGTGTTTGGGACGCCCTTCTTCTTTTATAGAGATGAGCCATTTTGGGGCCAGGATCGCTTGGACTTGTTATAGGATGCTATTCAGTCAGATCGAGATCCCATTCCTTTTGGACTGGTTGCTTAGATTCACAGTATTTTTCAGTTTTTGGTCTGTGGTTTGATTAGGCCTAAATTAATGAAGTTGAAATAAAAAAACCACTCCGAAGAGTGGCTTTTAAATCTGCATCTTTTAGGCTCTGTAGCTTGTAATAGAAACTGGCTTCTCATCACTAAGAACCGCTGCTTGTGCATCAAGGGCCGCTTGCACAGGATTCACCGGCTGAGCTTTTGGTACTGGAGCTGCAGTAGGCACAAAAGCGGCAGAAGCTTTAGTAGCCTTAGCACTCTTAGTACCATCACTATCACCATCAGAATCAACTGTTGGATTAGTGGCTCTAGCTATGGGCTTAGGAATCACTAATGGGGCTTGTGGAAAGGTATTGCTAATAGAAGTAGACATAAATAATTCCTTATTGGCCGGATTAATCAAGACATGAGAATGAGTCAGTCCCATAGCAATCCTATACGGATAAATTAAGGGTTTTGTTTAATTTAGACTAAAAAAACACTCTGAATAGTGGTATCAATTAAGCACTTATTTACGTGTCCTAGGCCTTGAGATGAATCGTGCTTGAGCCAACCTGCAGAGCTGCTGTGGCCGTGATTTCAGCTGTTGTTTTAATCTTTGTGACAGAAACCGGGATATTAGCATTGCTATTAGGATCACTGACTGGGGTTTTAGTGGCAATTAATGATTTGGGAACTAACAGAGGCGGCTGTGGAATTGAGTCATTGATAGCGCTGGACATGGAGAACCTTTCTTCGGAGCGGTCAAGGAAAACGGTGAAAGCTGGCCTTCTTTCACGACTACCACTTGATAGCTCGGTTCAGTATAGGCTTGAATTTTAGGATCTTTCAGTTATTTGAAATGCCAAGCAACACATAGATAGGAAATGCTCTTGAGGTTGCTCCCAGACACCAAACCAAGGTGAAAGATTATTTCAGATCCCTTAAGGCGATCAAGAGTGGGTGTCCAGCAGGAAAATTGACATCCTCAACGGCTACTGCTATTTCAGGTAATTTTTTAGCTACTTCTTCACTACCCTGAAAAACCATAGTCCACTTACTAAAGCTTCTATGTTCAATTGGCTTTGACTCTACGAGGTGAATATTTTTATGCCTAGTATCTTTTTGAATTTTTTCCCATAAACCTTCAATCTGGGTCCTTGGTCCTTCAATAACTTGACCAAAGCGATTATTTTCAAAAATCAAGGCACCTGTAACCCCCATACTCGTATTTCTCAAATAGGAGTGATAAAGCAAACGCATCAAGCCTAGAAAGGACATTTCTTGGGCAGGCTCGCTCACATAAGTTAATTCGATCAACTGGGTCATATCCTTCTAATATAAAGAAATATCTCAATTAATGCAGACAACACTAATAATCCCTCGCTACAAGCAGTGATAAAAGAAAATACCCTGCATATAGCAAGGCATTTTTGGGGTCAGATCCTTAAAGAACTAATGAGAATGGCCTTTATTATTCATTGGCATCTGACCATTCATCATTTTCTGATGTTGTTTCATCATGTCGCCATGCCCATCAGGATGGCAAAACTCATGATCCGAATGACCGCTCATTTGATGAGCGTTAGTGCCTTTGTATCCAAGAATACTTGGGTCAAGCATGCCGGCAATCATGGCGATGTGACCAAAGACCAAGAATAAAGCTACACATATCGCATGAGTTTTTAGCTTGCCCATTTGGTCTAGGGCTCGATTAACTAAACCCAGCTCTTGAAGGGCAATCCAAATTAATGGTAATCCTGCGATGACATAGGTACTGACAGCAATTACATCAATCACCGTTCTCCACTCACCTGCCTTTGTAATCGGAATGATGGCGTTAGTCACGATGTAGTAAATAATGCCAACAAAGTAAACACCCACAGCAATTCCAGAAAAGCGATTGAGGTAATAAACAGTGCCATCAAATTTGCGAGTAAAGAGTAGATATAACTCAGTGATGGCCAAAGTCTCTGCCAAGATGATTGGGATGGCCATAAAGATAATTAAATTCCAAGGCTGATTAACAGCCAATAACTCCATGTAATGAGTCATGTTCATTGTGTTTCTCCAAAATATATATGTGACTTAATGCCACTAATTAAACTAACTTGTGTTGCTAAGTTAGCTTAGGCTTTTGGAGGCTTATAGATGAAATTGATCATTGGCTGTAGAACCAATGATGAGCCACTTGAAGGTGGCGCTTGGGCTGAAACGGTCGATAACTCGATGCTCAACATTGAAATAACTACTAAGCCTAAACAACACTGGTAACTGTCACCATGACAGGGTTGATTAGTATCGTGAGAATTACTCAGCACCTCATCACAATGATGGGCTGAGTTATCTATAGCTGTAATTTGATGATGCGATTGATTGGCTGACAGCTCAACAGGCATCACTGCCGCATGAATCAAGCTGGCAAATAGGCTAAAGCAAAGGGCAATACATAACCTTTTCATATTCCTATTCTATGCCCATTTACTAGATTTGTCGTTTTACATGACATTCCTATAATGGGGCAAGTAAACACATTAAAGGCTTCTATGGCTTGGATCATTACCAAATACTTATTAACCGCAGGGATGGTGGTATTCATTTCTGAAGTTGCCAAAAGAAGTGATCGATTAGGTGGCTTTATTGCGGCATTACCGCTGATGACTCTATTAACTCTAGTGTGGCTCTTTGTAGAAAACCAGCCAGAAGAGAAAATAGCCAATCATGCTTATTACACCTTCTGGTATGTAATCCCAACATTACCGATGTTTTTGCTATTTCCCTATTTGCTTCCAAAACTAGGATTTTGGATGACTATGGGTGCAAGCGTACTTGCAATAGTTATCTGCTTTGGAATATTTGCCCTAGCAATGAAGAGCTTTGGAATTGATTTACTTTAAGAATGTCACTTTAAACGGCATTGACTGACACAGTAAAGCTAAAGTATTGAAGTGAACAGCAACTGTAAACTATATGGTCGGTACCGGATGTAAACCATGTGTCCGGTACGGACCTTAAGAGATCTGGCCTGCCCAGCACGATTCGAACGTGCGACCTACGCCTTAGAAGAATTCGTGGCTGCTGGAATGTCTATATATTTCAATTGCTTATACCTTAAAAATAGCAATGTGTAATAAAGTGTGCAATAACTAAGTGTCACTTAAAGTGACGCTCACAAGCAAACTTAACGCATCTATGGCGAATTACAAGTATAAAAAAACGCCCCCAAAGGGGCGTGTCAACGGAGTACATCTAAAACACCGTTTGGATTAATTTAATCCAGTATTGCTGTAATAAAAGTAGCGATCACCCCAATTCCAACTGATGGGACAGCCCAGCGCTCAAGTGATGAAATTGACTTACATGCAATGATTTCAACAGGAATAGACGTTAGTTCAATGAGGGCATTACTTGTTGAGTTCTCAAAAAAGCGAGTAAGTGAGTTTTTACGGGCAGTACCCATCACAATATGATGGCAATGCAAACGTTTGGCCTCGCTAGCAATCATCTGGGCGCGATCACCCGATTTATGAGTAATAGTGAACGGGATATTGTGATTTTTTAATAATTCCTGAGCGGGCAGCAATATCTGATCCGACCTTTCTTTATGCCACTCATCAATTGTTTGTTTGCTTAGAAATCTTCCAATATGTCGCGAAAACTTCGGCTGTACATTAAGAAGACATACCTCCATCATGGGGCCGCTAATGCACTCGTTAATCACATATCGTAAAGCCGATTGAGAGTTATCGGAACCATCGACAGGTATCAAAACTCGTTTCATATTTAATCCTCCTAAATTCATGGGTGATACAGCACTTATTTCTTCATTTTTCAATGGTATTAATTTCGCTAAGATGTTGGACTCCAAGCGTGCTTGACTTTTTAACAAGCCTGCAAACAAAACTCCACCAATAACTAAGGCCGAGAAAAGGCTAGATATCAGCGCGCTCTCTAGAATCGGAACCTCCTTAACCATCGGTTCATTCAAGATCATCTTGGCAGCGGTCCATGCTAGGATACCGGCGCCAAAATAGATCACGGCAGGATAGCGTTCAACCAACTTAAGAATTTGGGTTGAGCCCCAAACTACTATTGGAATGCTGATTAAAAGTCCCAGTACAACAAGAGCGTAGCTACCCTGCGCCGCACCTGCAACGGCAAGCACATTATCTAAACCCATTACAGCATCTGCAATCACAATTGTTTTCATTGCAGTCCAAAATGAAGTTGTGGCTACGTCATGATCATCGCCCTCTTCCTTCGCAGGATTTAGCAGACGATATGCAATCCAAATGAGCAACACACCACCAATCAGCATCAAGCCGGGGACTTTTAATAGGTACACCACTACTAGAGTCATTGCACTTCTGACGGCAATGGCACCAACAGCGCCCCAAATTATTGCCTTTTTCTGCAAATGTGTCGGTAAGTTGCGTGCAGCCATCGCAATCACAATCGCGTTATCGCCAGCGAGTACCAAGTCAATCACAATGATTGCAAGTAGTGCAGAAAAAAAATCGGGCGTAAAAAAATCCATTGATGACTCCTTTTAATTACTATGAAATCATTATTCAAAAGGTTCACAATAAATAAAAATTAATTTTATGGATTGTTATCATTATTAATATAGATATTTAAATTTTAATTACTATCGTATCCATTATAAAAAGTAATACTTTGAAAGCTAAGAATCAAATTTCAATCGATATTTAAAATAAATGGTATCCATTACAAAACGTAATGTTAAAAATTTGAAATTAATCTGAGCTTATGTTTTAATAATAGAAGCAAAGTGGGAGTAGTTCTGGGGCACCCGCCCTATCAAGTGATCGTCAATCCGTGCTTATAGCTCCGGTCACTTGAATAAAATAACCAAAGTTTCCGGTTATCAATGAGCGAGACCTTTGTCAACTAGACAAAGGATTTCTTATGCCTAAATCGAAGATTAATCGCTACTTACGCCATGGCATGCTACCGCAGCTTGTTGTGTTTGAGTCTGTTGCACGCCTTGAAAGCTTTACTCGCGCATCTGAAGCACTACATCTTTCTCAGCCTACCATCTCAACGCAGATTAAAAAACTATCAGAAACTCTAGGCTCCGTACTATTTGAGCAAATAGGTAAGAAAATATACCTTACGCCTGCCGGCCAAACTCTTTACTCGAGCTGTAATGAAATCTTTGGCGCCCTGTCAAAGCTCGAAGAAAACTTGGCAAACATGCGTAGTCTTGAAGCAGGAAAGCTTCGAATTGCCGTGAGCACTACTGGAAAGTATTTCATCCTAAGGCTCATCGCAAAATTTATTGAAAAATATCCCAACGTAGAAATATCTCTTCAGGGTCACAATCGCAGAAATTTGATTCAAAGACTAGAACACAACGATGATGATCTTTATTTATTTTCCAATCCGCCTACTGATATTGAACTAATTAAACAGGTTCTATTACCTAATCCCATGGTGCTGTTTGCGAGAGCGGATCATCCATTGGCATCTAAAAATACTTTGTCATTGAAGGATTTAGAATCAGAACCATTCATCATGCGTGAGATTGGATCTGGCACACGCATGATCTCAGAGGATCAGTTTGATAAAAGCGATATCAAACCAAAGATACGACTTGAGCTTTCTACCAACGAATCCATAAAGCAAGCAATTTTGGCTGGCCTTGGCATTGCTATTCTTTCACGCTATACGCTAGGGCTTGATGAGCATGAATCAGAAATAGTGGAATTAGATGTTTTAGACTTTCCAGTTGGATGTCAGTGGCAATTTGTTTACCCCGTTGGCAAAGTACTACCCCTAATCGCAATCGCTTTCTTAGAGTTCTGTCGTCAGGAGGCTGGCTCATTTCCAGTTCCAAAGGTTTCTAGGCTCCCGAGTAGCGCTCAATAAAAGAGATTTTGGCCTGCCCAGCACGATTCGAACGTGCGACCTGCGCCTTAGAAGAATTCGTGGCTGTTCAAAAGTCTAATGATGTCAATGACTTAGACGCTTAGATCGGGACTGTGTAATAAACTGCGCAATGCGGTTTAGAGGGTGTTTTAGCGCTTACAAGAATCAGTTTAGTAATAATGATCAAACCATGTGCTCGATACGAACCTTCTAAAGCGAGAGAATCTTGATACCAGTAGATACTATGCCATCGATAGCAAAGGCGGCTGTACATAAAACAGTAGTGAAAACTGCAATAGCAGTGGAAGACACGTAAAAGCATGGTTTGTGCTTAACATCCAGCTTGTCGTGCTTCTCAGGTTTGTGCTGCTTATTTGGCTTGTGTTGCATATTTATATCCTAAAGCGTATTGATCATTGGCTGGGTCTAATACTTCTATTAATTTGATGGTTATCTTACGACTTTTCGAGGGTCCTTCCAGTCAAGTTAGAACCAATATTGTGCATTCTGCACCAATTAAATGAAACTTCTGTGACACCCTTGATTTAACGTTCGAAATACAGAGTAAACCAAAGATGAGAACCCATTACAGTGGCAATTTTATAAAGATTTATCGTGTTTGAGCTCAATTAAGAACACTCCATGAGATGTGGAAATTATCAAGATCCTCTCTTTTGGAGCAATATTAGTGATTAGGTCAATTCAAAATAATAATGATAAATTGTTAATACATTACTTGACTTCACAATGAAGTAAATTTCCCACAAGTCCCACTCAAAGTATTTTTTTGTAGCAACACGCGCTCAGCCATAACTTCAAAGCGCCTGGTAGCGCTATTTTCTATAAAGAATTTAATTAAAAA
>Ga0187844_10002635_pt1 | contig 12508 bp, 9 predicted proteins | sample SpaLakP09_SKY_50_FD_134517 | JGI IMG/M metagenome (GOLD analysis project Ga0187844, IMG submission 134517) | Oligotrophic lake water microbial communities from Sparkling Lake, Wisconsin, USA - SP09_SKY_50 | ecosystem: Environmental > Aquatic > Freshwater > Lake | place: USA: Sparkling Lake...
ACATTGGTCACCGCGCCGCCGGTCGAGGCCACATCGGGGCCGGCCGCGGCCGGGTCGAGGATCAGGTTGGCGTTGGCACCGATGTGGATCAGCCAGTCCTGGCCCTTGAGCGGCACATAGGCCACGCGACCCACGAAGCCGGCCTGCTCGTCATAGGTCTGGGTCGTGACGGTGTTGCCGGTCAGGGCGGCGGAGGCGTTCCAGCGCTCGCCATTGGCCAGCAGTCCGATGGCGGAGCGGCCGTCGCCGCCGGCCAGGCCGCGCACCGTTTCGGCGACCGAGGCGCGCTCGACAAACAGCGAGCCGGTGTTGTTGGCGGCGTCCTCCAGGCTGGTGACCGGCGCATAGATGCCCGCGCGGATCTTCACCGGATAGCCGCTGTATTGCACCCAGGCCGACGAGATCTTGCCGGCCTCTTCCGTGCCCGAGCCGCCGAAATCATAGATCATGTTGTAGTCGAAGGCGCCGAAGGCCTTGCCCTCGAGGCCGATGCGGGCGCGGCGGATATTGGTTCCATCGCCCAGGTCGCGGGCCCGGTCGTTTTCGGCCGCGTCGCCGAACGAGCCCCGGCGCAGGTCGGTGGCCAGGGGGCCGGCGTCGCGCTGGTCGTACAGGGCCGCATCGGCCTGGAAGATGCCGCGGAACGAGACGGAGAAGCCGCCATCGCCGGTGGCGATGGTCGGGCGGGCGTTGGCGAGGGTGACGGTGGTGGCCGACTGGGCGGCGCGGACGTCCTTGACGTTTGCGGCGGTGGCCGCCTTCAGGTCTGCGATCTGGCCAGACAGGGCCGCCAGTTGGGCCTCAAGCGCGGCAATGCGCGCCTCGGCGTCCTGGGGGGACTGGGCGTGGGCGGCTCCGGCCATCGTCATCAGCGAGACGCCGGCGATCAGCGCTGCGCGCAGTGTGGTGTTGGTCTTCATTATCTTTCCCTTTCGCCCCGCCGCAGCGGGCCGTCCTGGCTGAGCTAGGGAAGACGATTATCCCTAGTCCGTGAATAGAGATTAGGAAAACCGGCCGTGAGAAAAACTGCAGGCGCGGTTCGGCCTCCAGGCGCAGGCCAGGAAACTCCAGCAGACACAGAGAGATACAAGATTAACGAGACATTATCCCTGGTCGGACAATTCGTCACAGCGCCAATATGGCGTGTTTGAAAAACCGCAACATCGCCGGCCCGGGCCAGGAAAATCCGACTGTCCGTCCGGTTGGCCGGCACGAGGCGCAGCCCGCAAACAAAAACGGCGGCCGGGGCGTGGAGCGCCCGCGACCGCCGCTCTTCCCGTCGCCCGGAGGCGAGGGTGCGGTTTAGAACATCGCCCGACCGGCGAGGCGCAGGTTGTAGCGTTTTTGCTTCTTGCTGGCCTCGGCCCCGCCTTCGAGGGCGAGGTACGACATCGGCGTGCCGGCCTTGATCGAGAAGCCCAGGGTCAGGGCACCCTGCTTGTCGTTGAGGGCGGCTAGGGTGAAGGGATTGCCGCCGGTGAAGCGGGCGGTGGTGTCGCCGACTTCGCCCGCCAGGGTCTGGCGATAGCCGACCCGCACTTCGGGGCGCCACCACAGCTCCTGGCCAAAGTCGGCCCCGAACGCGATGCCGAATTCACCGCTGAGGTTGCTGGAGGTGCGCTCTTCGACGGTCAGGTCAAAGCCTGTGCCGCCGCCCGTCTCGGCGCGCTTGCCTTCGCGCAGCCACACATAGTCGATGCGGCCTTCGGGGCGCAGGAAGTAGCGGCCCATCTTGGCTTCATAGGCCAGGCCGCTGAAGGCGGTGAGGGTCGTGCCGCCCCAGTCAGCGGTATTGGCCAGGATCAGCTCGGCGACGCCGTCGCCGTTGGTGTCGGGTGCCACCAGGCGTCGATCGCCTTGGAACCAGCCATAGCCGGCGCTGGCGCCGGCGTTCATGCGCCAGCCGCCGGCCGACCGGCGCCAGTAGCCGCCGGCCTGGACGAACGAGGCGGTGGTCTGCTCGCCGACCTGGGCGACGGTGTCGTGTTCCTCGACATTGACATAGGCCAGGGTCAGGCCCAGCGCGCCGCCGGCGTCGCCCATGGCCTCATAGCCGCCCACGAAGCCGAACGCCTGGTTGTCCGAGCCCAGGGTGTCGCCATCCTCGCGACGGACCAGCGAATTGATCTCCTGGATCCAGACGCTGTCGGGACCGTAGCGCTCGCCCGGATCGGGCTTCACGGCGGTGGCGGCCGAGATCAGCTGGTTGGCCGATTGCAGCGAGGCGAACAGGCCCTCGCCCTGGTCGGGCAGCATCTGGTCGTACAGGTGCAGGAAGCCGTCCTTGCCGTTCTGGGCCAGGAACGCCGTCGCGAGGGAGCCTGCGCCGGACGAGCCGAGGGCCGTGAACACCGCGTCATAGGCCGAGGCCTCCGAACGGGTCATGCCGATCTCGGTCGCCGTGCGGCGGCGCACGTCCAGATAGACGTTGTTGGCGTCGGCGCGGCTGGAGGCCACGTACAGATAGGGCGAGTCCTGCAGCAGGGTCTGACCCAGCGAGCCGACGGTCAGGCTTCCGGCGGTGATCACGGTGTAGGAGGTGGGCTGCTTGACCAGGCTGGTCAGTCGCAGGCCCAGCTCGGCCCCGGAGGCGATCGTGGCCGTGCCCGACACCAGCAGGCGGGTCGAGGTTCCTGACGTCGGATCGGCCGTGAACAGGATCTTGCTGTTTGAAGCGACGCTCAGGTTGCGGACATTGATGTCGGCGGCGTTGGAGATACCGAGGCTGCCCTTGCCGACCGTGACATCGAGCGTGCCCGTACCCTTGGTCAGGGCACCGAGGACCAGCGAGCCGCCATCGACGACAAAGGTGTCGGCCCCATTGCCGAACGCGATATCGCCGATCACCGAGCCGTTCAGCACCCGGAAGGTGTCAGCGCCCGAACCGAATCTCACGGCTCCGACAATGGAGGGCTCGTCGGCGTCATCGACGCCGTCAGCGTCGGCGTCCGCGTCGGCCACGCCGTCGGCACCGTCGTCGCCGTCATTGCGACCGTTCTGCACGAGGGTCACACCGCCGGCGTTGCGGCTGACGTCGATGGCCACGGCCTTGCCGGTGACGATCTCGTTGGCGCTGTTGCCGTCGTTGTTGTCGGTGGCGACCACCGTGGCGATGATCTTGCCGTTGTTCTGGATATTGGTCAGGCCGCCGGCATAGTCGATCAGGCCATAGGCATTGCCCTTTTCGCCGCCGACGCTGACCGAGACCGCGCCGTCGTTACGGAAGGTGGTCGCCGAGGCGCCGCTCTCGATGGCCACGCCGCGCGCATCGAAATTGCCTTCCGAAACGGTAAAGCTGGTGATCGAGCCCTGGTTGAACAGGGTGGACACGACGGCGCCGGACTTCAGGCTGACGCCGGTGGTGTTGGCCTCATAGCCGCTGACGGTGATCGTCGAGGACAGGCGTGCGCCGTTGGCCAGGGTGGTGGTCTGGCCGGCGTTTCCGCCCAGCTGGATGGCCGTGGCCGCCACGCCGTCAAGAACGCCTGCGGCAGTCACCGAGCCGCGCACAACCAGGCCATAGGCGTTGTCGCCCGTACCGACCGCGCCGATTGCAATGGCCCGGGTGTCCGAACCGATCAACAGGGCCGGGGCGCCGCCGCTGACGCTGAGCGCCGACGTACCTTCGGCGGTGTCGACCACGCCGTCGCCGTCATCGTCGGTCTTGGTGGAGTCGCTCTCCACCGGCGGGGCGTCCAGCAGCACGCCGCCGCTGACATTGGCGGTCACGCGGACAGCCGATCCGCCCTGCAACTTGTCGTCGTCGTCCAGCTTGGCCCGATCGGTCGCCAGGCTGGGGCGCGAGGTGTAGCGATAGCCGGTGGCGCTGACGCCGCCCTGCACCACGAAGGCGCCGGTGATGTCGCCATCGACGGCCACGCCGACGGCGTTCTGGCCGGTGACGGAGATGCCGCCATTGACCGTGACCTTGCCGGTCACCGGGGCCGCCACGCGCACGCCGGCGGTGTTATTGCCCAGCACCGTGATGGAGCCGCTGTTGGTGAAGTTGCCGATCAGCTGGCTTTCCAGCGAAACGCCGGCCGAATTGTTGCCCTCGATAATCATGACGCTGGCGCCGTCGGCCAGGATGTTGCCGGTAAAGGCACCGGTGCCCGTCAGGAGGATGCCGTAGCGGTTCGAACCCTGGGCGAAGGCGCCGTCCAGATCGCCGTCCGAGTCGGTGTCGGTCGGGGTGAAGTCCTCGGTCAGGCTGATTGAGGCCGAGTTGGTCACCGAGCCGGTGCGGCCGCCCTGGATCTGGATGCCGGTCGAGTTATTGACCCCCACCGTCGACAGGGCACCGAGGCTGACGACCTTGTTGTTGCTGTCCAGGGTGATCAGGGGACCGGCCGTGGTCGGCTTGATCGAGCCCTCGGCGGTCACCCGCACGTCGTCGGCGGTGCCGGTACTCGTGGCCGTGGAGGTGGCGATGGGCGTCGTCCGCGCCGTCGACACGGAGACTTCAGCCGAAGCGCCGAACGCCAAAGCCAGGAGAGGAGCGGCTGCGACTGTCGCGACCAGGACCTTGCGCTGCATTACGTACGATACCTCGGATAAGAACCCAGACCCTAACTTGCGTCACGTTGCGGCGAAATTGCGGTGAGCGACGCGACGAACACGCATTAGAGCGGCCATCCGTCTATCGCATGGCATCCCGGGGCGCCATATCTGGTTCGACGAATCCCGACCCGGCGAGAAACGAGGCTCCAGAATCCATGTCGCCGGCGAAACAATCCATCTTTGGCGATGCGCGCGCTTTGGGCGGGGCCCTGGCACCGGTCCTGATCGGTCCGGCGGCGATTCTCGGTCTGGCCGCGTTGGGCGCCGCGCAACCGGTTGCGGCCGTGCTGGCCGCCATGGCCACCGGCGCGGGCGGTCTCTACCTGCGCGCCCGCACCCGTCGCCTGCAGGAGGAGGCTAGGCCCGCCGCCCTTCAGGAACCGGCGCCCAAGGGCGACGCGCCGCCGTTCGCCACCATTCTGGAGCGCCTGCCTGACCCCCTGATGGTGATCGCGGCCGAAGAGGCCGACGACCTGACCGGTCGCCGCTTCGTGTTCGCCAACGCCGCCGCCCGCGAGCTTTTCCGCATTCAGCGCGACGGCGTGCTGCTGGTCACTGCCGTGCGCAACCCCCAGGTGCTGGAAGCGGTGGACGAGGCCCTGTTCGGCAATATCGAGCGGGCCGTGGAGTATGAGACCGGCGGAACCCAGGGCCGGTCCTGGATCGCCTATGCCCGGCCGCTCGGCGAGGCCCAGGGCGCTTCGCGTCTGGCCCTGCTGGTGCTGCGCGACGAGACCGACGCCCGCCGCAGCGAACGCACCCGCGCCGACTTCCTGGCCAATGCCAGCCACGAGCTGCGCACGCCCCTGGCCTCGCTGTCGGGCTTCATCGAAACCCTGCGCGGTCACGCCAAGGACGATGCGGGGGCCCGCGACAAGTTCCTGGGCATCATGCTGGCCCAGGCCGAGCGGATGTCGCGCCTGATCGACGATCTGATGAGCCTGTCGCGCATCGAGCTGAACGAGCACATCGCGCCCCTGGGCCGCGTGGACCTGGCCATGGCCGCCGTCGATGTGATCGACGCCCTGGGCCCCCAGGCCCGGGAAAAGTCGGTGGGCTTTGACCCCGTCCTGCCACCGCGCGGTGCGGCGGTGGTCGAGGGCGACCGCGACCAGATCATCCAGGTGATCCAGAACCTGATCGACAACGCCATCAAGTATACGCCCGGCGGCGGCGTGGTACGGGTCGAGATCTTCCCGGGCCTGACTGCCGATTCGGCCGCCGCGCCGCGCGATCCGGGTTCGGCCCGGATGTCGTTGCTCACCCCCGACCACGCCACCGGCGAGCGCTATGCCGCCCTGCGGGTCACCGACAAGGGGCCGGGCCTGGCCCGCGAGCACCTGCCGCGCCTGACCGAGCGCTTCTACCGCGTCGAGGGCCAGAAGAGCGGCGACCGGTCGGGCACCGGCCTGGGCCTGGCCATCGTCAAGCACATCATGAACCGCCACCGGGGTGGCCTCACGGTCGAGAGCGTGCAGGGCCAGGGCGCGACGTTCGGCGTCTATCTGCCGATGGCCAAGGTCAGCGCCCAGAAGGCCGCGCCGGTGGGGGCGGAGGCCTGAGGCTCTAGTCTGCAGCCCGCTGCGGACCCATCAGGACCACCTTCATGTCGCCGCGGGCCCGGGTCGTGACCACGAGCAGATAGGCCGACAGGAACAGCATCCCGCCGCCGAACGCCACCAGGCCCTGCACCAGTCCGGCCGGGCTGAAGCGGTGACGCCAGGCGACCCACAGGCCCGACAGCAGCAGGAAGCCCATAAAGTCCAGATTGAACTGGCCGGGCCAGGCCATGGCCGCCATGTCGCCAAAGAAGACCGGCAGCAGCCCCCATCCGTGATGGGCGACGGTCACGCTGGTATAGGCGGTGATGGTCAGGAAGCAGATCGCCAGGAACAGTCGAAACAGGGTCATCTTCAGGATCCTTGTACGGGTTTGAGGGCGGCGCGCTCTTCGAGAAACAGGCAGCGGGCCAGCATGGCCAGCAGGCCGACGCTGCCGGTGCAGGCGACGAGCAGGAACCAGGGCAGGGGCCGCATGCCCACGGCGCGGGCGCGGGGAAACAGCAGCGCCACGGCCAGGCCCACGCCCAGCAGCAGGTCCAGCCAGATCTGTACGCCCCAGGCGTCCTGCACATGCTGGGCCCAGAAGCCCAGGGGCCCCTCGCGCCACACGGCGAAGAGCGACCAGGCCAGGAACAGCGCCGACAGGGCGGCCGCAATCTTCCAGCCCTTGCCCGGATGCGGGGCGGCACCCGCCTGTGAAACGCCGAAGACGATGAAGCTCAGCGCAGCGACAATCGGCACGATGTCGTATAGGGCGACGTCCATCCCCAACTCCTGTAGCAATTGCTACAGGCTAGTAGTCTGTAGCGGTCGCTACAAGTGGAAATGCGATGATCGGTCGAGACGAGCAACGAGAGCGCGTGGTCGAGGTCCTGGCGCGGCATCTGCTGGCCACGGGCCTGTCCCAGACCAGCCTGCGGCAACTGGCGGCGGCGGCGGGGGTCAGCGACCGCATGCTGCTCTACTATTTCACCGACAAGACCGAGGTGCTGGCCGGGGTGATGCAGCGGCTGGCCGGCGAGATGGCGATCCATCTGGGCCAGGCCATACCCGATGGCGCGCTCCTGTCGCCGGGCCAGCTGATTGCCCGTGCCGCCCGGATGGTCACCGACGATGCGTTCCGCCCCTATATGCAGCTCTGGATCGAGGTGGTGGCCGCCGCCGCCCGTGACGCCGCGCCGTTCACCGAGATCGCGGGGCAGGTGACGGCGGGCTTCCTGGCCTGGATCGAGGCGCATCTGGATCCGGCGACCACGCCGGATCTCGAGGCCGCCGCCGCCATGATCCTCGCCCTGGTCGACGGCCTTGCCCTGGTCGAGATCTGCGCCGGGCGCGAACGGGCCCTGTCTGCGGTCAGGATGCTGGAGCGCGACGGGCTTTAAGGCTGGATGAAACCGTCATGACCGTTTTGCGACGCCGTGACCCGATGGACCTCGGCGCCCTTCACGGTTTGCGCCTGCGCCAGCTCCGGGGCCAGTGACAGCAGCGCAGCGATCGCCAGCAAAAGTGTGGTGTTCGAAGCGCCCTGAACCACCGCCCCAACCGGTCCAGGCCTTGCCTTGCGCAGCAGGTTGAAGACCGGGCGAACAGCACCCTTGGCCAGGTCGCGCGCCTGGTCGCGCAGCCTCAGGGTCATCAGGATCGAGCGGGGCAGCTCGCGGCGGCAGAAGGCCAGCTTGCGCACATAGGTGTCGATCTCCCACACCGCCGTCGATCCGGCCGCGAAAAAGGCGACGTCGCCGACGCTGAGCAGGCGCACCACGCCGTCCTGGGACGTGACCTTCACCTGGCCCTCGAGGATGATCACCGTCTCTTCCCAGCCATACTGCCAGCGGAAACTGCCTGCGGTGCACTCCCAGACTGCGGTGCTGGCGGAGGTGTCGACGCTGCGCGAATGCGGCGCTGCGCGCGCCCGGGGCGCTCCGCCCAGGATCCAGTCCGGATCTATGGGGGCCTCCTGAAACACCAGCTCTCCGACATGGTTCGCCACGAAGGCCAGGGCCGATCCGCCTGGACCGGTCGCCGGGCCGCCGGCCGCGAGGAGGGGGTTAGAGGCGGCGCCCATGGCGTACTCCGTCGTTCAGGCAAGGCCGTTGCTACGGCCTGGATCAAAGCGCCGTCGCCAATAGTCTAGGTTGGGACGGCGGCGTGACACAAGGTCGTTAGGGCGAGGTTCGCTCCGGGCCGACCCCTGTCGTCAAACTGTCATCTAAACGTCGCATAAGCACAGCGCCTGGCGGGCATAGCTCGACCGGGGCGGGACGACGCGCTGTGCGACGTCTCCGCAACCCTTCGCGCAAGACCCCGCCGCACGCATGCTGACCTGGCTCTCGCTCCTGTTTCTGGCGCTGTTCTCCGGCGCCGCCTTCATGCTCGGCAAGCGCCGTGCAGTGAAGACCGCTGGAGGCGCTGCGCGCGTCCTTCACTCCCTTCCGGGCTATTACGGTGGCTATGCCGCCCTGTGGGCTGGCGTGCCGGCGGCGGCTCTGCTGCTGCTGGGTGCCATGTTTGGCGGCCGGGTCGAGGAAGCCATGCTGCAGGCCGAGCGCCCCGCAGTGGTCCAGGCCCTGGAGCTTGATCGCCAGGAGGCGTTCTTCAGCGACGCCCAGGCCATCGCCCAGGGCACCACGCCCAGCGATGTGGTCTACGAAGGCGAACTGAAAGCCGCCCTCGACGTCAAGGTCGTCGAAGCCCGTCGCATCGAAAATCTGATCCGCTCCAGTGTGCTGGGTCTGGCCGGTGTTGTGGCCCTGGCCGGTTTCCTGCTGGCCTTCCCGCGCCTCAACGCCGATTTCCGGGCCCGCAACCGGGTTGAAGGCTGGGTCGGCGGTCTGCTGATGACCTGCTCGATCCTCGCGGTCCTGACCACCCTGGGCATCGTCCTGTCGCTGATCTGGGAAAGCTGGCGCTTCTTCCAGAGCGTCTCGCCGCTCTCGTTCCTGCTCGGCACCGAATGGAGCCCGCAGATCGCCATGCGTGAAGACCAGGTGGCTTCGGAAGGCGCGTTCGGCGCGGTGCCGCTGTTCGCCGGCACCTTCCTGATCATGATGATCTCCATGGCCGTGGCCGCTCCGGTGGGCCTCTACTCGGCGATCTACCTCTCGGAATATGCCAGCCGCCCGGTTCGCTCGACCATCAAGCCGCTGCTGGAGGTGCTCGCGGGCGTCCCCACCGTGGTCTACGGCTTCTTCGCCGCCCTGACCGTGGGTCCGCTGTTCCGGGCCGGCTTCAACGCCCTGGGCGCCATGCTGATCGGCGGACCTTTCGACGGGGTCGGCCAGTACCTGATGGAAGTCCAGAACCAGATGGCCCTGGTGGCCGGGGTGGTGATGGGCATCATGCTGATCCCGTTCGTCTCCTCGCTGTCGGACGACATCATCAATGCTGTGCCGCAGGCGCTTCGCGACGGCAGCTATGCGATGGGCGCGACCAAGTCCGAGACCGTCAAGAAGGTGGTTCTGCCCGCCGCCCTGCCGGGCATCATGGCCGCCATGCTGCTGGCCATCTCGCGCGCCGTCGGCGAGACGATGATCGTCACCATGGCCGCCGGCCTGCAGGCCAAGCTGACCGCCAATCCGCTGGACACGGTCACTACCGTGACCGTCCAGATCGTGACCCTGCTGACCGGCGACCAGGAGTTCGACAGCCCCAAGACCCTCGCGGCCTTCGGTCTGGGCCTGACCCTGTTCGTCGTGACCCTGGGTCTGAACATCATCGCCCTGCGCATCGTCCAGAAGTATCGGGAACAGTATGACTGACGCCGTCGCACCCCCCGTCGGGCCTGCCGGTTCCGCCGCCCCCGCATCGCTGACCGCCCAACAGGTCGCCATGGAAGCCCGCCTCAAGAAGCGCCACCGCGCCGAGACCTGGTTCAAGGCCCAGGGGCTGATGGCCATCACCATCGCCATGATCTTCCTGGTGGTGCTGGTGGGCCGGATCGTCGGCCAGGGCTACACCACGTTCCAGACGCACACGTTGAGCATCCCGGTCTATCTGAACCCGGAGCGCATCGACGTCGCCGATCTGGAGGGCGTCAACTACGACTACATCGTCGCCGAGGCGACCATGAAGAAGCTGGGCGTCCAGGACGATGACCTGGGTCTGGTCTCGGGCAAGGTCATGGACCTGATCTCGCGCGACTTCGGCTTCCAGCTGCTGAACCAGCTGAAGGCCGACAAGTCGCTGATCGGCAAGACCGTCACCGTCACCGGCCCGTTCAAGGCTGACGCCGACCTCTATTTCAAGGGCGAGATCAAGCGGTCCACCGAAGAGGGCGACCGCAAGCTGGACAACCAGCAGCTCGACTGGCTGGACCAGCTTGAGAAGGAGGGCTCGGTCAAGTCCGGCTTCAACTTCGCCTTCTTCAAGAACTCCGACTCGACCGAGCCTGAACAGGCCGGCGTGCTGGGCGCCGTGGTCGGCTCGGCCATGATGCTGCTGATCACCGCCCTGATCGCCGTGCCGATGGGCGTCATGGCGGCGGTCTATCTGGAAGAGTTCGCGCCGAAGAACCGCTGGACCGACATCATCGAGGTCAACATCAACAACCTCGCGGCGGTGCCCTCCATCGTCTACGGTCTGCTGGGTCTGGCCCTGTTCATCAACTGGCTGCACGTACCACGATCCTCGCCGCTGGTCGGCGGTCTGGTCCTGGCCCTGATGGCCCTGCCCACCGTGATCATCGCCACCCGCTCGGCCCTGAAGGCCGTGCCGCCCTCGATCCGCGAAGCGGCCCTGGGCGTCGGCGCCTCCAAGACCCAGACCGTGTTCCACCACGTGCTGCCGCTGGCCATGCCCGGCGTGATGACCGGCGCCATCCTGTCGCTGGCCCACGCCCTGGGTGAAACCGCGCCGCTGCTGATGATCGGCATGGTGTCGTTCGTGCCCGGCGTGCCTGAAGGCTTCACCGGTGCCGCCACCGTCCTGCCCGTGCAGGTGTTCATCTGGGAGAACGCGTCAGAGCGCGCCTTCCACGAGCGCACCGCCGGGGCCATCATCGTCCTCCTGGTCTTCATGATCGTCATGAATGCCGCGGCCGTTATCCTGCGCCGCCGCTTCGAGCGTCGCTGGTAGAAATCATGATCCTGAACCCCTCCGCCCTTCCCCTCGTCCAGGGACACGCCATGACCACCGCCAGCCCCGACGATTCAGTCGCCGCTCCCGCCATCAAGACGGCCGCGCCGCAGATCTATCCGCCCGCCTCGACGCAGGAGATCAAGATCCGCGCCAAGGACGTCAATGTGTTCTACGGCGACAAGCAGGCCTTGTTCGACGTCAACATCGACATCCCGGGCAAGTCGGTCACCGCCTTCATCGGCCCGTCGGGCTGTGGCAAGTCGACCTTCCTGCGCTGCATCAACCGGATGAACGACACCATCCCCTCGGCCAAGGTCTCGGGTGCCATCGAGATCGACGGCAATGACGTCAATCTCAAGAGCGTGGATCCCGTGATCCTGCGCTCGCGGGTCGGCATGGTGTTCCAGAAGCCCAACCCCTTCCCCAAGACGATCTTCGAGAACGTCGCCTACGGCCCGCGCATCCATGGCCTGGCCACCGGCAAGGCCGAGCTGGAAGCCATCGTCGAGAGCAGCCTCAAGAAGGCCGGTCTGTGGAACGAGGTCGCCGACCGCCTGCACCAGCCCGGCACCGGCCTGTCCGGCGGCCAGCAGCAGCGCCTGGTCATCGCCCGCGCCATCGCCGTGGGTCCTGAAGTGATCCTGATGGACGAGCCCTGCTCGGCGCTGGACCCCATCGCCACGGCGCGGATCGAGGAGCTGATCGACGAGCTGCGCAACCAGTTCTGCATCGTCATCGTCACCCACTCGATGGCCCAGGCCGCCCGCGTGTCGCAGAAGACCGCCTTCTTCCACCTGGGCAAGCTGGTCGAGAGCGGCACCACCGAGGAGATGTTCACCAATCCTCGCGACACCCGCACGCAGGACTACATCACTGGCCGGTTCGGCTAGGCCGAGCATTTTCGAGCGAAGCGGACACCGGTTCGCGTCAAGAAAATGCGCCAGACAGGAAGTGGACTAGAGCGCAGCTCTAGGAGGACCAGCAGATGACCGAACATACCGTCAAATCCTACGGCGAAGAACTGAGCCACCTCACCGCCGAAGTCACCCGCATGGGTGGCCTGGCCGAGGCGCAGGTCGCCGACGCCGTCGAGTGTATCGCCCGCCGCGACGCGCCCCTGGCCCAGCAGGTCGTGTCGCGCGACGACCGGCTCGACGCCCTGCAGGGCGAGATCGAGCGCAAGGCGTTCAAGCTGATCGCCCTTCGCCAGCCGATGGCCGTGGACCTGCGCCACGCCGTCGCCGCCCTGAAGATCTCGATGAGCCTGGAACGCTGCGGCGACATGGCCAAGAACATCGGCAAGCGCGCCC
>Ga0187844_10002636_pt1 | contig 12508 bp, 7 predicted proteins | sample SpaLakP09_SKY_50_FD_134517 | JGI IMG/M metagenome (GOLD analysis project Ga0187844, IMG submission 134517) | Oligotrophic lake water microbial communities from Sparkling Lake, Wisconsin, USA - SP09_SKY_50 | ecosystem: Environmental > Aquatic > Freshwater > Lake | place: USA: Sparkling Lake...
CACTTGAGCAACGCCTGTCCAACATTCTGAGTAAAATGACTCTGGAACAAAAAATTGCGCAAATGATCCAACCAGAAATTAGGGACATTACAGTTGAGGACATGCGCAAGTACGGTTTTGGTTCCTATTTAAATGGCGGCGGCGCTTTTCCAAATAACAATAAGCATGCCACTGCCGCCGATTGGATCAAACTCGCGGATGATTTATATCAAGCATCCATCGACGCCAGCGTGGATGGCAGCACTATTCCAACGATGTGGGGCACCGACGCAGTGCACGGCCACAATAATGTCATCGGCGCCACAATTTTTCCGCACAACATCGGTTTAGGGGCTGCACATGACAGTCAACTCATAGAACAAATTGCTAAAGCAACGGCTGCGGAAGTGCGAGTCACCGGCATCGACTGGATTTTCGCACCAACAGTTGCCGTGGTGCGTGATGATCGCTGGGGCCGCACTTATGAAGGTTATTCCGAAGATCCAGAAATAGTCCGTAGCTACGCCGCCGCTATTGTGAAAGGACTTCAGGGCGATCCAAAGCAACAATTTCTCACTGAACAGCATGTTATAAGCACAGTGAAACATTTCTTAGGCGATGGCGGCACAGAAAAAGGCATCGACCAAGGAAATAATAGCGCCAGTGAGCAGCAGTTAATCGATTTGCATGCACAAGGTTATGTCGGCGGCTTAACCGCTGGCGCGCAAACGGTGATGGCTTCGTTTAATAGCTGGCACGGTGAGAAAAATCACGGCAATAAATACTTATTAACCGACGTGTTAAAAACCCGTATGGGCTTTGACGGTTTTGTGGTCGGCGATTGGAACGGCCACGGCCAAATTCCAGGTTGCACTAACGACAATTGCCCGCAAGCAGCCAACGCAGGCTTGGATATGTATATGGTGCCGACTGGCGCATGGAAACCGCTCTATGAAAACTTATTAGCGCAAGCCAGTTCAGGAGTAATTCCGCAAAGCCGAGTGGATGATGCGGTTAAGCGCATCCTGCGAGTGAAGTTACGCGCCGGATTATTTGACCGAGAAGGCCCAGCAAAACGTGCTTTATCGGCAAAAACAGCGTTATTAGGCGCCAAAGCACATCGAGATATCGCCAAAACGGCGGTGCGTAAGTCAATGGTTCTGTTAAAAAATAATGACTCGCTGCTGCCAATTTCACCGAAACAACGGATTTTAGTCGCCGGCAGTCACGCCAACGATATTGGCTTGCAATCTGGCGGTTGGACCATTAGTTGGCAAGGCACTGGCAATACCAATAGCGATTTCCCAGGTGGCAGTTCTATTTATCAAGGATTCGCCAAACAAGTGCAACAGGCTGGCGGTACTATTGAACTCGCTGAAGATGGCCAATTTAAACAAAAGCCAGATGTCGCAATTGTGGTGTTTGGTGAGCTACCTTATGCCGAAGGCAATGGCGATATCGATAACTTAGAATTCCAGCGCGGCAATAAAACCGATTTAGCGCTGCTTAAACAATTAAAAGCGCAAGGCATTAAAGTGGTGTCGTTATTCGTTTCAGGCCGACCAATGTGGGTTAATCCTGAAATAAATCAATCGGATGCTTTCGTTGCGTTATGGCTACCAGGTTCTGAAGGTGATGCGGTCGCCGATGTTATTTTGCAAAAAACCAAAGGCGGTGTGCAGCATGATTTTAATGGCAAGCTGTCATTCTCTTGGCCGCGAACGCCAAGTCAAACTGCGGTGAATCGAGGCGATGCCGATAAGCCGTTATTTCCTTATGGCTTCGGACTTCAATACCGTGACGTCGTAACAAGCCCGACATTTAGTGAAGACTCAGGGGCTAGTGCCAATCAAGTGCAAAGTCTGGTGTTATTCGAACGCGCCCCCAAAGCACCTTGGCAATTTGTGTTGCAAAGCGGTGAGCAAACGGCTCCGGTGATAGCAAGCGTGCAAAATCTGGCAGGTCTGCAGTACAAAGCCGTAGACAAAGTAGTCCAAGAAGATGCAAGGGCCCTGGTGTTTTCTGGCACCAGCAAACAGAGTTTATTGTTGCTCAGCAATTTTCCAAGAGATATGCGTTCATCGATTGAACAGCGATCAGCACTTCGTTTTGAAATCAAACTCCAACAGCCATTAACCACACCACTCACCGTTGCCATGCGTTGTGGCGAGTTAAACGGCGCGCCTTGTGATGGCGAAATTGATGTGCAACCATTACTGCAAGCCCACCAACAATGGCAAACGGTTAGCGTGGATTTACGTTGCTTCCAGCAAAAAGGCGTGGATTTCTCTAGGATTGCACAAAGTTTTAGCCTGCAAAGCCAGCACAAAGCTGCTTTAGAACTTGGCAAAGTGGAATGGGTGCCAGGCCTCAAAGCCGATAAAGTCTGTCCATAAGTATCCAAAGACGCCCGGCCTCAACCGCCGGGCTTTTTAGCGACATCGATTTACCACTCATTCTATACAGCGCCAGACCTACACCGCCAGACCTACACCGCCAAAGCTACAGCGCCAGACCTACACCGACAGATTATGCACCGCCAAACCTGCACCGCCAGACCTGCACCGCCAAATCATGCACCGCCAAATCATGCACCGCCAAATCATAGTTTTCCGCCCTACCCTCGATGGTGTTTTTAACCTGTATTGTTGTAAGTTTTTTAATCTACCCAACTTAAGTGTTTCTTAAGACTCTTGCCCTAAGCTCACGACATTCTAATTTGGAGTGTCGTCGATGCGTGAGTCCCGTTATAGCCCAATCATCATGCTTGTAGGGTTAAGTCATTTTGGACTGTTTAACCTTGCTGGCGTTGATTTTATCTGGGCTAACGTCTTGTACAACTGGCAAGGGGGGCAATGGCGCTTGCAGCATCATTGGTTCACCGAGCAAGTCATGCATCAAGGCCTACGCAGCCTCAATCAACTGCTGACCTTGTTACTCGTTGTATATTACTTGTGGCAACGGCTATACCTTAAACAACAAGATGCGGCAATCCACGCCCTCGGCTTATTATTACTGAGCCTCATATTGTGTTTTGCCAGTATTGCGGTACTGAAAAAACTAATTCCAACCGAGTGTCCTTGGGATTTGCAGCAATTTGGCGGCACAATGCCTTATATCGGTTTATTCAACCAGCGCCCTGTTGATATGCCAAATACCCAATGTTTTCCTGCTGGGCACGCCAGTATCGGTTTTGCTTGGATTTCTCTATTTTTCTACTACTTACGCCTTAAGCCTGCCCATGCAAAATTCGCACTGATTGCAGCGCTCACACTAGGTTTTGGCCTTGGTTTGGTTCAGCAATTACGCGGAGCACATTTTTTCTCCCACGATATCGCTACCGCTTTATTGTGTTGGGTCATTGCCGCTGTGGTTTTTAGTAAACCAGTGTTGCAGCCATCCATTAAATCCTCTTGGATTCAACCGACTGCAACAGTGGACAGCAAACCACGGAGCTTACTGTAATGCATAAACAGATCCACTTACCCTTGCCGCTCTTAGCGATATTGCAGCGTTTACAGTTACTGTGGCCTTCACCGCAGCCTGTGCATCCACAGTGGTTTAACGTCATAGCGGCACTTTTACTCAGTGTGCAGCTAAATCAACATTTTATTGAGCAAATTATGGCCCGAGTACCTGGCCAACTGAGTTTGCAATTGAATTTATTCTTGCTGCTGCCCTTGCTGAACTTTTTACTGATGTGGCTAGTCAGTCTTGTTGGTGTGCAAAAATCCGGCTTTTTATTCTTAGCATTTGTCGGTGCCGTCAGTTGTTATTTTATGGACAGTTTTGGCGTATTGATGGACAAGTCTATGCTGCAAAATGCCTTAGAAACTGATATCGCTGAAGCCTCCGGCCTGTTATCTGGCGCGATGTTCATCAAAGTCGCGGGGCTGATGATCCTACCGATATTCTTGTGTTGGTGGTTACCGGTGCGCAGTCAAACCACCAAGCAAAAGCTCATCCACACGCTGGTTAGCGCGTTAATTTGGCTGGTCATCACAGGCAGCGTATTAGCAAATGGCCGCGCAGAACTGATTCCGTTCTTCCGTAATTTTAGAGATATCAAGCACATGGCGTTACCGCTTGCGCCAATTTCTGCCGCAATTTCCGTGAGTCAACACTGGCTAAAAGAACTATTCCCAACGCAATTAACTAAAATTGGCGAGGATGCAGTGTTACCCGCAAGTGCCCATACCGGCAAACCTCGATTGCTGATTTTGGTACTCGGTGAAACCGCTCGAGCCGATCATTTCCAATTAAATGGTTATGAACGTGCGACCAATCCGCAGTTGAGTCAGTTACCCGTTGTTAGTTTTCGCCAAGTTTATTCTTGCGGCACAGCCACAGCGCACTCCGTTCCGTGTATGTTCTCGTTGCTCGATCAAGAACACTATAATGCCGACCTCGCTAAAAACAGCGAGAATGTTCTAGATGTATTACAACGCAGTGGCGTCGCCGTAAAATGGTTGGACAATAATTCGGGATGCAAACGCGTCTGTGACCGCGTTCCTTCAAAGATGTTATTCGAGGATAAAACCAATCCGTTATGCCATCAGGGCCAATGTCAGGATGAGATTTTATTGCAGGCTTTACGCCTTGAATTGGCAGAACCGCTAACGCAAGATCGAGTCCTTGTCATCCATCAATTGGGCAGCCATGGTCCAGAGTACTTCCGCCGCAGTACCGACAAACAAAAAAAATTCTTGCCTGAATGTACCGATAAACAAATCCAGTTCTGCGATGTGCAGACGATAAAAAATGCCTATGACAACAGTTTAATTGCCACCGATGAGCTACTCGCTAATGTCATCCGCACTTTACAACAACAGCATGATTATCAAGCAGCTATGCTCTATATTTCTGATCATGGTGAATCGCTCGGTGAAAACGGCACTTATCTGCATGGGCTTCCTTATTGGATGGCACCACAAGCACAAACCCATGTGCCTATGATTTGGTGGATGTCGGAAGAATTTGAACAAAAACAAGGATTATCGCTCGATTGCATTCGCGAAAGTCGCGATACTCAACTAAGCCATGATTATCTGTTTCACAGTTTGCTCGGGTCCTTTGCAGTTCAAACTCAGGTGTATCAACCCAGTCTGGACTTTCTGCAGCAGTGTCGACGCCGCAGCAATTAACCAAGTGAACAATATTTACCCAAAATTATTGAAGATCCGGGTAGGCGTCGAGTGTGAGAGACCGCAGGAGCATAGTTAGCGATGTGACTGCGGCGAAAGAGCGAAAGCAACAACCCCGCATCTGCAAGTTGTTCGGGTATATGCACTCATGTTGCCGACCCTCGCGATGTTTGTTAAGGAGTTTGCATGAAAGCATTTGGCAGCAAAGTAGTCGGCCTATTTCACCAGCAAAGTTTGATCCTCGCAATTACAAGCGCTTGTGTCTTACCCACTTTTGTTTGCATCGCGGCGGATGAGAGTGCCCCGTCAGCAGCCCAAAGCGCAAGCGAAGTGCATTTGGATGACCTGTGTCGTTTAATCCTTGAGCGAAAAAAATCGCGCCGGGATACTTTGGCGCAACCGACGAATGTGCAACCGGAAAATGTGCAGCCTGCAAATTTGCAACTCGGTAAAATTTCGATTGCAGCTGCAAGCATTTTTGACGAACAAGCCGAGGATGCCATTTGGTTGCACAGTTTTGCCAACTGGATGCATGTCACCACCAAACCTGAAGTGATTGCCAAAGAGTTGATACTGCGTGAAGGTCAACAAGTGACCGCAGCTGATTTAGCCGAAGCCGAACGGCTATTGCGCGCAAAATCTTATATCCGCGATGCGCGCATTAGTGTGGAACCGCAATGCAACGCCGATGGTTCACAAAATATCAAAGTAGACACTTGGGATAATTGGAGTTTGTTACCGACGGTTGGTTTTGGCCGAAGTGGTGGCAATAATAAATATTCACTGGGCTTTAAAGAAGAAAACTTCCTTGGCTATGGCGTTCGGTTATCCACCAAATATCAATCCGATTACCTGCGTGAGGGCTACGAATTTAAAGTTTTAGCCCCACTCTCGCTGTTCGACGTTGATGTATTAAATCACAGTTACATTCGGTTTGAATGGACCGATAACAATGATGGGAGTCGGTCGTTCGTCGAGTTCGATAAGCCATTTTATCAAGATAACACCCAGTATATGGTGCATCTAACCTGGCTTGATGACCAACGACTTGACCAAATTTATCACAATGGCGATTTGGAGAATCAATTCTTTACTGAAGAAAAAAACGTCGAAGTGGCTGGCGGTATTTTATTAACTCATCAAGATAATCAAAGCTGGCGTTTACTCGCAGGGATTAGTCTCCATGAATGGCAGTTTAGTGCAGATCCGTTACAGCCAGCCTTGGCAATACCCCAAGATCGCAGCTTCAACTACCCTTGGCTTGGGGTTGAATTTTTTGAGCATGATTACCGCAAGCTTTCGGATATCTATCTGATTAATCACACGGAAGATATTAATTTTGGCTGGCACCACGAGTTCCGTGCTGGCGCGCAAACCAGTGAGCTTGCTGCAGGCCAAAGTGTCGGCTCGCATTGGTACTATCAAGTGAATAAAGGGTTTGGCGACAGCGACCACATGTTATTGACCTCCGCGAGCTTAGCCGCAGCTTTTGGCGTAGCCAGCGGTGACCACATAAAATACCAAGTCAGTGTTGAGGATTTTTGGCGTCTTAGCGATCGTTTTCGCTTTTATTCTCGGGTGAATTACGATCGTAGAAATCGTCTAGTGCTGGATGCCCCACTAAGTTTAGGCGGCGACACTGGCCTTCGCGGCTTTCCGGTGCAATATCAACATGGTTTAGAGCGAACGTTAGCAACTGCGGAATTGCGCTGGTATCCGAAAATCACCCTCTACCAAATTTTGGATATGGGGCTTGTCGCGTTTGTCGATGCCGGTAAAGCTACTGGCGGACAACTTGCGTTGCATACGGCAATCTCACCGTTCTCGGCTAATCAGCTGATGCCGTCCAATCAAGATTTGCTACTACCGAATGAAGCGCAAAGTTGGCTTGGCAGTGTTGGTATTGGCGCCCGCTTCTATTCATCACGCAGCGCCAACAACAGTGTGGTGCATTTGGATCTATCAAAACCGGTGGGACCTTCGCGCGACATTAATTCGTGGGAAATTCAAATGAAAGTCGAACAGCGGTTCTAATTTCGCAAAAATCGCTGAAAGATTTTAGCAACTAGCTCGGTCTACCAAAGTGCTATGTTGTTATCAGCCGTTCTCAATGTCATCAACAAAGGTAGAATATGCTTTCAAATTCACTTGTTTTAACCGGTATACGCGCTGGCATTTGGTTGTCTCAAGGCTTTAGTCAGCTGCTCAATAATTTACAAGGCGTGGCATTATTACTCCTGCGACTCTATCTTGTGCCGCCGCTGTTGCAAGCTGGCGTCATGAAAATGCAGCATTTTGCTGATACGGTCGCATGGTTTGGTGCCGATGGCTTAGATCTGCCCATGCCGTATCTGTTGGCTATATTGGCAATTACCGCGGAAATCGGTGGCGCTATTGGCTTGTTAATTGGCTTTGCCACACGCTTCAGTGCGGCATTGCTGGCAGTGACCATGGTTGTAGCAATTTTTACAGTCCATTGGCAGCACGGTTGGTTGGCGGTTGCGGATGCAAGTAGCTGGTTGGCAAATGGCACGTTGTTTTACGATCAATCTGTGATGGCAAGCGGCGAAAAACTCGCAATAGCGAAAGAATTACTCGCTGAGCACGGTAATTATGATTGGTTAACTGCAAGTGGCAGTTTCGTCGTGTTAAACAACGGTATAGAATTCGCGGCCACTTACTTGGTGATGTTACTGGTGTTATGTAGCCAAGGTTGCGGTGCATACTTTGGTTTGGATTATTGGATTAAACATTTTTTGCAGCGGCGCGGGTTGATCGATAATTCTGCGCGCTGACATAAGCTGCCGTTTGCTTTTAGCGACGGCAGACTCAACGAGAATTATTATGCCGAACAATATATTAAAAACTTCACTGCTGAGTTTGTCTTTATTGATCACCAGCGGACAATGTCTGGCTTGGGGTCAACAAGGTCATCGTGTTACTGGTCAAATTGCCGAAACTTATCTGACTGAAAAAACAAAAACACAACTCGCTGCAATCATGGGGCCTGAAAGTCTCGCAGAATCATCGACCTATCCTGATGAAATGCGCTCAAGCCCAGATCTTTTTTGGAAGAAAACAGCAAACCCATTTCACTACGTAACCTTACAAGATGGTGAACATTATCACCGAGAGGATGCACCCGATGAAGGTGATGCGGTCACTGCCTTAAAGATGTACACAAAGGTGTTGCAAGATAAGAAATCCAGTCAAGAGCAAAAGCAATTGGCCGTGCGATTTATCGTGCATATTCTGGGTGATTTGCACCAACCTCTGCACGTCGGTGCCAAGGCTCGTGACGACCAAGGCGGTAACAAAATTAAAGTAAAATATTTTGGCCGCGACAGCAATTTGCATCGAGTGTGGGATAGCGAAATCATTGATAACCAACAACTTTCATACACTGAACATTCGTCAATGTTGCTGCGTTACATTGATAGCAGCAAGGTGAAAACTTGGTCAAAAGTGGATGTAGGTGCGTGGATCAACGAAAGCGCGCTGCTGCGGGAAAAATCTTATAGCGCCTCTGATGAGCTGAGTTATGACTATAATTTTCAGCATCTGCCGACAGTCAAAGTTCGTTTACAACAAGCTGGCGTGCGCATTGGCGCTTACCTGAATGCGGTATTGGCGGGTGAAGCAATTAAGTTTCCAAATTAGTTTTTACCCTAGATATCCAGTATCGAATGCACCTGCCTAGCAGGTGCATTTATTTTGAGCATCCAGCTGCTGGAATAATCTCACACCAAACTCAGTCGCACTTCCAAGCTATTGCGAGTCGCGTTTGAATATGGACAGACTTGATGTGCGGCCTTCATGATGCTTTGCGCTACAGCCTGCTCCAGTCCTGGCAATGCAATAAATAACTCGACATCAAGCCCAAACCCTTGTGGTATTTGACCAATCCCTACTTCTGCCCGTACTGTGGCATCAGCCGGCAGCACAACTTTCTGTTGCGCAGCGACAAACTTCATTGCACTTAAAAAACAAGCAGAATAACCCGCAGCAAATAATTGTTCAGGGTTCGTCGCGGCATCACCAGCGCCACCCAATTCCTTTGGCATACTTAATTTAACATCTAGAAACTCATCGTTCGACACTGCGCGACCATCGCGACCTGCCGTACTAGTAACGATTGCTTTATATAAAACTTGCATAGAAAGATCCTCAAATTTAGATTGCTCAAAAATATTTATCGCGATAACTTTTTATTTAAAAAAATAGAGCCAGCAACCGGGCTTGGCCTTACACTTATGCTCTATTCATAACAAATTACGCATCACAACTTACGCATCACGCCTTACGCATTACACATCACAACTGACTCATCGCAACTGCGCATAACGCTTTCCAGATCACGCCGTATTCATAACGTCAACGACACGACCAAGCATCAACCCCATGCGTCATTGGCGTCATTGGCGTCATTGGTGTCATTGGTGTCATTGGTGTCATTGGTGTCATTGGTGTCATTGGTGTCATTGGTGTCATTGGTGTCATTGGTGTCATTGGTGTCATTGGTGTCATCATATTCAAATAACAGTTATCGCGCAAACTGTTTTCGAGAAATTAATCCAGAGATTAAGCTATGTAACTGTTTTAAATTGAGTTATTTTTCTATTGTAGCGCTATGGGCGACAAGACAAGACAAGACAAGACAAGACAAGACAAGACAAGACAAGACTGCAGTGCGTTAAGGGTTTAACGCACTGCAGGATTACTTCAAAAGATATTTAAAACGTTAGTGCCGTTTAGAAACCGACACTCACTGTCATGCTGGCACTGCGGCCTGCACCCAGTAAATAGGCACCTTCACTGCCGCCAGTGATATAGGCTTGGTCAGTCAGATTGTTAACTAGGAAGTTCAGTTCTAAAGACTTCATAAAACCATCACCGCCCAGATCTTTACTGTAGCCTAAATACAGATCCCACAAAGTGCTGCTAGGGATCTCATCGCGGTTCCACACGCTATTGTTATTCACAAAAGTATGTTTAGCCGCACCGTAGTAACTGCCAACACGCTTCACGTTTAAGCCCGCACGGTACCATTGCTGTTCGTAAACTAGACCTAAACTGGTCATCTGTTTTGGACTACCAGCAACTTCCTGATCTTTCTTATAATCGATGATCTTTACAGTTTGACCCGCGCCGTTTTTGGCAACACCAAAGACATCTTCAGCGTACAGTGAACGGTTTAAAGTCACAGATGCATTTAATTGCAGGCTATCTGTCAGACGATAGTCCAAGCTACCTTCAAAACCACGAGAATCTACACCACCGATGTTATCAAAATTACCATCACCGACAGCATCATAGTTTGGCGTGCCATCTGGATTGGTTTGATAAGATAATAACGCAATGCGGTTATCAAATTGCGCTTGGTAGAAAGTGGCTGAAGCGCTTAACGCATCGCCGTTGTAGCGTACGCCGATATCCAAGTTATCCGCAGTTTCTGGCTCTAACTCAGTTAATTCACTCGCCTTTTTCGTTTCTAACAGCTTGTCAGTCATGGCTTTGAAGTTACGTGAGTAACCGGTAAACACTTCAACATTCTCAGACACTGGGTACACTAAACCGAAGCTTGGTAGCAGATCAGAATCACTGTTTAAAGTATCGTTACCGCGGCCATTTAAGAAGTCTTGGCGTTTCACATCAACCAGATATTGCTGAAGACCCAAGGTGATTTGCGCATCGCCCAAACTCCACACGTCTTGCACAAAGTATTTCATAACTTCTGAGCTGTACTTATCATCAAATTGCACCCAGTACGGTGCTTTATTGAATTGATAAGAAATTGCCGTATCAATTACTTGGTGCCAATCACGAGTTTGACGACGATCTTGCTTTTCAATCCATAAACCACCACGTAATTGGTGGTTATCCATGCTGTATTTCAGCTCGGCTAAAGCACCGCTGCGGTCTTTGTCGTAATGGGTGTGGCGGTAAGAAGCCACACGTTTTGCACCAATGGTGCTTGCCGTTGGATCAAGAATTGGCCGACCTTGGGCATCAATAAATTTAAAGCGTGTGGTTTTGACGTTACCTGCAGAAACAGGTTTGCCAGCGGCATCAACTGGGTAATGCATGTAAGGCGGTAACCAATCACCACGGCCTTCTTGTTGATGAAGATAAGGCGTGACGGTCAGTTCTAAATCATCTGACAGTGACCACTCAGTTTTCACATACAACAGGGTGTTTTCGCGTAATGTCGACCAAGTTTCTGCATAGTTTTGGTCGATATCCGGATCACCAGTCCAACTCCAAGTCAAACCATCCCAATCTGGGGTATTTTTGAATTGAGCTAATGACACTGGTTGATAGTTATCTTCTTCGGTATCGTCATAAGACAAACGCGCAGTGATTTTAACTTTCTCTAATTCAGTGACGCTTTTTAATTCACCATGCAGACGGTCGGCGAAGCCATTGCTACCTGAACCAATCCAACGGTTGTTAAAGCTATTCGAAATGCTGGCATAAGCAGTTGTGTTTTCAAAAATACGGCCTGTGTCGTAACGAATAAAATCGCGACGCGCATTAAAACTGCCTTGGCTATGGCCAAAACTGCCGCCTTGTTGTTCTTCTGGGTTAGCGCTAATAAAGTTTAAAGTACCGCCTAAAGCATCAAGTGATGCTGAAGCAATATCCGCGGCGCCCTGACCCACTTCGACCATTGCGGTGTTTTCACTATCTAAATAACGGTTGGCTTTTGAACCGCCAGCATAAGCTGAACCACCATTTGGGATACCATCAATGGTAATACCAATTTGTTGATCCGCACGGTCGATAACAAAACCACGCATATTCACTACAGTCGTGTAATCATCAGCACCATAGGGGTCGCCTTGACCCACATTGACGCCTGGTAAATTGTTGACCAGATCCATGACGTTGCCGATAGGTGATTTCAATAACTTGTCTTTTTCATCTACTAAGTTATTGGCATAGCTCAGTTTCTTACCTGAAACTGTCATCCTTTCAACTTCGCTCTCAGCTTTCGTTGCTGCAGTGTTCGCCGCATCCATTGTGGTCTCAACCGCCATCAGTGGCGCTGCGAACAGCATTGAAATTGCCAGTGCCAACGGCGTCTTTGCCAATGTAATCACCTTTAGATCTCCCAAAATTTGAATTTAATTTATTTTTTATTGGTCGGACTAGTCTGAACCGCTGGCTATAGTGGTGATTGAATATGAAAGTTGCATGTCAAAGTTAAGACAAATTCGTGAACGATTTGTTTAAACGATCCGTAACCTTGCCTGATGTCATTTAGTTGCAACACTGCTGGCTTAGCATTTGCGAATGATGTTTGCTGATGCTTTACAGGTTTAAAATGCCAGTATTTATGCTTGTTTGTCCTTTATCGTTAATGCTAATGGTCCCTTTGGCTC
>Ga0187844_10002638_pt1 | contig 12507 bp, 11 predicted proteins | sample SpaLakP09_SKY_50_FD_134517 | JGI IMG/M metagenome (GOLD analysis project Ga0187844, IMG submission 134517) | Oligotrophic lake water microbial communities from Sparkling Lake, Wisconsin, USA - SP09_SKY_50 | ecosystem: Environmental > Aquatic > Freshwater > Lake | place: USA: Sparkling Lake...
ACCGCTCGGCTATATCCCGCCCGCCGAAGCTGAGGCAAACTACTACCAGCAGCTCAAAAACGCTGCCGATGAAACTGCATTAACTTAAACCAATTAGCCTCCACGGTTCCCGGGGCGGTTCAACGTCTTTGCGCGGGATCTTCGAGTACTTTCGGTTGATATGTGTACGCCGCCCTTCCACCAAAACTGAATCGCCCCGGCTTTCGTCCGCGCTTCGACGCCGAAGCATACAAGGGTCGCAACGTCGTCGAGCGCGCGATCAACCGACTAAAAGACTTCCGCGCCGTCGCAACGCGATACGACAAGCGCGGCCATAACTTCTCTACAGCCGTGCTTGTGGCGACAATTATCTTATGGCTTCTCTGAGATCAGTCAGACACGCCCTAGCACGGGCGCCTATTCACCGGGCATCAGGGACAACGCACAGGACGCGAAGGAGCGCTTAGTGGGCATTCTGAAGGACATCCCCCGGCCGGGAAGCGTACTTGGCGCTCAAGGCCATCTTCGATTCTCATCCCGAACCGAAGATGCGTCCCCGGTTCGTCCGAGAAGCCTGGACCAAGGCGGCCGCCGACAGCGAACGGCCGGCCTGGAGCGCCGAGCAGGTAAGCCAGTTCGGCAAGGCATTTGAGCGCACGCCCAATAACCATCGCGAACTGTTTGATCTAGCGGTACTGCGCCTTGAGGACCTCAAGCATGAGTTGGAAGAGGGCGACGCCAGCACTGCGTCCGTATTGATCAACGCTGAATTGGAAACCGTGGTTCGCAACTATATCGGTGCTTGGTGCAGCAAGAGCTCGCAGGGTGGAAATGACCTTGTACATCCGGCCGGGGGCCGATGTGTCGAGAGTGAAGTCGTTGATCGACAGCGGCGCATTTTCGGTTAAGAATATCCCCGGTATCGGTACGAATGGCGCCCGCATTCTCAAGAATGGCGAGTCCGCCGTGGCCGGCAGCATCCTCGGCGCGGGTACCGAAGGCATCAGCGAGGCCATCGGCGGTACGGGTAAATAACAGGGGAGGAACATGTCGCTATCAAACCGCATTGTGGATCTGCTTGCCCGCCTGAGGCCACGCCCAACGGAGGAAGACACCTCGGTGCCGCCAGTCGGGCGCAAGCAGGTTCGCAAGCGGTTGGTGGAGGCGCTCGAGCCCGTTCTGATGGCACAGGGGTTCGAGCGCTTCGATGGCTGCGTGTCGCACCGCTATCGCGACGACTGGGTGGATGTGGTGGAAATCATGTTTCTGTCTGCGAACCAGACAACCACCCAGTCACCCAGCATCAGCCTGGGCCGTTATTTCACGTTCTGTCCCGCGCCGCTGGGGATGGGCGACGTCACGTTCGCCAAGGGCCGACTCGCACCGCACGAAACCGAATGCCACGTGCGCAAGTCGATATACCGGTCCGTCCGGCAGCCTGGGAACCCTGTTCCGAACATCTGGAATATCGATCGGGCGGGGCACCAGTTGCAGGCATGCGTCGACGACGTCGTACGTCAGGGGCACGACGTCATGCTGCCCTGGTTCGATTGGCTGGACGATCTGAACATGCTGCTGCGACTGGTCCGCGACCGCAAGCACGACATCGAAGGGAAGAGCCGGGACCCCTTGCTGCGCGGGATGTGGGGCTATACCAGTCCGTTCGGCCAGGAGGTGCTGGCCGGACTGCTCGCAGCCCGGCTGTCCAACTGGGCACTGTGCGCGGAACTGCTGGAGCCCGTCGTCGCGCGCGGCGGCGTCAGGCTCAAGAATGACGTCGTCGGGGCGCTCGACGCCAGGTCGCTGGAGATCGTGCGCACCGCCCTCGAGCGTGCGCGTGCGGCGATGGCCGGCCGTGCGCTCGACTAGGCGCCGCCGATACCAAATTTGGTAGTTTCTTTTTTTAATGTATTTGTGACACTGGTCCGGACCGGCGACTCGCCTGCCATGGGGTCACGCTCGGCGACGGCGCCGTTATTTTCGACGTGGGCGCCAACATCGGCCTGTTCTCGCTGTTCGCGCACCACGAGTGCAGGAACCCAAGGATTTTCGCCTTCGAACCCGCGCCGCCGGTATTCGAATTGCTGCGGTCGAACCTGGCGTCGTACGGCGTCGATGCAAACTTGTTCAGGTGCGGCGTTTCCGATCGCCGGCGCACGGAGCAGCTGACGTTTTATCCGCACAGCACCGGCATGTCCTCGTTCCGCGCCAACAAGGAAGAGGAAAAAGACGTATTGCGCGCGATTATCCAGAACCAGCTCCAGGATGGCATGGCCGGCATGGATGAAGTCATGCCGCACATGAACGACATCCTGGACGAGCGGTTCCGCGAGACGTCGTTCGAGTGCGAGCTCGTCACCTTGTCGGACGTCATCGCCAGTCATGCCGTCGAGCGGATCGACCTGGTCAAGATCGATGTCCAGAAATGCGAGCTGGAAGTGCTGGAAGGCATCCAGGATGCGCATTGGCAGCGCATTCGCCAGATCGTCATCGAGGTCCACGACATCGACGGCCGCGTGGCCCATGTGCGCGACATGCTGCAGCAGCGGGGATATCGCGTCCACGTCGAACAGGAGCTGCTGTATCGCACATCGAGCATCTGCAATCTCTATGCCATCCGCGCATGAAGGACGAGGCCGCCGGGCCGGGCCCCGTCGGCCGATACGAAAGGCAAGATGAACCTCATACGTTTTCTGTTACGCCAGAACTGGAAGATGCTGGTGTTTTCGACCGTGTGCGCGGTGGTGAGCGGCATGGCCGGCGCCGCGCTGGCTGCGCTCATCGGCAACGAAATCAACGGCATCGCGGTCTCCAGCCGGCCGGCATGGCTGTTCGTGGGCCTGTGCGCGGCTTCGCTGCTGACGCGTGCCGGATCGGCCTTGTCGCTGATGCACCTGGTGCAATCGGTCATCCTGAAGCTGCGCGTGGACGTCTCGCGCCGCTTGCTCCGGACCGAGTATGTAAAACTCGAGCAACTGGGCAAACCCGCGCTGCTGGCGATGTTGACGAATGACGTCAATGCGATGATCAATGCCTTCCAGGTGCTGCCCCTTACTTTCGGCAATGCCATCCTGCTCGTGGTGTGCCTTGCCTACATGGCGTGGCTGTCGCCGTCCGTATTCGCGGTCGTGATCTGCCTCCTCGTCTGCGGTGTCGGCGTGTATCGTTACCTGGAGCGTCATCCGTTGCGCGCGATGGCGGAATTGCGCGAACACATGGATGTGCTGTACAAGAATTTCCGCAGCCTGATCGAAGGCAGCCGGGAGTTGAACCTGAATGCCCAGCGCGGCACCCTGTTTGTCGAACGCGTCATCGCGCCTGGAGCGGTGGACAACAAGCGGCTGTTCATTTCGACGATGCGCGGCTACGTCGCCGCGGACGGGGTGGGGACACTCATGTTCTACGTCGGCTTTGGCACGCTGCTGTTTGCCGTGCCCGGTGCGCTGAACAGCGATCCGGCGGTGCGCAGCCAATTCATCGTCGTCCTCCTTTTCCTGATCGGCCCGATTTCCCAGCTGATGGCTGCCTTGCCGGTATTGCGCACGGCCGAACTATCCCTCGCCAGGCTCGAACAGCTCGATGGCGAACTCGCGGCCGGCAACATGCCCGCGTCGCCGGTCGACCCGTTCGCCAACGGCGGGGAGCTCCACCTGGAATTGCGCAACGTCTGCCATCAATACGCGCAGGCGGGGGGAGGCAGCCGCTTCCGCCTGGGGCCGGTCAATCTGAGTTTCCGGAAAGGGGAAATCGTCTTCCTGGCGGGCGGCAACGGCAGTGGTAAAACCACCCTCGCCATGCTGCTGCTCGGGTTCTATATGCCCGACACGGGACAAATCCGACTGAACGGAACATCGGTCGATACGTCGAACTGCGCCCGCTATCGCAGTTACTTTTCCGCGATATTTTCAGACTTTCACCTATTCGAACAATTATTGGCCACCGAAGGCGGCGACGCGAATGCCCGCGCCGCGCACTATCTCGAAAAACTGGGAATGGCAGGTAAAGTGCGCGTGGAAGACGGGAAATTTTCGACCATTGAATTATCTTCGGGGCAGCGTAAACGGCTGGCGCTGGTATCGTCCTACATCGAGGATCGGCCGATTTATTTATTCGACGAATGGGCCGCCGACCAGGACCCGGTATTCAAGCGGATTTTCTATACCGAGTTGTTGCCTGAACTAAAGGCGCGTGGCAAAATCGTTATCGCGATTACGCACGATGACAGTTATTTTTCATATGCGGATCGGGTGATAAAAATCGAGGACGGCCGGCTGCAATTGATGGAAAGCCGCAGCGAACATCCGGTGACATGACGAGGCTAGGTTGAAAAGAATTTTTTATGCTGCCATGCTGGTGGCCATACCCGGATTGGCGGTCGCTTATCTTGGCAATAATTCCCAGCATGATAACGTCAGGGTGAAAACGAGTCCGGTCGAAAACGGCGTGATCTCGACTTTCGTTTCGGCATCCGGCAATGTGATCAACCGCGACGAATTGACGATCAGCAGTCCGCTGGCGGGCGAATTGACGAAGGTGTCCGTCGCGGAAGGGGACGCCGTTGCACAGGGGCAAGTCCTGGCGGAGTTCGACGGGCGCGAAAATAAATTGCAGATCGATATCGCGCGCGCCGCACTGGCATTTGCAGAACAGGCCGCGGCGCATGCGCGCCTCGCCTTGCAGCGCACCCGACAAATTTATGACGTGGGCGGCGAACCGCGCGATGCCGTGGAAGCGGCGCAGCAGAAGATGCAGGGCGCGGACAAGGATCTCGCCCTCGCCAGGGCGGAACTGCGCAAGGCCGAACTGCAGGCCAGCCAGTTGCGCGTGGTGGCGCCCAGGTCCGGGATCCTGACGGCGGGCGTTGCCCGTGCCGGCGCCTGGAGCCGGCCCGGCGAACCCCTGTTCAAGCTGGCGCCGGACGGCGACCGGGCGATCGAAATCCGCCTCGACGCCGCGGACGCTGGGGCGACGAAGGTGGGGAAAACCGTGACCGTATCCAGCGAAGCCTATCCTGACCGTACCTGGACGGAACGCATCATCTGGGTCGCGCCGATCACGAACAAGGACAGCACTTCCAATTCGCTGGCCGTGCGTCTGAGTCTCGGCCCGGATGCCCCCAGGCTGGTACTCGGCCAGCAGGTCGACGTGAAACTCGCGACCGCCACCAGCGGCCCCACGTTGACGATTCCGGCGGGCGCCGTCACGCTGGTGCAGAACAAATCCATGGTGGCCGTGGCGCAGAACGGCAGGGCGCATTTCGTTCCCATCGAAATCGGCATGAGCGATATTACGCGTACCGAGGTGACGCGCGGATTGAGCGCCGGCCAGCAGATTCTGCTGGCGGAGGACAAGCCGTTGAAGGAAGGGGATAAGCTCGATTTTGGCGGAGCGCAGGGGCGGCAATGATCGTTTTGCGCGACGTTCGTAAATCCTATATGTTGGGCGACGTGCCCATTCCCGTATTGAAGGGAATTTCGATATCCATCGAGCGCGGCGAATTTGTTGCGATCATGGGACCTTCCGGGTCCGGCAAATCCACGTTGCTGAATCTGATCGGCTGTCTCGATAATCTCGATCAAGGTGAATATCATCTGGCCGATACTCCGATCGCCGGAGCGTCCGAAGATGAATTGGCGCGGATCCGCAGTCAACGGCTGGGATTCGTCTTCCAGATGTTTAATCTCATTCCGCGGATAAATGCGCTCAGAAACGTCGAGCTGCCGCTGATTTATGCAGCGACGCCGCCCGAAGAAAGAACACGGCGCGCTTTCCGCATGCTGGAGGCGGTCGGTCTTGCCAATCGGGCCGACCATGTCCCGTCCCAGCTTTCCGGCGGCCAGCAGCAACGCGTCGCGATTGCCCGGGCGATCGTCAATCAACCTGACGTGCTCATCGCCGATGAGCCGACCGGCAGCCTCGATTCGCACGCGGGAGAGGGTATCATGCACTTATTCAAGGAATTAAATCGCTCCGGCATCACCATCGTGATGGTCACCCACGAGGAAGATATCGCGGCACATGCCACCCGCGTGATCCGCTTGCGTGACGGCGTCATCGAACAGGATGCGCGCCGGTGAGGATCGTGCCTGCCAACACCTGGCGTTTCGTGTTCGACGGCCTGGTCCAGTCAAGCTTGGCGCTGAGGGACAATGGATTGCGCACCCTGCTCAGCATCCTGGGTATCACCATCGGTATCGCGTCGGTGATGGCCATCGGCACCATCAGCAAGGGCGGCAACTATATCGTGCTCAACGAGTTGAAGACTTTCGGCTTGAACTCGGTGTGGGTATACCGCGCCAATGACGTCAAGGATCCCAACCGCACGCTCAGGCAGGGCACCGGCATCGAGGTGGCGGATTTGAAAGTCCTGGGCGCCGGGTGCTGCCCGGCCGTGCGGCGCATGTCGCCGATCGCGTACACGATGGGAACGGCGCGCCACGTCATCCGGGTCGGCAATCGTTTCAGCAACGCGCAGATGTTCGGCGTGGGGACCGATTACGGCGTCATCAATAACGACGGCTTGAGCGCCGGCTTTTATTTCAGGCAGGAAGACGTCGCACGCCGACGCGCCGTGGCGATCATCGGTCCGACGACACGCGACGATCTGTTCGGGCCCGGCACGAATCCGATCGGTAAGGAATTCTATATCGACGCCATGAAATTCACGGTCATCGGCCTGCTGGAACACAAGAGCCGGGACTTCCTGGCGTCGATCCGTCCGGTTGAAGACGCAAACAATCGCATTCTTTTGCCGTACTCGGCTTTTCATGTCCTGATGGGCAACCAGGATATCCACGCGATCCAGGCCGAATCCCTTTCGCCCGCTCACGCCGAGCGGGCGGTGACGCAGATCACCGCCGTACTGGATGGCTTGCACAACCGGCGTTATCCATACAAGGCCGACACCATGCAGGCTTATATCGGTACCGCGGACCATATTCTTCGCGGGGTGTCGCTGGTCGGCGTCGTCGCGGCCTCGGTATCGTTGCTGGTGGGCGGCATCGGGATCATGAACGTCGTCAGTAATTCGGTCGTGGAGCGCACGAAGGAAATCGGCTTGCGCAAGGCAATCGGTGCGTCCCAGGCCCATATCATGTTCCAGTTCCTCATGGAGTCGGTCATGATCAGCACGATCGGCGGGACCCTGGGACTGGCGCTCGGCGCGGCAGCCAGCATGGTATTGGCGTGGGTGACGGGATTCCCGCTGATCCCCTCGTGGTCTCTCATTTTCCTTGCGCTCGCGGTGTCGATCATGGTCGGCATCCTGTCCGGCTATTACCCGGCACGACGCGCGGCCCGTTTACGCCCGGTCATCGCATTGCGCTATGACTGAGCATTCGACCACCGCTGCCCGACCGGATCGTTGACCTCATATGGAGGAACTCGGGGTAGAAGAGATACACGTCTGGTTTACCTTGTGCGATCGGATTGCCGATCCCGCACTGCTCGCCGAATATGCCGGGTTGCTGTCGCACGAGGAGCACGCGCGCATGCAGCGGCTCCATCTCGCCGTCGACCGGCACCGGTTCCTGGTGGCGCGCGCATTGCTGCGGTCGGTGCTGTCGCGTTACTCGACGGTCGGTGAACGGCAGTGGGTTTTTCGAACCGGGCCTTGCGGTAAACCGGCCATTGCCAATCCGGACGATGATGCGCAGCGGCTCTCTTTCAACCTGTCGCACTCGCACGAACTGGTGCTGCTTGCCGTGACCCGGCACCACGCGATCGGGGTCGACGCCGAATATCTTGGGGGGCGGGCGGCGCCGGTCGAAATCGCGCGGCGGTTTTTCACGCGCGATGAAGCGGCGCTGCTCGATGCGCTCCCCGGTGCGCAGCGGCACGACGGATTCTTGCGCCTGTGGACGCTCAAGGAGGCGTACATCAAGGCGCGCGGCATGGGGTTGTCGATTCCGCTCGACCAGTTCGGCTTTCATTTTTCGGCCGAGGGGGCGCCCGTCATGCGGGCCGACCCGAAGCTGAACGATGATCCGGCGCGCTGGCGCTTCCGGGAATTGCGCCTGGATCCGAATTATTCGGTGGCTGTCTGTGTGGAACGGAATGGCAGGACGCGGCAAGACCTCGTCGTCGGCCGGTGCACGCCTCTACGGGGCGCAGAGACGCTATACCGTAGTCCAGTCCATGTTCCCGCATATCAAAACCTGTGTTGAGAAAACCATTTACATGAACAGAAAGACATTCTTCACGATTCTCTGTCTCGCTTTCGCTGCGGGGACGCCCGGGCCGTGCGGCGCGGCGGTCGGAGGCACCTACCCGAGTAATTTGATCGACGCATTGAGAACGGCGCTCGCGCAACGTGGCGAACTGAATATCGAACAATTCAATGTCGAACGTGCCGAGGCCGGGATCAAGGAAGCCAGGGGCGCCAATCTGCCTTCGCTGAATGCCTTGACCACCGTCCAGCGCGTGAAGTCGTACCAGGATTTCAGCGGCGTGGAAGTGAATGCCATGTACAACAATGTCGCCATTCCGATCAGCGTGAAGAGCTTCACGCCCGGCCGCCAGGTCTATGCCAGCGTCGAGCTGAGCCAGTCCGTGTACTCCGGGGGATTGAATGGTGCCCGCATCGACGAGCGGGAGGCGGCAAAACGCAGTGCGCAAGCGCATCGGGACCTGATGCGCAACCAGATCGTGCTTGAAGTAAGCAATGCCTATTGGGACCTGTACAAGGCGCAGATCCAGGGCACGATGCTGAGCCGCCGCGTCGAGCACGCCAAGCTGGAAGCCGCACTGGCGCAGGAGCAGGTCGACCAGGGCCATATCGCGGCGATCGATCTTGCGGCCAAGAAGCTGGCGGTCGAGACGGAGGAAATGGAACTGCGCAGCCAGGCGCGGCGGGTTGCCGAGCGCTGGCGCCGCCTGGCGCGTGCGATGGGACTCGAGCCGCAGCGCGACCGGGACCAGCCGCCGCCGCTGCTGGATGGCGCGTCGGGCCAGATCGACGCGGCGCTGGCCGATTTCCGGTTCACCCAGGCGCCGGAACTGCGTGTGACCCAGGCTGAGCTCGACGGGGCGAGCGCACGTTCCCTGCAGTTCAAATCGGAGTTCAAGCCCAGCATCGACGTATTCGCGCGCTACGCGGGAATCGGACGCGATAACGACACGATCCACGGTGCGCTGTCGAACTATGGGAAGGATAATCTGAGCGTCGGCATACGGCTCAAATGGAATCTGTTCGACGGCTACCGCAGCAGTGCGCGTGTCACGCAGGCCGCGCTTGAAGCCGGACAGCTCCGCCTGAAACTGGAGATGACGCGGCGCGAGCTGGAGAACGATTTCCAGGAAAAGGAATCGGTCGAGGCCAACTTGCAAGACGAGTTATCGCTCGCCATCAAACAGGCCGAACTGGCCCGCAGCCGTCTCGCCATCGCCACCAAACAATGGGAGACGCAGCGGATTTCCCGGGTCGAACTCGATGAAGCGCAACTCAAGGAAGAGGAGGCGCGCAACAAGGTCAGGATCGCGGAAATCGATGTGAGGCTTGCCCGCTTCGCCAAGCTGCTGGCCATGCCGGACCGGGGCGGAGATCGAGGATGAGCACGGAGATCAGCATGGTGCATCGCCGCGCCGAGGAACTGGAACGCCATCTGGGCGATCCGGCAAGCGGAGATAATGCTTTATCGTACCGCCAATTCCTGGCCGACGATGAGCAGGAACGCTTTCCGGAAGCGCTCCATGCGGCGCTGCAAGCGTGGGGTGTGAACGCATACTATATTCCGTCGCGCCTCGGCGGCCGCCTTCAATCCTTTCCCGAGCTTCTTGCGATCGTGAAGGCAATCGCACGGCGGGACCTCACCGCCGCGATCGCGCACACGGCGGTTTTTCTCGGTTCGGCGGCGATGTGGCTGGCAGGCTCTGCCGCGCAACAGGAAGCGCTTGCCAAGGTCATTCGCGACGGCGGTGCCGTGGCCTTCGGGTTGACCGAGAAGGCGCACGGTAGCGATCTCCTGGCAAGCGAAGTCAGCGCGATCCCCGTCGACGGGGGTTATTTACTGTCGGGTGAAAAATGGCTGATCAATAATGCGCAACGCTGCTCCTCGATGGTCGTGTACGCGAGAACGTCTGCCGCCGGCGGCCCGCGCGGCTTTACGTTATTCATCGTACACAAGAAAGACCTCGACCCCGGGCGCTACACCTGTGTCCCCAAATTGCGCACGCATGGTATCCGCGGCGCCGATATCTCCGGCATCGCCTTCGACCGGTGCTTCATCGGGTCGGACACTGTCGTTGCGGAGGTGGGGGAAGGGCTCGAGCTGATTCTCAAGTCGCTGCAGATTACCCGGACAATGTGCGCGGGGCTGGCCTTGGGCTGCGCCCAGACCGCACTCTCCACCGCGCTCGAGTTTTCCCTGACGCGCTCGCTGTACGGCGCCACCATCAGCGACATTCCAGCGGTCCGCCTCACGCTGGTGGATGCGTTTACCGATATGCTGATCAATGATTGCGTTGCCACGGCAGCGACACGCGGCTTGCACGTCGTTCCGGACCAGTTCAGCACGTGGTCGGCGGTGGTCAAGTTCTTCGTTCCCGTGTCGACGGAAAAAATGATGGGAACCTTGTCGTCGCTTCTGGGTGCCCGTTATTACCTCAGGGAGGGCAAGGAAGCGATGTTCCAGAAGTGCTTCCGGGATGTCGCAATCATCAGTATTTTCGACGGGAACACGGCTGTGAATCTCCAGGCCATCGGCATGCAGCTGCGTTTCATACTGGGCCGAAAGGGCGGTGGTCCCAGCGATGACGCCGGGCTTGCGGAGCGGCTCGACAACCTGTTCGATCTGACGACGGCGTTGCCGCCGTTCGATGGCGACCGGTTGTCCTTGTTTAATCATGGGCGGGACGACATGCTGCGCGGATTGGACCGGTGCCGGATGCGACTCCACGCATTGAATGCGAGTTCGTCCGGCGACACCGCGGTCGTCCAGGGGATGCTGCATGCCATCGACCGCATCGACGACAAGCTGGCCGCCATCGCGGACAAGCTGAATGGCGACTTATTTCGGTTGGATAAGAAATCAGCAAAATCACCGCTGTTGTTCAGCCTGGCGGAAGAGTATTGCGCCTGCCATGCCGCCGCGGCTTGCCTGCAACTGTGGCTCTATAACCGTGATAACCTCGACGCCTATTTTGCGCAAGGGGAGTGGCTATTCCTCGTCTTCAGGAAACTGCTGAAGATCGGTGCGGCGGAGGCGGAAGCGCCGCTGGTCGATGGCGCATTTGCGAAACTCCAGGAGATGCATGCCGCGGGCCGATTCTTCTCTCTGGTTCCATTCGTGTTGGCTACGGGGGGGCAGGACGACCTGTCGGGTGTGCCTGGCACGGAGGCGTTTCCTCGAGGTTGACGTGCGCGCACCAGCGCTCACGGCGGTGGCCACGTGCAGAAGGTGCATACGGTATCGGCGGCGACCAGGTCGTAGTGCGCCGACCGCGTGACGCCCGGGACCAGCTGCGGGCAAAGATACTCCCGCACCTCGAATACGAGAACGCGCCGTTCGATATCGAACGCGGTCAATGCGATCGCGTCGAAGTCGAAATAGCGTCCCACCATCGGGAAAGCGGCTTTGAAAAAGCTCTCCTTCGCCGAAAACACGACGGTCAACAGCAATTCCAGGGGCTGGGCAGCGGACAACGCGCGAAGATACGCCTGTTCGCATGGCGTGACGACGGTATGCCACAACGTGTCGCGCATATCGGCCGGGATCACGTGTTCCAGGTCGATGCCGACCGACCCGTGGACCCGGCCATCGAGCGCCAGCGCGCCCGCATGACGGCGGTTATGGGAAATGCTGCCGATAATGCCTTCGGGCCATAAAGGCTGGCGCCGGTCGCCGATGCCCACCTGGACGTGGGCGAAACCGAAGCGCGCGAGCGCATGGCGGGCGGCCAGGCGTCCGTGCAGGTATTCGGCCCTGCGCCTGGCGACGCTGCGGGCGATCGTGGTCGGCATGGCGATGCCGCAGGCGTCGAACAGATCGTCCGCGTAGCCGTCCACGTCGATCGTCAGCAGGGACAGCGGTAACACGCCGCCGTTCGGGGCGGGCAGCAGGTGCTCGGTGACGACCGCCGCCGTCGATCGGGCCGGGTTCGAAAATGATGAGGTCATGCCCGCCAGTGTAAACGAGCGCGGCTTCTACACACCGGCTTCCGCACGGCGTGGGCGCCCGCGACGGCAAGCGAACGATGCGAACATTCTCGTCACGAAAAAACAAGGCTGTGTTCGCGCTAATGATGTGAACTGAAATTCGTTGCAGCGGTCTTACGTATCGTCGCGTTAACTCATGAGGAGTGACGATGCGCAGCCTGACGTTTGACGAGTTGTTCGCCATGCTCTCGGCGGTGCAATTGTCCGCAGTCGACCTAGCCCGGCTACGGGAATGGCTCGCAAGCATTGCGCACCCGGCCGAGTGCATTGCCCTCATCGAGCAGGCGGCCGCCGGACGGCCATGTCCGCACTGCGGCTGTGCCCGCAAACACCGCTGCGGCCAGGCGAGCGGCCTGCAGCGCTTTCGCTGCCTC
>Ga0187844_10002639_pt1 | contig 12500 bp, 15 predicted proteins | sample SpaLakP09_SKY_50_FD_134517 | JGI IMG/M metagenome (GOLD analysis project Ga0187844, IMG submission 134517) | Oligotrophic lake water microbial communities from Sparkling Lake, Wisconsin, USA - SP09_SKY_50 | ecosystem: Environmental > Aquatic > Freshwater > Lake | place: USA: Sparkling Lake...
CTTCAAGGCCAGCGCCATGATCGTGGCTTCGAGCGCGAAGAAGATGAACGTGAAGCTCGCGTAGATCAGCGAGGTGATCGTCGAGCCGATGTAGCCGAAGCCCGCGCCGCGCGTCAGCAGGTCCATGTCCAGGCTGTACTTGGCGCCGTACCAGCTGATCGGCAGGCTGACCAGGAAGATCACGACGCTGCCGAAGACGATGGCCCAGAACGCGTTGGTGAAGCCGTAGCTCAGCAGCAGCGCGGCGCCGACGGCTTCCAGCAGCAGGAAGGCGATGGACCCGAACGCGGTGTTGGCCACGCGCAGCGGCGACCACTTGCGGAAGGAGCGCGCGGTGTAGCGCAGCGCGTAGTCCTCGATGGTCTCGTTGGCGACCCAGGTGTTGTAGTCGCGACGCACCTTCACGATCCGCTGGATCGCAGGTGCGCGCTCACTGGTGGGCGATGCGGTCGAGACCATTCGGCGCTACTTGGGCCGGCACCCCATGCGCCGGTTCGAAGGTCGAAGCGCAATAAGCGGGCCGTTCGGCTACGCGCCGCATACGTCAATCGACGTATCACTCGCGTTTCGTGCCGGCGCACCCCGGCGGGCGCAGGTTCTTTGGCGCAGTCCTTGCGCTAAGGCTTCGATCCCGGCACAACTATCGAAACGCCGCGCAGGCTCCGGATGGGCAGTCGGGGCTGACGCCCCTCCTACAGGTCGAGCCTTTGTAGGGGGGGCGCCAGCCCCGACACGATCTGCGCAGACGGTCTCTCTCAGCGGTGCCCAGGCCTGCCACGCGAACCCGCCATGAAAAATCTCCGACTTCCTGTGCTCTTCCTCGCCCTCGCCTTTGCCGGCGTGGCGCAAGCCCATCCGGGACACGGCGATGCCGACTTCCTGAGGGGCCTGCTGCATCCGGTGACCGGCCTCGACCACGTGCTCGCGATGCTCGCCGTCGGCCTGTGGGCCGGTCTGCGCGACCGTTCCGCCGCCCCTGCTTCGGTGCTGTTGCTCCCCGGCCTGTTCGTCGCCAGCGCCGCACTGGGAACCGCGCTCGGACTCGCCGGGCTGTTCAACGCGGGCATCGAGACCGCGGTGGCGGCGTCGCTGCTGCCGATGGGCATTGCGCTGCTCTGCGGCGTGCGCAGCCATCACCTGATTGCTCTCACGCTGGCCCCCCTCTGCGGCGTCTTCCATGGCGGCGCGCATGGCGCCGAACTCGCCGGCCTGGCCAACGCCGGCGCCGTCGCCGGCTTCCTGCTCGGCACCGCGCTGCTGCATGTCGCGGGAGTGGCCGTCTCCTTGGCGCTGCCGTCGACGCGCCGCCGGCTCGCGATTGCCGGCTATGGCGGCGGGCTCGCGGTTGCGAGCATCTGGCTGCTGGCCTGAGTCCAAAGCCCGCTCACCGGGGCCGATCCCGTGGCGAGAACCTTGTTCGACGACATGCCGGTATCGGCGCGGAATGCCGTCGACGCTTTGAGCGCTCCCCAGCCGGCTCGCATCTGGGCCGCCGAGTTGTCCCTTCGTCTCGAGCGCCGCGGCGATCGCACCGTTCTTGCGCATGCGCACCACCGTGGACCGTTGCGGGTGCAGAAGGCGCTGTATCCCGAAACTGCGGGCCGCGCGGACGTGCTGATCCTGCATCCGCCGGCCGGCATCGCCGGTGGCGACCACCTGAGCCTGCAGGTCGAGCTGGCCCCCGGTGCACAGGCGCGGATCACGACGCCGGGCGCCGCCAAGTGGTACCGGGCCAACGGACGCGCGGCCCGTCAGGACACTCAGCTGAAGATCGCCGACGGCGCCGTGCTCGAGTGGCTTCCGCAGGAGGCGATCGCCTTCGACGGCGCGCTACCCTGCACCCAAACGGACATCGACTGCACCAAGGACGCACGAGGCTGCGGCTGGGATCTGTGGATGCTCGGACGCCTCGCCGCAGGCGAAACCTTTTCCAGCGGCGAGCTGCGCCAACGCACGCGCCTGCGCCGCGACGGCCGGTTGCTGTGGAGCGAACGCATCCGGCTTGCGGCCGACGATCCGCTGCGACGCTCGCCGCTCGGATGGAACGATGCCGGCGTCATCGGCAGCTTCTGGGCCATCGGCCTGCCCAACGACGAGAGCCTGCTCGCGTCCTGTCGCGAGATCGCCGAGCCCGGCGTGCAACTGGGCATCACGCGCTTCGAACACGGCTTGTGGATCGCGCGCGCGCTGGGCCATTCGGCCGAGCGAGTGCGGGCCGCGCTGACGCGGGTCTGGTCGCAGATCCGCCCCGCGCTCTGCGGCGCGGTGGGTACTCCGCCGCGGATCTGGGCGACGTGATGGCCATGTCGCGAAACGCCGCCTTCACCCCACTCTTCTTCCCGCTGTCGCGAAAGGCTGCCCTCACCCCACCCTCCGCATCCGCGGAGGGTCCCCCCCTCTCCCGCTGTCGCGGGAGAGGGACCTACGACTCGCTATCGCGAGACAGGTATTCATGGAACTGACGCCACGCGAGAAGGACAAGCTGCTGCTCTTCACGGCCGGCCTGCTGGCCGAACGTCGCAAGGCACGCGGCCTGAAGCTCAACTATCCCGAGTCGATCGCCTTCATCTCGGCGGCGCTGCTCGAGGCCGCGCGCGACGGACGCAGCGTCGCCGAGCTGATGACCTACGGCACGACCTTGCTGACGCGCGACGACGTCATGGACGGCATCGCCGAGATGATTCCGGATATCCAGATCGAGGCGACGTTTCCCGATGGGACCAAGCTGGTCACCGTGCACAACCCGATCGTCTGAGGCCCCATGATTCCAGGTGAACTGCTGATCGACGATGGCGAGCTGGCGCTCAATACCGGCCGAAAGACACTGGTGCTGACGATCGCCAATACCGGCGACCGCCCGATCCAGGTCGGGTCGCACTACCACTTCTTCGAGACCAACACGGCGCTGCGATTCGATCGCAAGGCTGCACGTGGTTATCGATTGAACATCGCGGCGGGAACGGCGGTGCGTTTCGAGCCGGGACAGGAGCGCAGCGTGGAGCTGGTCGAGCTCGGCGGGAATCGCGTCGTTTACGGGTTCAATGCGCTGGTGTCGGGGCCACTCGATTCGAAACGGCGCCGTAGCCCGGACGAAGTCCGGGATGCCACTCGGTCGACAAGGAAAAGCCCCGGACTTCGTCCGGGCTACGGGAAGAAACCCCGATGAGCGCCTCCATCACACGCCGCGCCTATGCCGAAATGTTCGGCCCCACCGTCGGCGATCGCGTGCGCCTCGCCGACACCGAACTGCTGATCGAAGTCGAGAAGGACTTCACCTTGCTCGCCGGCAGCTACGGCGAGGAAGTGAAGTTCGGAGGCGGCAAGGTCATCCGTGACGGCCAGGGCCAGTCGCAGCGACCGGCGAAGGACTGCGCCGACACCGTCATCACCAACGCGCTGATCGTCGACCACTGGGGCATCGTCAAGGCCGACATCGGCATCAAGAATTCGCGCATCGCGGCGATCGGCAAGGCCGGCAATCCGGACATCCAGCCCGGCGTGAACATCGTCATCGGCGCCGGCACCGAGATCATCGCGGGCGAAGGCATGATCGTCACCGCCGGCGGCATCGACAGCCACATCCATTTCATCTGCCCGCAGCAGATCGAAGAGGCCCTGATGTCCGGCGTCACGACGATGATCGGTGGCGGCACCGGCCCCGCGACCGGCACGTTCGCGACGACGTGCACGCCGGGCCCCTGGCATCTCGAACGCATGCTGCAGGCGGCGGACGCCTACCCGATGAACATCGGCTTCCTCGGCAAGGGCAACGCGAGCCAGGCCGCACCGCTGCTAGAGCAGATCAAGGCCGGCGCCATCGGTCTGAAGCTGCACGAGGACTGGGGCACCACGCGCGCGTCGATCGACTGCTGCCTGTCCGTCGCGGAGGACACCGACACGCAGGTCGCCATCCACACCGACACGCTCAACGAATCGGGATTCGTCGAGGACTCCGTTAAGGCGTTCAAGGGCCGCACCATCCACACCTATCACACCGAAGGCGCCGGCGGCGGCCACGCGCCGGACATCATCAAGGTCTGCGGCGAGAAGAACGTGCTGCCCTCGTCGACCAATCCCACGCGCCCCTACACGGTCAACACGCTCGACGAGCATCTCGACATGCTGATGGTCTGCCACCACCTCGACGCGAGCATCGCCGAGGACGTGGCCTTCGCCGAGTCGCGCATCCGCAAGGAGACGATCGCCGCCGAGGACATCCTGCACGACATCGGCGCGTTCTCGATGATCAGTTCCGACTCGCAGGCCATGGGCCGCGTCGGCGAGGTGATCATCCGAACCTGGCAGACTGCCCACAAGATGAAGACGCAACGCGGGTTCCTACCCTCTCCCCCGGGGAGAGGGTCGCGCGCAGCGCGGGGTGAGGGAGAGTCACCGGCCCGCCACGACAACTTCCGCGTGAAGCGCTACATCGCCAAGTACACGATCAATCCCGCGATCGCGCACGGCATCTCCCACATCGTCGGCTCGGTCGAGGTCGGCAAGTGGGCCGACCTCGTCGTCTGGAGACCCGCGTTCTTCGGCGTGAAGCCCTCTCTGATCCTCAAGGGCGGCTGCATCGCGGCCGCCGCGATGGGCGATCCCAACGCCTCGATCCCGACGCCGCAGCCCGTGCACTACCGGCCGATGTTCGCGGCGGCCGGCGGCGCACTCGCGCGCTGCTCGCTCAGCTTCGTGTCGCAAGCGGCCGTGAAAGCCAAGGTGCGCGAACGCTACGGCCTGCAGAAGGACGTCGTCGCCGTGAAGAACTGTCGCAAGATCGGCAAGCGCGACATGGTCCACAACAACCTGATGCCGGACATCTCGGTGGATGCCGAGACCTACGAGGTCATCGCCGACGGCGAATCGCTGACCTGCGAACCGGCCAGCACATTGCCGATGGCGCAGCGGTACTTCTTGTTCTGATGAACACGACCGTAGGGTGCGCTGCGCGCACGAAATCTTTTTTCATCGAACCGATGCATTGGTGCGCGGAGCGCACCCTACGCTGATGCTCAAGCTCGACCGCCTGCTGCCCTCTGACACTCACGCTGGACCTTCGCGCCGCCTGACCTTGCGCTACGCCGAGCGCTGCAAGAGCCGACTGCGCGTGGAACTCGACGACGGCACCGAGGCGGGGATTTTCCTGCCGCGCGGGACGGTGCTGCGTGCGGGTGACCGGCTCGCTTCGGAGGATTCATCCGTGGTCGTCGAGATCCGGGCCGCAAGCGAAGAGCTGTACGAAGTGCGCGCCGCACCCGACGCCGCCGACCCCCACTTCGACCTGCTGCGCGGCACGTATCACCTCGGTAATCGCCACGTCCCCGTCCAGCTCGCGCCGGGACGGCTGCGCCTCGAGCGCGACACCGTGCTGCGCGAACTGCTGCTGCGCCTCGGACTCGACGTCCGTGATGTCGTGGCGCCGTTCGAGCCGGAAGCCGGCGCCTACGGCGGCGGCCATCGTCACGATCACGACACGACAGGCGGGATGCTCGGCGAATCACTATCGCGCGAGGCGCACGCCGCACGCGCGCCCGACTTCGCGTCCCTGAGTTTCCAGCCTCTCGGCCGATGAGCCTCGCCGCCCTGCTGCAGCTCGCGAGTCCCACGCTGCCGGTGGGCGCGTACAGCTATTCGCAAGGGCTGGAGAGCGCCATCGATGCCGGCTGTGTGCGCGACGAAGCCACCGCGCTGCGCTGGATCGCCGACGCCATCGAGCTGGTGCTGTCCCGCTACGAAGCGCCGACGTGGCTGCGTCAGCATCGCGCGTTCGCATCCGGCGACTTCGATGTCGCCATCGAATGGAACGAGGACATCCTCGCGACCCGAGAGACGCAGGAGCTGCGCGCCGAGTCCATCCAGATGGGCTACTCGCTGGTGCAGTTGATGCGCACGCTCGGCCACGCCTTCCCGCTGGACGTCGAGACGATCGCTTACACGACGGCACACGCCTGGGCCTGCACGTGCTGGCAGATCGACGAACACCAGGGACTGGTCGCCTACCTGTACGGCTGGGCCGAGAACCAGGTGATGGCGGCGCTCAAGACCGTGCCGCTCGGCCAGTCCGCCGGCCAGCGGCTGTTGCTTGCGCTGCGCACGTCGATCGACGCGGCCACGAAGATCGCATCCACCCTGCCGGATGCCGACCTGAGCACGCAGACGCCGATGCTCGCGATCCTCAGCAGCCTTCACGAAACGCAGTATTCACGCCTGTTCCGGAGTTGACCGCATGACCGACCTCGCCGCTTCCAATCCCTTGCGCGTCGGCATCGGCGGCCCCGTGGGCTCGGGCAAGACCACGCTGGTCGAGGTGCTGTGCAAGCGCATGCGCGACCGTCACCAGCTCGCGGTGGTGACCAACGATATCTACACCAAGGAGGACGAGCGCCTGCTCGTTGCGGCTCAGGCGCTGTCGGCCGATCGCATCATGGGCGTGGAGACCGGCGGCTGTCCGCACACCGCGATCCGCGAGGACGCCTCGATCAACCTCGAGGCGGTGGATCGCATGACCAAGCGCTTCCCCGACCTGGATCTGATCTTCATCGAGTCCGGTGGCGACAACCTTGCCGCGACGTTCAGTCCGGAACTGTCCGACCTGACGATCTACGTCATCGACGTGGCCGGCGGCGAGAAGATTCCGCGCAAGGGCGGCCCCGGCATCACCAAGTCGGACCTGCTGGTGATCAACAAGACCGATCTAGCGCCTTACGTGGGCGCATCGCTCGACGTGATGGCGCGCGATGCGCAGCGCATGCGCGGCGAGAAGCCCTTCGTGATGACCAACCTGAAGACCGGCGTCGGCCTCGACGTGGTGATCGCGTTCATCGAGAAGCAGGGCATGCTGGTCTGAGACCTCGCACGCTACGTTTCTCCCTCTCCCCATGCGATGAAGCCGCATGGGGAGAGGGAGTCAGATACGAGGTGTTTCGAGAATCCCGCTACACCACTTCGTCCGTCCACACCTTGAACCCCGCCAAGGTGTTCGCGCCGAACGCCGTGCTGATCGCCACGTCGGCGGCGTCGCGCCCGCGCGCGATCAGGACGCGGCCGATGCGCGGCGTGTTGTTGCGCGCATCGAAGGTGTACCAGGTGCCGGCGAGGTAGGCCTCGAACCAGCCGGAGAAATCCATCGGGCCGTACGGCGGAGGAACGCCGATGTCGCCGAGGTAGCCGGTGCAGTAGCGCGCCGGGATGTTCATGCAGCGACAGAACGCGATCGCAAGATGCGCGTAGTCGCGACAGACGCCGACGCCGGAGTTGTACGCCTCCAGCGCGGTCTTGCTGGAACTGGCGTGCTCGTAACCGAACTTGATGTGCTTCTGCACGAAGTCGCAGATGGCCTGCACGCGCGGCCAACCCAGCGGCGTATGCGAGAACAGCTTCCACGCGATATCGGACAGCCGGTCGGTCTCGCAGTAGCGGCTGCCGAGCAGGAAGACCAGCGCGTCCTCGGGCAGCGAGAAGATCTCGTGCTGCCAGGCACCCGGCACGACCGGCTCCGGCATACCCGTATCCCGCACGATCGTGTCGCTGGTGAGCCGTATCCTGCCTTGCGGCGCGACCAGTCGCGTGCACCAGTTTCCGAATCCGTCGCGATAGCCCGCCACCGGAACCGGTGGATCGGTGACGATGTGATCGGGGCTGACCATGTCGGACGCGCGGCTGTAGTGCACGTTCAACGTCAGAATCATCGGTGTCGGCTTCGGAAAGTCGTACACCAGCTCGTAACCCACGCGAATCTGCATGCAAGGTCCTCGTGGAAAATTGCGGCGCGCGGGAGGCACGCCGATTGGGTTCACGGTCGGTCGATGCACGAACCGCGCCGCATCGATCAGACCATGTCCGGCATGCTGCCGATCTGCTTGAACATGCTCGCAAGGCGGCCCGCCCAGGTCTTCTGGCCCGCCTCGTCGGCGATCAGGTCCTGGCGAATCTCGAGACCCACGTGCGCGATGCCGCGCGCCTCGCCGTGCGTGGGCAGCGTGTAGTCGCTGTCCTCCTCGATGGCATAGGGCTCGTTGTCGCCTACCTGCAGACGCTCGTCGCGCTTCAGCATGGCAAGCAGCGCCTTGGCCATGCGGGCGTCGCTGCGGTACATCACGCCGACGTGCCACGGCCGCGCATCGCCACGATAGTTCGGGGTGAAGCTGTGGATCGCGACCAGCAGCGTCTTGCGCCGATCCCGCAGGCGCTGATCGATGTGCTGACGCAGCGCATCGTGATACGGCGTGAAGATCTCGCCGACGCGCCCGGCGACAACGGCATCGTCGAGATTCTCGTTGGCGGCGATCTGCACCCACTCGCTTCGCGTCGGGATGGAATCCGGCGCCGCCAGAGGACGATTGCAGTCGATGACCAGCCGCGAGTAGTTCTGCAGCAGCAGCGCGGCTTCGAGCCGATCGGCCAGCATGCGCGCGACGCCGGCCGCGCCGATGTCCCAGGCGATGTGGCTCGACAGCTCGGTCTCCGACAGATCCAGCGTTCCCAGCGAGGCCGGAAGGCGACGGCTCGCGTGGTCGCATACGAGCAGGAAGTCGGAACTGCCATCCTCGCGCACCCACTCCACCGCTGCAGGCTCGTCGTGGGCGATCAACGTATTCGAACTGGTTTTCTTCTTTGTCATGTTGCCGGGGAAACTTTCAAGAGGATCAGGCTGCGGGCTTCTTGCGCTCGATCTCGACGCTTTCGTTGATGTTGATCGGCACCGAGTACCCGCTCATCTGGACGCCGAGTTGCGTGAGTCCCGCGACGATGCCGCGCAAGGTCGCACGGCTGCCCTTGGTTGCAATGCCGCTGCCGCTGCGCGCCAGCAGCGTCTCGAAACGATCGGTGAACAGGCTGCGGTCGTTCTGCGCGTTGCCGCTGGACATCTTTCCTCGCGCCCAGTTCTGGGCCATGTTGAAATCCTGCGAGGTCGCAGCGAATCCACCGTTGGGCAGCTTCACGACGATGAAATCGCCGTAACGGGCCGTGCCGCCGACACCGAGGGCACTGACCAGCAGGGTTTTGGGAAGGGACACGCAAGACTCCGGCGATTGCAGGGCTGCTGGGATCGGCGGCCAGGGTGCAATGCTGGAGGCGTCTGCAAGGATCGCGATATGCAGTGAAGTACCGCGCCTGCGGACAGTATGCGCGCAAAGGCGCGAGCGCGGACCGCGTCGTCTCTCTCTCGGCCCGGAATTGGGGATCCTCTGCGGAGAGTTCTGTCGGGGCAGAGCCCCTCCTACACGTCTTGCGTCCCTGTAGGAGGGGCTCTGCCCCGACGTAGGAGGGGCTCTGCCCCGACTGCATCCCCCCGAAGATTCATGCAGACCGTGCTGGGCGCTGCGGCGGCTCAGAACCGCGTGGTCAGCTCGGACAGCCATTCCGGCGAGTGCTGCACCAGCCAGGCCTCGAGACGATGGTCGTAGCCGGTGAGGATGCCCAGGCCGATCAGCAGGAACAGCACGCCCAGCAATTTCTTGCCGGTCTGCGCCGCGCCGCCCAGACGTCCGCGGATGCGCAGCAGCGTCTGCCGCGACAGGCTGCCGAGCAGGATCAGCGGCAACGCCGCACCCAGGCCGAACACCGACATCACGGCAGCGGCGTGCCCGAGTTGCTGGCCGGAACTGGCGAGCGTCGCGGCGGCGCCGAGCGTGGGTCCGACGCAAGGCGTCCAGATGGCGCCCAGCAGCAGACCCAGCAGGAACTGTCCCCCCAGCCCATCACCCTTGATACGCCCCGCGAGCTGGTTGCCGCGATTCGAAAACCCGGAGGCCAGCGCGGCAAACCGTTCCTGCAGCGCAGGCACCAGCAGCATCACGGCGAACACCAACATCAATACGCCCGCGATCGTTCGGAACAGCGCCGCGTCGAGTCCCAGCGAGATCCCCACCGTGGCGATGAACAGCCCGAGCACCGTGAACGAGATCGCGAGCCCGGCCCCGAGGGCCACCGCGCCCCAGGCATGTGCCTGCACGGCACTGCTGATGACGATCGGCAGCAAGGGCAGCACGCAGGGCGACAGCGTGGACAACAGGCCCGACAACAGCGCCAGCCCGAGTTCGGATGCGGACATGGGAGGGATCGCGCAGACGGCCGCGACGAAAGCCTACTTGCGCGCCTTGTCCAGCAACGCGGCGATCTGCGCCGAGTCCGTGATGCCGGTTGCACGACCCACTTCCGCGGCGCCCTTGAACACCACCAGCGTGCTCTGGCTCGGCACCTTGAAGCGCTTGCGCACGTCGCCCTGGTCGTCGTAATCCACCACGAGCACCTGGAAATCCTGGTACGGCGCGGTTTCGACGAGCTTGAGCAGCACCGGCTGCTGACGCTGGCAGGTCGGGCACCAGTCGGCGTGCACATCGAGCACGACGGGCTTGCCGGCACCCGTCAGGTCGGCGAAGCGCTTGTCGGTATAGGGCTCGGCAGCAGACACCGAAACCGCGCACAGCATCAGCGCCGCAGTCAGCATCCCGCGCATGGACATCTGCATGTTCTTCTCTCCAGTGGACGGCAACAGGGTAGACAGCGTCCGGAGCAAAGGTTGCGCAATCGCGTTCGCGGCTTGCATCCAATCGTCCGGGAATCGTTCGCGCATCGAACGCGGTGTCCCGCGTCGCGGGGACTCCCGATCTACGTCGCGCTGTCCGTTCCGGACGCCGCTCCGACGATCCCCTTCTCCATCGCCCAGGGCGGATGCCAGGTGCCTTCCTCGATCCGCTGACGAACCATCGCGCGATACGAGAGATGGTCGAGCGGCGAGATCACCTCCTCGTCATGGCGCTGCACGTTGCAGAAGCGGCATGCCGCGACGACGTTGGACTTCGCATTGGGGCCGCCGTCGCGCCGTGCGACCAGGTGCTCCGCCGTGCACTGGAATCGCGCCGCCTGGTCTGCGGTCAGTCCGAAACGCGCGAGGAACGGCGCCACGTCCCTGAGCCACATCAGCGCGTCGCAGTAATGGCAGCGCAGCTTCTGCCGGCGCGCCGCCGCACGTCTGAGCCGGAACATCTCGAGCCTGACCATCGGCAGCGATCCCGATCGAACGTCCTACCCGCGACCCACCAGCGGCATGCCGGTGGCCGCCACCGTCATTCTCAGCACGTTGGCGTCGAGCGGCAGTTGCGCCATGTACAGCACCGCGTCGGCCACGTGTCGCACGTCGAAGCTCGGCTCCGCGCGGCGGCTGCCGTCGGCCTGCAAGGCCTCGCGACCGAGATTCCCGAGCAGTTCGGTCACGGTGTTCCCGATGTCGATCTGGCCGCAGGCGATGGAATGCGCACGCCCTTCGAGGGCCAGTGACTTGGTCAGGCCGGTGATCGCGTGCTTGGAGACCGTGTAAGCCGTCATGTGCGGTCGCGGCGTCTGCGCGGAGACCGAGCCGTTGTTGACGATCCGGCCGCCCCGCGGCCGCTGGTTCTTCATCATCCGGAACGCGGCCTGCGCGCAGAGGAAGGCGCCCGTCACGTTGGTTTCGAGCACGCGCTGGAAGTCCTCGGCCGCCAGTTCCTCGACCGGGCACGGTGCCCCGCTGATGCCGGCGTTGTTGAAGAGCAGGTCGAGCCGACCGCACTCCGTCTCGATGCGCCGGAACAGGGCCGACACATCCGCCGCGTCGGAAACGTCCGCCTCGACGACAAGGCTTCGTTCACTGCCCGCCGCGACAGCCACGGACTCGAGAACGCTTCTGCGTCGTCCGCACAGCACCACGCGAAAACCGGACTCCGCAAGACGCAGGGCCACCGCACGGCCGATGCCGGAGCCTGCGCCGGTGACGAGAGCAGTCCTGGTTTCGGGCACGGTTCGGAACGGGTCGGGAACGAAACACGATCGTACCCTCACCGCGCCCCTGGAACAGGCCTCGCGACGCGCGTGCGAGAGCACTGCGGACACACCACCGGCGGTGGGGTTGCTCCCTTCGAGTCTCCGCGCATCTCTATGTGCGATCACGCACCGACCCCGCATCCAGCGGCAAGTACGGTCGCGCCACTACGACTCCTCCTGGGCCGACGCCCTTCCAATCGGAACATGCAACGCAGCCTGTTCTCGTCGATCCAGGATTCCGACGGCGCGCGCCCTCGCGTCGTCGGTTCTTTAAAGCCTCACCCGGTTCCGCGATCCGTCGCGGAGTCGGGCCCCATCACCTGTCCACGGTCACGCATCTGCGCAGACCGGTCCGGGCGACCGGCGCCTTCCGATGCGTCAGCCGCTTCCTTGCTTTTCAAATCTCCCAGGATCCAACGCATGAAATCTTCTCCCCGCCTCTACCGTCGCGTCGCTCTCACTATGGTGCTGGGCAGCACGCCAGGCTGGGCGCAGGCCGGTGACGGGTACTACATCGGCATCTTCGGCGGTGCCAATGATGCGAAGAACCAGTCTTTCGACGCCCAGGACACCGTCCCCGGCGCCGGGGCCCTGGATGGACGGGAGCTGATCCGCCTGAAATCCGACGTGGGCTGGCTGGCCGGTCTGACGATCGGCCACGCGGGATCGCTGTTCCGACCCGAACTCGAATTCGCGTA
>Ga0187844_10002641_pt1 | contig 12495 bp, 9 predicted proteins | sample SpaLakP09_SKY_50_FD_134517 | JGI IMG/M metagenome (GOLD analysis project Ga0187844, IMG submission 134517) | Oligotrophic lake water microbial communities from Sparkling Lake, Wisconsin, USA - SP09_SKY_50 | ecosystem: Environmental > Aquatic > Freshwater > Lake | place: USA: Sparkling Lake...
CGCTTTTGCATGTCTTCTTCGGACAGGACGGTTTCGTCCAGGCCGAATTCCTTCATCAAGGCGCGTTCCTTGGCCTTGCTGATCTTCATGCGCAGTGGCTTGACCTTCTCGACCGTGGCTGCGGCCTCCGGTGCTTCCTCGACTTCGCCTTCCAGGTCCGATTCGATGTCGGACAGGTCGGTGTCGTCGCCGCCTTCGTCACCGGCGGCGGCAGCCTTGGGCTTGCGGCCACGCTTGGCGGGGGCCTTGGCTTCGGCGGTGGCGCCTGCGGCCTTGGCAGGGCGGCCGGGGCGCTTCTTCGGGGTTTCTTCTTCGTCGGCGGCAGCGGCGACAGCCTTGGCGCGGGCAGGTTTTTTCTTCAGCAGCTCATCGGCGGCTTTGATCAGCTCGGCGGTACTTTTCACGGACACGGTTTTGACTTTCTTGGCTGCTGGAGCGGGCGCGGCGGCTGCAGGCTTCTTGGCCGGAGCTTTCGCAGTTGCTTTGGCAGCAGGGGTGGGAACAGCCTTTGCGGCAGTGCCTGGAGCAGACTTGGGCGGCTTCGCGGACTTTTGAGCGGGCATGGAACAACCTCAGAATCAAAAACGGACACACAAAGAAATCGCAAGCGCCACAGATCCCGGCGCGGGTGGCGGTGCGAAGCTGAACGGTCTTCGCACTTCGAGGGGAGGCCCTCAGCGGCAAGATGTCTGGGTGATCATTTGGTGTGCAGTCCTTGCGATAAGTGGGCCCATCAGCGCATAGGTGCGCGTTTGTCACGGTGGCCCGGCTCGGAGGTGCTGCTGTCGCTCTTGCCTAACCCTACATTATATCATTTGACGCGATTTCAAGCCGTTGTGGTGTTTACGCCCAACAAAATCTTGCGTTTTTGCTCCAGGGCTCGGTAGCGCTCCAGGGCCGTGGGGTCCTGGGCGGCCTGCAGCATCAGCAGCTTTTGTTGCTCGGCGATGTCCTCGATGAGCATGCGGTTCAGCAAATCGCGCAGCTCCAGCCGCAGTTCGGCCAGCTCGCCCTCGGTCTGGGCGTGGGCTCCGGTCATCACCTTCACCGCCAGGTCTTCGCATTCGTGCTCGCGCAGGCTCTCGCGCAGCACGGCCCAGGCCAGGGGGCCGTGCTCGTGGAACTGCGCCTCCAGCCAGGTGAACAGCGGGCCATGGGGCGAGGGCTGGGCGCACAGCGCGGCGTGGTCGTCGTGGGTCAGCTCTTCGAGAAACGCCATGTGCGACAGCAGCAGCCGCGCGGCATGGTCGGCCCGGCCCATGGCGGGCGTGCGGGGCAGGCGCGGCTGGGGCGGCCAGGGGGCGTCCTTATCGCGTTTGCTCCATTTGCCGTTGCTGCCCTTTTTCCAGTCGCCACCGCCGCTGTTCTTGCGGAACGGGGGCTTGCCACCGCCATAACCTCCGGCGCCCGGGGCCTCGTAGCCGCCGGATGTGCCCCCGCCCCCCACGTACTCGGGCTCGTGGTGGGGCTGCCAGCCGTCCAGGTCGGGGGGCGGCATGTCGCCCCAGGGGGGCTCATCGGCATAGGGGCTGGCGGCTGGGGCCTGGGAGCGCGGTGCCGGGGCGGTCGCACGTGCAGGCTCACGGGCACCGGCACCTGCGCTCCACAGTTCCGACAGGTCGCGCGCGTTGAGCTGGGTGAGTTCGGCCAGCTCGCCCAGCAGCTGGCGCTTGAGCACGCCGTCGGGCAGGGCCGTCCACAGCGGGCGGGCGTTGCTCGCCATGTGGGCGCGGCCCTCGGCCGTGGCCAGGTCGCAGCCCTCGCTGGCCGATTCGACCAGAAAGCGGCTCAGCGGCACGGCGTTGCCCACATGCTGGGCAAAGGCGTCGGTGCCGTTGGCGCGGATGAAACTGTCCGGGTCGTGCTCGGCGGGCAGGAAGAGAAACTTGATGCTGCGCGTATCGGTGGCGTGGGGCAGGGCGCCATCGAGCGCCTTGCGCGCTGCACGGCGGCCGGCGTTGTCGCCGTCAAAGCTGAACACCACCGCGTCCGTAAAGCGCAGCAGCTTGTGCACATGCTCGGGCGTGCAGGCCGTGCCCAGGGTGGCCACGGCGTTCGGAAACCCCAGCTGCGCCAGCGCCACCACGTCCATGTAGCCTTCGGTGACCAGGGCGTAACCCTGCTCGCGGATGGCGGTGCGGGCCTCGAACAGGCCGTACAGCTCGCGGCCCTTGTGGAACACCGGGGTTTCGGGTGAATTGAGGTATTTGGGTTTGTCGTCGCCCAGCACGCGGCCGCCAAAGCCGATGCATTCGCCCTTGACGTTGCGGATGGGGAACATCACCCGGTCGCGGAAGCGGTCGTAGCGCTTGTCCTGCCCTTCTTCGCCCACGATGACCAGGCCGCTTTCCTCCAGCAGCGGGTCGTCGTAGCGCGGGAACACGCTGGCCAGGCTGCGCCAGCCCTCGGGCGCGTAGCCCAGGCCATAGCGCTTGGCCACCGCGCCCGACACGCCCCGGCCCTTGAAGTAGCCAATGTCGCGCTGCGACTCGCGCAGGTGGCGGCGGTAGGCGTCGGCGGCTTTTTCGAGCACGTCGCTCAGCGTGGCCTGCTTCTGGCGGGCGGCGGCGGCGCGTTCGCGCTCCTGGGGCGAGATGTCGTCGTCGGGCACTTGCAGGCCCACGCCCTGGGCCAGGTCCTGCACGGCTTCGACAAAACCCATGCCCGCGTGGTCCATCAAAAAGCTGATGGCGTTGCCGTTTTTGCCGCAGCCAAAGCAGTGATAGAACTGTTTGGCAGGGCTGACGCTGAAAGATGGCGACTTTTCCCCGTGAAAAGGGCACAGTCCCATGAAGTTGGCCCCACCCTTCTTCAGTTGAACGTAGCGGCCCACGATGTCCACCACATCGACACGGGCAAGCAGTTCCTGAATGAAAGACTGAGGGATCGTCACGCGGTGTATTGTCCGCGTAAACTGTTTGTTACCAGTTATTACAAATCGGGGCTTTCGGCATGGTGTGCATGGCGTGGCAGCAAGCGGCAGGCAGTGGGGCGCAGCAGACGCGGCGCCGCGCTGTGGCGGCTGCGCTGCTGGCCGTGGGCCTGGGCGCGGTGCTGCCTGGCCCGGCGCAAGCCGCCACGGTGCTGCGCGTGCTGGCCTGGCCGGGGTATGCCGACGCCGACTTTGTGGCCGTGTTCGAGAAGCGCCACGGGGTCAAGGTCGAGATCACCACCGTGGCCTCCGACGACATCCTGCGCGCCAAGCTGGCCAGCCCGGACGGCCCCGGTTTTGACCTGGTCGCCGCCAACACCGCCGAAATCGCGCGCCTGGTGGGCCAGAAGATGCTGACACCGTTGCCCGTAAGCAACATTCCCAACACGGCGCGCCAGCTGCCGCGTTTTCGGCAGCTGCAGTCCATCGCAGGCATCACTGCGGGGGGCGAGGTGTATGCCATGCCCTTCACCTATTCCGAGATGGGGCTGGTCTACGACCGCCAGCAGTTCAGCACGCCCCCGGACTCGGTTGCCGTGCTGTGGGACCCACGCTGGCAGGGCAAGGTGCTGGCGTTTGATGGCAGCAGCCACGGGTTTTCGCTGGCCGCCATGCACCGGGGGCTGGCGCCGTTTCGCATCGATCCTGAGCGTTTCAGCCCGTTGGCCAAGGACCTGGTGGCCCTGCGCCGCAATGTGCGCTCGTTCTACAGCCTGCCCGAAGAGTCGGTGGAGCTGTTCCGCAAACACAAGGTGGCCGTGATGCACGCCAACTACGGCCAGCAGCAGCTCAAGCAGCTGCGCGATGCGGGGCTGGACGTGGGCTACGTGGTGCCCAAGGAGGGCGCGCTGGCCTGGCTCGACTGCTGGGCCATCACCCGCCGATCCACCCAGGTGGCCCTGGCTGCGGAGTGGATCAACTACATGCTCGACCCGGCGCTGAGCCGCGAATTCACCCGGCGCCAGGGCCTGGCCAACACGCTGGAGGAGCCACCCGCGCTGTCGGGGGATGTGCCCATGGGCCCCATCGTCTGGCTGGAGCCGGTCGAGGACGAAACCCGGCGCGCGCAGCTGTGGCAGCGCATCGTGGCGGGCGACCGCCCAGCGAGGTTCTGACACATGCGCATGCCACGCGTGACATGGGGCATTGCACAGCGCCTGGGCGTGCTGCTGGCCTCGTTCAGCGTGTTTGCGGCCATCCTGGCGGGCTACTACACCTTTGATTCGAGCCGCGATCGCCTGCAGGGCCGGGCCGAACGCGCGCTGATGGCCACCACGCAGGTGCTGGCGCGCCACATGCAGGCCGGTTTGGCACCGTGGCGCGCGACACCTCCTTTCTGGCCGCCGTGGCGGCGCAGGAGCCCGATCAGGCCCGCCTGGCCGAGATCTTCCGCGCCAGCCTGGCCGCGCACCCCAGCTACCTGCAGATCCGCTTCATCAGCGCCCAGGATTACGGCCTGGAACTGGTGCGCATCGACCGCCAGGGCGGGGTGCCGGTGCGGATTGCCGACGAAGCGCTGCAGGAGAAGGCCCATTTCCCGTTTGTGTTCGAAGCCCTGGCGCTGTCGGCGGGAGATGTTTATGTGTCCGAATTCGGCATTAACCACGAGAGCTCCCCGGGCGAGGAAGCGGTGCCGGTGTTCAACATGGCGTCGCCCGTGGTGCAGGGCGGCCAGGTGCAGGGGGTGGTGGTGGTGCGCGTGGCGGCCGAGCCGTTCCTGCGCAACTTCGACGCCGCGCTGCCCACGCCCTATGGTTTTTACCTCAGCAACCGCTGGGGCGACTTCCTGGTGCACCCCGATGCCAGCCAGACCTTTGGCTTCGACCGGGGACAGCGCATCCTGATCCAGGACAGCTTTGCGCCGGTGGCGGCGCTGGTCGAGGGGCGGGCCCTGGAGGCCGTGCTCAGCCGGACCGACTCTGCGGGCGAGGAAGCGCGCGTGTTCTCGTTCGTGCGCATGCCCTTTGGCGGCGAGGAAGAAGGGCGCTTCATGGTGGTGGGCCTGTCGCAGCCCCTGGCCGCCGTGCAGGGCGAGGTGCTGGACCTGGGCCGCAGCATCCTCAAGATCCTGCTGGTGCTCAGCCTGGTGGGCGTGGTGCTGGCGGCGGGGGTGTCGCGGGTGGTCACGCAGCCGCTGCAGGCCATGGTGGCGGCCGCGCAGGCGTTCTCGCGGGGGCAGGCGCATGGGGCGCTGCCCGTGCACCGCAAAGACGAGGTGGGCGACCTGGCCCGCAGCTTCCACGATATGGAGCAGCAGATCAGCCGCCAGATCACCGAGCTGAACGCCAGCCGCGACGCCATGGCCCACCTGGCGCACCACGACGCACTCACTGGCCTGCCCAACCGCCGCATGTTCGAGCAGCGCCTGGCGCAGGCGCTCGAACTCTCGCGTCGCAGCGGCCGCGACTGCGCCCTGCTGTTTGTGGACCTGGACGACTTCAAGGCCATCAACGACACGCGCGGCCACGCCGTGGGCGACCTGGTGCTGCAGGCCGTGGCCCGCGTCATCCTGGGCGCCGTGCGGCAGGCCGACACCGTGGCCCGGCTGGCGGGCGATGAGTTCACCGTGCTGTGTGAAAACGTGGACTCGGAAGAAGCCGCGCTGCAGATCGTGGCCAAGCTGGAGCAGGCCTTTGTGCCGCCGCTGGACATCGAAGGCCAGCCCTTCACGGTGCGCGCCAGCATCGGCGTGAGCCTGTTCCCGCGCGACGCCCAGGACGCGCACACGCTGCTGGCCAGCGCCGACGCGGCCATGTACCGTGTCAAACAAAGCCACCGCCCCAGGGGCTGAGGCGGCGCCCCGGCGCTGGCCTGGCACGCCAGGTTCCTGTTGCTTTCGTGTCAGCCTGCGGCGCTAGGCTGCGCAACGTTCACTTCACGTCCTGGTTCACCTTCACGCACCCACCCATGACCTCCATCTTCGACCAGCACCTGCCCCGCACCGAAGCCAACTTCGCGCCCCTGTCGCCCCTGTCGTTCATCGAACGCACGGCCGAGGTCTACCCCGACCGCCTGGCCATCGTGCACGGCAGCCTGCGCCAGACCTGGGCCCAGACCTACGCCCGCTGCCGCCAGCTGGCCAGCGCGCTGGTGCAGGCAGGCATTGGCAAAAACGACACCGTGGCCGTGATGCTGCCCAACACCCCGCCGATGGTGGAGGCGCACTTTGGCGTGCCCATGGCAGGCGCGGTGCTCAACGCCCTCAACACCCGGCTGGACCCCGAGGCCATCGCCTTCATGCTCGACCATGGCGAGGCCAAGGTTGTGATCGTGGACCCGGAATTTACCGGCACCATGGCCAAGGCGCTGGCCCTGCGCACGGGCACCACGCCCATCCGCGTGATCGAGGTGCAGGATGCCCTCTACGGCCCCGCCGTGCAAAGCCTGGGCGGCACCGACTACGAAGCTTTTGTGGCCAGCGGCGACGCCACCTTTGCCTGGCGCCTGCCCGCCGACGAGTGGGATGCGATTGCGCTCAACTACACCAGCGGCACCACCGGCAACCCCAAGGGTGTGGTCTACCACCACCGGGGCGCGGCCAGCAATGCCATCAGCAACGTGCTGGAGTGGGACATGCCCAAACACGCGGTCTACCTGTGGACGCTGCCCATGTTCCACTGCAACGGCTGGTGTTTTCCGTGGACCATTGCGGCACGCGCAGGCGTCAACGTGTGCCTGCGCCGCGTGGACGCGCAGGCCATCTTCGACGCCATCCGCCACCACGGCGTCACGCACTACTGCGGCGCGCCCATCGTGCACGGCCTGCTGGTCAACGCGCCCGAGGCGATGAAGGCGGGTATCTCCGCAGGCGTCAAGGCCATGGTGGCGGGCGCAGCGCCCCCGGCCTCGATGATCGAAGGCATGGAGAAGATGGGGTTCGACCTGACCCATGTGTACGGCCTGACCGAGGTCTACGGCCCCGCCACCGTGTGCGCCAAACACGAGGCCTGGGACCAGCTCGACATCGGCGAGCGCGCCCGCCTCAACGCCCGCCAGGGCGTGCGCTACCACCTGGAGCGCGACGTGCGCGTGCTGAACCCCGAGACCATGCTGCCCGTGCCGCAGGACGGCGAAACCATGGGCGAGATCATGTTCAAGGGCAACATCGCCATGAAGGGCTACCTCAAGAACCCCAAGGCGACGGAAGAAGCCTTTGCGGGCGGCTGGTTCCACAGCGGCGACCTGGCCGTGCAGTACCCCGACGGCTACATCAAGATCAAGGACCGCAGCAAGGACATCATCATCTCGGGCGGCGAAAACATCTCGTCCATCGAGGTCGAAGACGTGCTCTACCGCCACCCCGACGTGCTGGCCGCCGCCGTGGTGGCCAAGCCCGATGCCAAGTGGGGCGAAACGCCCTGCGCGTTTGTGGAGCTGAAGGCCGGTGCGCAGACCACGCCCGAAGACATCGTGGCGCACTGCAAGAAGCACCTGGCGGGCTTCAAGGTGCCACGTGCCGTGGTGTTTGGCGAGCTGCCCAAGACCAGCACCGGCAAGATCCAGAAGTTTGAGCTGCGCAAGCTGGCGGGCTCTGCGGCGGCCATCGACGTGTGAGGGGCGCAGGGGCGGTGGGCGCTGCCTGCCGATCCCTGCAGGGCTTTGGGTGGATAGCTTGATTGCTATATATTTAATAGCTTAAAGCGCTTGATGGTCGCGCGGTAGAGGCCATTTTTATTGCATAAATAGGTGCCTCGGGGCGGGATGGTTTCGACAACGCACCCACGCCCCCAACCTCCCCCTCAGCGCCGGGCTGTTGCTCCCTCTCCCCTTGTGGGAGAGGGCGGGGGAGAGGGGTGTTTTGCGGGCGCAGCGCTTGTTCGCCCCCTCTCCCCGACCCTCTCCCGCGAGGGGAGAGGGAGTTGGGGGCAGGCCGTTGGCTAAGCCACGTGCCAAAAACCCCCATCAGCCAAGCGCCTCAAAATTCCGCATTCACCGCATCCAGCCAGGCCCGCACCGACACCCCCAGCTTCTGCGCAAACACCCGTGACAGCGCCGACGGGTTGGCGTAGCCCAGTTCGTTGGCAATCGACTTCAGCGACCGGCCGCTGCGCAAATGCGCCTGCGCCAGCGTCAGCCGCCAGTGCACCAGGTAGTCAGCCGGTGTCTCGCCCACCACGGCCTTGAAGCGGGCGGCAAACGCGCTGCGCGACAGGCCTGCCTGCTGCGCCATCTGCTCCAGGCTCCAGGCCTGGCCGGGCGCCTCGTGCAGGGCCGTGAGGGTGCGCGACAGGTGCGGGTCGGCCAGGCCGGTCAGCAGGCCCGGCGGCATCTGCGCCTGCTGCGGGTGGTCCAGCAGCCAGCGCAGCAACTGCAGCAGCACCACCTCAAACAAACGGTCGGCCAGCACGCGGTGGCCGCAGCGCAGGTGGTCGGTTTCGGCAAACAGCAGGTCCAGCGACTGCTGCAGCCCGTGCACCGCGCTCAGCGGTAGCAGCACCAGCGGGGGCAGGGCGCGGGCCAGCGGGTGGCTGGCGCCGCCGTCAAAGTCCAGCGCGGCGCAGGTGAAGTCCGAGCCCTCGGTGGGCGCGTTGTGGAAGAAGTGCTCCAGCGGCCGCGCATAGAACAGCAGGCTGGGCTCGCACACCTCCAGCCGCTCGGGCGGGCCCGCCTGGGGCTGGTGCGTGACCACCATCTCGCCCCGGCGCAGTACATGCAAAAAGCCCCGGCCCGGCGCCGCCGCAAAGTGCGTCACGCCACACAGCGGTCCGTGGTGGAACAGGTGCGCCCGCACCCGAAACCGCTCCAGCAGCGGCGACAGGCGATCGAGCGGCGCGGGGCTTGGTGTGGGCTGTGGACCGTTGGAAGGCATGGTTTTGGATGAATTGGTATGAATGATGGATTTTATGTGCCAAATGGTACGCCTTGGCGCAAGACACTGCAGGGGTGCTGTGCATCCGCAGTACCCGGCGCCCTAGTGCCGGATCTCCAACGTTTCACCACCTGCAAGGAAATCACCATGTCCGACCATTCCTCCACCGCCCGCGTTTCTTTGGTAGACCGCGCCGCCGCCAGCGGCCCGGCGCGTGCGCTGCTGGACCAGATCCACGGCGCCTTTGGCTCCACGCCCAACATGTTCCGCGCCGTGGCCAACTCGCCCGCTGCGCTGCAAAGCATGTGGGCCGCCTTTGGCGCGCTGGGCGGCGGCGTGGTAGGCGCGGCCCTGGGCGAGCAGATCGCCGTGGCCGTGGCCAACCGCAATGCCTGCGACTACTGCCTGGCCGCCCACACCGCGCTGGGCCGCAAGGCGGGCGTGAGCGGCGATACGCTGGCCGCTGCGCAATCGGGCGAATCTGCCGACCCGCGCACGGCGGCCGTGCTGCGTTTTGCGCTGCAGCTGGTCAACCAGCGCGGCCAGGTCGATGCCGCCGACGTGCAGGCCCTGCGCGACCAGGGCCTGAGCGACGAGCACATCGTCGAAGTCGTGGCCCATGTGGCGCTCAACCTGTTCACCAACTACGTGAATGTGGCGCTGGCCGTGCCGGTGGATTTCCCCGGCGTCAAGCTGCGCCCGGCGCGCTGATACCGGTGGCGGCTGCGCTTGTGGATCAAGCGGCCGCAGCCTGCAATTGCTGCTCCAGCCAATCGGCAAAGCGCTGCGCCTGCGGCGACGCGCGGGGCGCCAGGCCGTAGTAGTGGCGCGCAAGCGGCAGGGCCATGCCGGGCAGCGGGCACACCAGGCGGCCCGCTGCCAGGTCGTGGGCCACCAGTGTGGCGGGCACCAGCGCACAGCCCAGCCCGTCCAGCGCGGCCTGCACCACAAAGTGCAGGTGGTCAAACTGCAGCTGGCTGGCCGGCTGCAGCCGGGGCACACCGGCCTGCTTTTTCCACTGCTCCCAGTCGCCGCTGCGCGAGCGCGACCACAGCAGTGCATGCGCCGCCAGGTCGCGCGGCGCCTGCACCGGGTGGGCGGCCCACAGCGCGGGCGTGCCCACCACCAGGGCCTGGTCGTGCAAAAAAGGCTGGGGCGCCACCGACGGCGGCCAGCCCGCCAGCCCCCGGCGTATCGCTACATCAAAAGGCGCGCTCGCTTGGTCGGGCGCCACGGTGCTGGTGACCACATTGGGCGCAATGCCCGGGCACTGCGCCACAAAACCCGGCAGGCGGGGGATGAGCCAGCGCACGGCAAACGAGGGGCGCACATTGATGGTCACGGTGTGCGCAGCCGCCGGTGCGGCCAGGGCCTGGGCGGCAGCGCCAATCTGCGCCAGGGCGGGCTCCACCTGCACAAAAAACTGCTGGCCCTGCGGCGTGAGCAGCACCTGCCGCACCCGCCGCTCGAACAGCGCCACGCCCAGGTGGTCCTCCAGCGCACGCACCTGGCGGCTGATGGCGCTGTGCGTCACATGCAGCTCGGCCGCCGCGCGCGTAAAGCTCAGGTGCCGCGCGGCCGCCACAAAGGCACGCACGGCATGCAGTGGGGGCAGGCGCGGTGACGCGTGCTGCGGTGCGTGTGCGGGCGTAGCGGTCGGCATGCGTGCGATTTTGTCACGCATGCGGCGCCGCAATGTCGTTTGTCAGTGGCGGCCCGCGCCCGCAACATCGGGCTGCCGAGAACGCAGCGCATGATGTGTTTTCGGGTCCACCTTCCCCCTTTTTCATGTTTCATGCAGAAAGACGCCACCGCCATGACTGAGGCCCCCGCACCGACCGATCCCCACGCCATCGACACGCTGCAGCGCCTGGAGGCGCTGCTCGGCCAGCCCAGCGACGCATCGCTGAGCAAAGAGGTGGCCTGCATCCACCCCGCCTACCGCGCCATGATCGAAGCCGCGCCCTTTGCCATGCTGGCCACCGCTGGCCCCGGTGGGCTCGACGCATCGCCGCGCGGCGACCCGCCCGGTTTTGTGCAACTGCTGGACGACAAAACCCTGCTGCTGCCCGAGCGGCGCGGCAACAACCGTGCCGACAGCCTGCGCAATATCCTGGCCGACCCGCGCGTGGCGCTGCTGTTCCTCATCCCCGGCGTGGGCGAAACCCTACGCGTCAACGGCCGCGCACGCATCAGCGTGGCACCCGATCTGCTCGCGCGCTTTGTGGTCAACGGCCAGCCGCCCAAGTGCGTGATCGTGGTCGATGTGGAAACCGTCTTCTTCCAGTGCGCCCGAGCCATCCAGCGCTCGCGCCTGTGGAGCGCCGTGCCCCCCGGCACCCCGCGCCCCGTACCCACACCGGGCGCCATCCTCGCGGCCATCACGCAGGGCCAGTTCGACGGCGCCACCTACGACCGTGAGCTGCCTGCCCGCCAGCAGGCCACGTTGTATTGAACCTTGCAGCCCGTTGCAGGGGCCTCACTGCTAGGGACCCTCTGCACGAATCAGCGCGCCGTGCGCATCAGCGGGCTCGGGCGGTCTGCAGCGTTGCAAATACTCGCAATAGCTACGGCTATTGCTGCGTTTTGCGCCTTGCAGCCCATCCCGATCCGCTGCGCTCACTTGGCCAGCGAGATTCGTGCAGAGGATCCCTAGCGCACACAATGGCACCAGGGCGCTGCCAGCACAGCGTGCAACCAACGCAGAGGGAGAGGCATGGATTCCGTTTTGTTGATCGTGGCGGTCGGCGCCGTCGCCGCAGGCTTTGTGCAAGGCCTGTCGGGCTTTGGTTTTGGCATGGTCGCCATGTCGTTCTGGGCCTGGAGCCTGGAGCCCCGCCTGGCGGCGGTGCTCACGGTGTGTGGCGCACTCACCGGCCAGCTGGTGGCCGCCGCCACCGTGCGCCGGGGCTTTGACCGCTTGCGCCTGCTGCCCTTTGTGCTGGGTGGCCTGGCAGGCATCCCCCTCGGCGTGGCCGTGCTGCCGCGCCTGGACATGGACGCCTTCAAGCTCGTGCTGGGCACCCTGCTGGTGCTGTGGTGCCCGGCCATGCTCATGGCCAAACAGCTCCCCCGCATCACCCGGGGCGGCCGCGTGGCCGATGCGGTGGTGGGCTTGGCGGGCGGCGTGATGGGCGGCCTGGGCGGCTTCACCGGCGTGCTGCCCACCCTGTGGTGCACCCTGCGCGGGCTCGACAAGGACGTGCAGCGCGCCATCATCCAGAACTTCAACCTGGCGATGCTGCTGGTGACCTTCGTCACCTACCTCGCCACCGGCCTGGTCACCCGCGAGGCCCTGCCCCTGCTCGCCATCGTGGTGCCCGCCATGCTGGTGCCTACGCTGCTGGGCGCCAAGCTGTACCACGGCATCAGCGAGGCGCGGTTTCGTCAGATTGTGCTGGGGATGCTGACGCTGTCGGGGGTGGCGATGCTGGTGGTGGGGTTGCCGAGGGTGCTGGCGAGGTGAGATTGAATGCACCGCTACTCATCTATTGACAGGATAGGTGCTCGCGGTTTGTGGGTAAGCTCCAGGAGAAATTAGTGTCCGGAGTATCCCGTACGGGCCAGTTTATCTTGCGGGTTTTGCGGGATACATCACGTTAGGTTTCTTAAATGCTGCAGTGCCGTTGCTGGGGCCTGTCCGAATTTCTGTGTGTGAGGCTCATTAAATCTTCACCGAATTCGTGATGCTGGTTGGCGATGTTACGGCGTCATTTTTGTGAATCTGTCTTCGTAGAGGATCGCGAATTGATTC
>Ga0187844_10002642_pt1 | contig 12491 bp, 9 predicted proteins | sample SpaLakP09_SKY_50_FD_134517 | JGI IMG/M metagenome (GOLD analysis project Ga0187844, IMG submission 134517) | Oligotrophic lake water microbial communities from Sparkling Lake, Wisconsin, USA - SP09_SKY_50 | ecosystem: Environmental > Aquatic > Freshwater > Lake | place: USA: Sparkling Lake...
CAGGCCGTGGAGCTGGAATACGCCTACGCCGAAGACACCATGCCGCGTGGCGTGCTGGGCCTGAACGCCAGCATGTTCAAGGAATACCTGCGCTTTATCGCCAACCGTCGCATGCAGCAGATTGGCCTGGATCAGTTGTTCCCGGGTGTGAACAACCCCTTCCCGTGGATGAGCGAGATGATTGACTTGAAGAAGGAGAAGAACTTCTTTGAGACCCGCGTGACGGAGTATCAGACTGGCGGGGCATTGAGCTGGGATTGACCGCTCTTGTCAGCGTTGAGCGACACATAAGCCTGCCCAAACGACAGATAAGCCTGCACTCAACGACACATAAAGCTGCACTGCGATGGGCATGCTGCAAGTTCAAAAGCCTCGCGGTTGCGAGGCTTTTTTTACAGTTTAGGTGTCGACCCATCACGATTAGTCGTCATAAACTAAAAACAGAGTTTAGATTTTAAGCAGCCAGCAGTCGTACCAGGGTCAGAGTAAATGACACGCTTGGGACAAGGACTCCTCAGGAGTCGTACTAGTAACGGTCCACTTTGTATAGTGATCAGCCAGGCGGGCGGCAGAGATGTTTAATCTGCCACTTTCCGTTTTCTGACAGCTCTTGCGACTTAGTTATGCAGGGGGGCTTCCTCCGCTATACGGCAAGGGAGGCATTCAGCATGTCGAATGGAGAAGAATAATGAACTCACAAGAGCCTGATTCGGTCATAGAGGCCCTGCCTGACCCTGTCTTGCGCGCCAGATTGGGGGGTACCGACTGGGCAAACGACCCGGCATTCGTCCCCGACGAACAGGTATTTCGCCTGCTCCAGCGGGCACGTGCCGCTGGGGATATGGGGCGTGTTGGAATGTTGGCCCGCGTCCTCTCTAGACGTCTTCTTTCGCATGCTAAGGCATTTGCAAAACGCAGTGGCATCTTCCCAAATATCATCGGGAATCTTGATCAAGCCGCTGAGGAACTCGCCCAGTATGTCTGGGAGTGTCTGATCACTAGGCCTGGCGACGCGGCTTATGCCGAGAATCGGTTTGGGAAGCTCTTCAAGCTCCGTGCAATTGACTTCCAGAGGCGTCTATTGGCGAAGAAACGCACATGTCAGGACAGCCTGGATGCCATGGCCCACACTTCGGATGATGAGAATCCGGAAATGACCATCCGGATGGTGCCTGCTCTCCGGCAAGATGCTACGCCTTTTGACTCGTTGGCTACAAAGCAAGAGCATGCGCAAACGGCTGCCCGACTTCAGGCCATCCTGACCAAAAACGAATATATGACCTACGTGATGCTCTACGTTGAAGAAATGCAGGTCAAAGAGGTGGCGGCGGCCCTGGGGGTAACAACTCGGGCCATCAACAACTACAAGAATGCAGCCCTCGGCAAGATTCAGAAGGAGTTCAAGCAATGACATCGTCCAATCGTAGGTTGTCGTCACTTGAAGATGTGCTGGACGAATTCTATTTCTCGGCCGATAAGCCCTCCCCCGAAATGGTACTCCGCGCCTGCGAAGCACACCCCGAGTTTCGGGAGGATATTCTCGAGTTTGCAGCTCTGTGGTCGACTCATGAAGAAGCCCCAGCCTCCGATGAGTCTGCTTATCTTGACGAGATATCAGAGGAGTCAGTCTCAAGGTTGCAGAGCTTTGTTCTCGATAGCCTCCACAAGTTGGACTCAAAGCCCTCTCAAGAAACCGATATCGAGAAGGCAAAGAACGCGATAGAGAGCTTGGCCGGAGGAGCCCTTCGCCGCGCCGCCACTGCTGCAGGACTGGGAGGCTCCACTCTACTTCTGCAAAAGATCCTCACAAAGGCAATCAAGGATGTGCCAATGAGGGTACTTGCTAGCTTGGCAAGCCACCTAAACGTCACTGTTAACGCACTACAGAGTACTCTAGCCGATACAGTAGTCGTGGGTCGCAGCTACAGAGCCTCGGACAAGCCAAACGTACCTGTCTTAGAGACTTGGGAGAGTGCGGTGCGCACCCTGCCAGTTTCGGACAAGGAGAAGGATCGATTACTAGCTCTTCAAAGTAATGAGGACCCACTTTGACGCCTTTCCAGCGAGCACGAGTAGCGGCACAACAGATCCGAGAGCGACTCTTTGAGGATGCAGCCACTTCTGGCATTCCCTCTAAAGTCATCCTCGAAGCGATGACTGACGAAGATGCCGAAGACTTCGAAATTACTCTTGCGAACCCAAGCGACTCCGCGCTCGGTGGCGCCGACGCAGTATTACTCAGACGCTATCGACAAATCGTCGTTCGGAATGACGTGCCGAGTGATGAGCGAGGGTTCCTCATCGCACATGAGCTCGGCCACTGGGCGTTACACCCAGAGGACCATGATAGCTGTCATAAGGTCATAGACTCCACACTGAGTCCGAAGAACGGAGACACTTTTGGAGCTCAGAAGGTCGAGGCATACGGTGCTCGCGAGCGGGCTGAGCTCCAAGCCAACATCTTTGCTCGAGAGCTGCTGCTTCCTCGTGAGGTAGCACGAGCCCTCTTCCTCGCCGGGAAGACAGCTCTCCAGCTCCAGCAGGACCTTGATCTGCCCCTAGAACTGGTACGCCAGCAGCTCCTGGACGGGCTACTGCTGCCGAACCCGAAAATTGAGGATGAGGCGGCCAAGAAACCGACTATCCCAACAGATGAGCAGAGGAAGGCAGCTGAATCAACAGCCGATACATCATTGGTCGTTGCGGGCCCTGGAACGGGGAAGACCACAACTCTCTTGATGCGTGTGCAACACCTGCTATCACAGGGCATAAAGCCAAACGAGATACTACTACTCACATTCTCGAATCGCGCTGCACGGGAGCTAGTTGATCGGCTTCAGGCGCTAGGTGTAAAAGACGCCCACGACATCTGGGTAGGCACGTTCCATGCTTTCGGGTTGGAGTTCTTGCGCAAGAACCACGAACAGTTTGGGCTTCGGCCACGCTTCGGTGTCGCTGACAAGATGGCCCAAATTGCAGTGCTCGAGCCTCACATCTATGGGCTCGGGTTGACCGCGTTCAATCCCCTCGGGGATCCACTCGATTGGCTTAACGAGGTCGTAAAAACAATCCAGAGAGCGAAAGACGAGCTGGCAGATGTTAGCGCGTTCACCGCTGCAGTGGACAAGTCGGTATCAACGACCTCCACCGACACTCTCGCCAAGCAACGAGATATCATTAAGCTATACAAGTGCTACGAGACCAAGATGCGTGCCTCGGGCAATCTGGTAGACATGGGTGACTTAGTCATGTTACCTGCAGTGGCGCTGCGCAGCGACTACGCCAAGTTCCATGCCAGCGTAGGACGCTTCAAGCACATCCTGGTAGACGAGTACCAGGACGTCAACCGTGCAAGCGCTGAGCTAGTGAAGGCCTTGGCGATACACGCCGAGAGCCTCTGGGTCGTTGGCGATGCTCGTCAAGCTATCTATCGCTTCCGGGGAGCATCGATGCGTAACATCGTGCGCTTCGGTGATGACTTCCCTGACCACAAGATATTTCCCCTCAATGAGAACCGCCGCAGCTACGAGGAAATCATTCGAGTCTTCGAGCACACGGGGCGTGACGCTAACCCGCTGCAGATAGTACTGCCGCTAGATGATGTAGAGCCTGTACGTGGCTCAAGCGGTATCAAGCCTAGGCACGTCCAGTGTGCTAACGATGACATCGCTCAAGGCGAGGTAGCTTCACACGTACGCCAACTGCACTCACAAGATGTACCATATCGAAACCAAGTCGTCCTGGCCAGCACACATGAAACCTGCGGAACCACGGCGCATGCCTTGAACGCAGCAGGAATACCCGCCCTACACCTAGGTGACATCTTCCAGAGGCCAGAGATCAAGGATCTGCTTTCGCTATTGCAGCTTTTTGTTGACCGTTCCGGTAGCGGACTCCTACGTGCCACCCGCTTACCAGGGCTGGAAATGCCACCTTCAGATGTCGAGCTGCTGCTGGGTTGGCTAAAGACAAATCGACCGATGGCGCTCTCCTGGCTTAGCACGCCACCTGCAGAACTATCGCCAGATGGAATTGCGGCAGTAAAACTGTGGTCTTCTATCTTCCACGGGCTAAACTCAGCGGATTCGCCCTGGGATGTCGCCTGCTCCCTCCTTCTGGACAGGACCGCGATTCTTCGTCCGTATCTTTCTGGTGACAGCATTCTAGAAGTCACGCGCCGTCTGGCACTGTGGCAGTTCATATATTACTTACGCGTACCCGATGGGAGCAGTAGCTACCAGACACTTGGAAGCTTTGTCACACGTCTTCGTCGCCGACTACGGGTGGGTGATGACCGCGAGCTTCGTGCTCCTCCTCCAGAAGCAGAAGCCTTGGACGCCGTTGCTGTGATGACCATTCATCAGAGCAAAGGCCTTGAGTTCGAAGCCGTACATCTAGTCGACATTGACGCAAGACACTTCAGCGCTTTTAGCGACCACGACCTAGTTCCAAGCTCCCTCCTTGAATCCATCGCCTCGAATAATGAATTCGAAGCCGAAACTGAAGCATCCAACAAGCTGTATGTGGCTCTCTCTCGAGCGAAGCGTCACTTGGTCCTGTATGAAACTAAGGGGCGTTACGACGCAGAATGCGTTGCAGCCGTGATCAACGCGGCCCATCTCTTTGAACATGTGCAAGGATCGGCGGTTCTCACAAAAGCCCCTAGCCCCCCAACAACTGTTGCTCCCGGATCAGCGCCAAGCATTGCAGAGCTGTCGGGTCTTCTCACCTACCGAGTATGTCCGCGTCGTTACTATTACGACTTCATAAGACAGCTAACGCCAACGGCGGGATTGCATCCAGCGGCCCAAATTGAAGTTGCTGTAATGGCGGACCTGTTCGCACCCCATGGCACTCCAGCAGGTAGCTCGCCGAACTCAGTTTACAGTGCGTTAAGCTCCCTCACCGACATCGACAAGGCCTCGTTGACGCACCTGCAGTCGTATGCGGAGCAACTGATATCGAACGGACGAGCATGGCTGACAGAACACCGAGTCGAGATGCCCAAGCCCATCGACATCACCTGCAACGGCATGCCGCTGCGCATTACCCCCCACCGTGTGGAGAGAACAGACTATGCGGTAAAGCTGAGCTTCGTTCGTGTACGCCCCTTTGGACGGTACACACGTCAGAGCAAGGTTCTCCGGTGGGTACTTATGCAGCTCGCAAAGGCCTACCCGAAGTACTCGTTCACAGGCGAAATTTTCACACTTAGCACAGGGACCTCTGTATCGGTCTCCCCATACACTCGACTGACGAACGACACTTTTGCAGCGAGCCTGAAGTCACTGCTTGCCGGTGACTTCCCTGCCAAGACTGGCAGTTGGGAATGCCCGCGCTGCCGGCACTTTACGCATTGCCCCGCTTAGGTACGAAATTGCGCCGGATCTGCGCACTCAGTTGCATCGGTTCTGGACAGAGGTTGCAGGGGCTCGCACATCAACTAGACCGGGGCGAGCTCAGGTCAAGCGGGGTAATGGGTATCAACCGGCCCAGAGTGTCCATAGAGTCTTGACCTGCAGAGCAGTCGTCCGGCGAGTGAGGAACTTGTCCAGGTCCGTGATAATGAATCGTGCAATAACAGTTCTAGGTATCCCAGCAGTCGACTACCTCTGCGTTTGCTGAGGAGGTACCGATCCTAGCTTCCTGTGATGCGTCACCTAGCAGCCAGACGCCAGCAGCGTGATCGAACGACTCTCGGGGTAATACATGAGGCTCTTTAAGATGACGATCAAAGCGGTCTTCGTTGGTATCAACAAGCACTTCGATAAGACGATTCCTGAATTGAGCGGCGCGCGCCGTGATGCGACCGCGCTGTGGGCACTGTTCACTGACTCTGTAGCTGACTTGAGCGCACGGTTGCTCATTGATGAGAGCGCCACGCATGCCGAAGTCACACAAGCAATCTTAGGCACCCTTGCTGCTGCGCAGGACGATGATGTCGTCGTTCTCACGTTTGCCGGTCACGGATCGCCGGACGGCAATCTCGTCCTGTTTGATACCGACCCTGCAAACCTCGCAGGTACGGGCTTGTCAATGGCGAGTCTGGCCGACTCCTTCAAGGCAACGAAGGCTAGGGCTGTCCTGTGCATCCTCGACTGTTGTTTCAGTGGGCAAGCACCTGCTCGCGTGCTCGAGACCACAGCACGCCCACGAAGTGCGTTCGCACTATCTGGCATCGTCGGCGAAGGACGGATCCTGTTAGCTGCATGCGCAACCAACGAATCCGCGTGGGAACAGCCGGGCACGGGCCACGGCTTACTTACGCACGCAGTGATTGAGGCTTGGACCAGTGCTGTAGGTGCCTCAGTGAGCTTCCCTGGGATCGCTGACGAGATTATTCGGTTGGCTCGCGTCGAGGCTGAGCGCATCAACGTCACGCAGACACCGGTCTTCCTTGGTAGTGTGCAGGGCGGCCTGGTGTTCCCGGTGCTCAAGCGCGGCGATAATTATGCGGCGGTGTTCCCAACTCGGTCGGTACTCCAGATGTCTGGCCCGTTCGCCGAGTTTGTCTCCCACGGGTTCCCCGCCGAGATCGTCGATCAATGGGCCACGGACTTCCCACAAGGGCTCAACCAGCTGCAGCTCAGAGCTGTTAACGAATTTGGCGTTCTCAGTGGGCAGCCACTGCTAGTTGTCGCGCCCACCAGCTCTGGCAAAACGCTGATAGGCGAGTTGGCGGCAATTCAGGCGGTAACTGCCGGCAGGAAGGCAGCGTTTCTCTTGCCCTATCGGGCGCTCGTCAACGAGAAGTTCGAGGAGTTCAGTGCTCGCTACGCAGCCGCCGGTTTGCGTGTGGTTCGTTGTAGCGGTGATGTATCGGACGGCGTCGGTCCTGTGTTGGCAGGTCGCTATGATCTGGGCTTTTTCACTTACGAGACGTTCCTTAATCTCGCGCTTGGCTCGCCACGGCTACTCAACCAACTCGGCCTTGTAGTGTTGGATGAGGGCCAGTTCATCACCGACCCACAAAGAGGCATCACGGTAGAGCTGATTTTTGCATTGCTGCTGCGAGCGCGGCAGCGTGGGATAGAGCCGCAACTTGTGATCTTGTCGGCGGTAATCGGCAATCTCAACAGCTTCGATCGCTGGTTAAACATTCCGCTGCTGATGTCACGTGAGCGGCCTGTGCCGTTGATCGAAGGCGTCCTCGACCGACGAGGAACGTTCCAGTTTGTTGATACAGATGGGACTACGAAGACGGAAGCACTGCTGCCCGCTTTCCGCATCGTCCAGCGCCGTGATAAGCCCAGTTCGCAGGACGTCATAGTGCCTCTAGCCCAGCAGTTGGTCAGACAAGGCGAAAAGCTGCTGATCTTTCGCAACATGCGCGGCCCAGCGCAGGGCTGTGCAAAGTACCTGGCGCAAGAGTTGGGCCTAGGCCCGGCGCCCGCCGTGCTGAACGAGTTGCCGACACATGACCTGACCGGCGCGTCGCAAGACCTTCGTGAGTGCCTCGCCGGCGGTACCGCGTTTCACAATACCAACCTGCTGCGCTCAGAACGCGAGGCCGTTGAAAAGGGCTATCGCAGCCGCGATGGTGGCATCCATGCGCTGGTAGCGACCACAACGCTGGCAGCCGGTATCAACACGCCGGCATCAACAGTGGTGCTTGCCGAAAATGAATTCGTCGGCGAGGACGGCAGGCAGTTCACGGTCGCCGAGTACAAGAACATGGCGGGACGGGCCGGCCGGCTCGGCTACAACGAGACAGGTAAGGCAATCATCCTCGCGGATACGCCGATGGAACGCGTGCGGCTCTTCCAACAGTACGTGCTGGGAGTCCCAGAAGATGTTCGTTCGTCCTTCCATCAGCAAAATCTGCCGACGTGGACATTACGCCTGCTCAGCCAGGTGCGCAGTGTGCGCGCCTCCGAGATTCCCGGTCTTCTCGTCAATACCTTCGGAGGCTACTCGGCATCACGCGCGAATCCACAGTGGGTGCTGATGGTGGAGCGCGAGATTGCAACTCTGATCGACCGTATGCTGCGGGCTGGGATGGCGGAGCGTGAAGGTGAACTCATTCATCTGACCTTGCTTGGGCGTGCCTGCGGCGCTTCGTCCTTGTCATTCGAGTCGAGTTTGCGGCTGGTGGAACTGCTTGGCCAGATCAACGCGGAGCAAACGGCGCCCGTACAAGCCCTTGCGATGATCCAGGTACTGGACGAGATGGATGCCATTAACACACCAGTAATGAAGAAGGGACAGTCGGAGAGCGCACGTGTAGGCGATGTGGCGCAACGATACGGGTATCCGATGACTCAGACGCTACAGCGATATTGCCGCGATCAAATTGAGTTTTGGGCTCGTTGCAAACGCGCCGCGCTGTTGTACGACTGGATCGAAGGAACGCCTGTCGATGTGTTAGAGAGGCGATACTCGACGACGCCTTTCGCAGGGGTGATCGGGTATGGCAACATCATTGGCATTGCAGATGCCGCGCGCTTTCACCTGCGGTCGGCCAATCAGATCCTCTCTACGCTGTTTCCCGACCAGCCGGAGTTCCTGAAGGGGGTCGACGAAATCCTGCAGCGGCTTGAATTCGGTCTGCCATCTACCGCACTACCCCTGGCAAAGCTGCATGTGCGACTGGCACGGGGCCAGTGCCTCGCACTCTTGGCCACCGGTGTGCGCAGCTCCGAGGAACTCGATGGTCTAGACGATGATCAGCTTTGTGGCTGCGTGGGTGCAGCGACGGCCGCGCGGCTACGGCCGAAAACGGAACGTGATATTTGATGCTGAGATGAAGTGTGGGGCATCGCATCTGCAACGATCGGGATGCATGGCAGTTGGTAAATCCCTACCGACGTATGCGCGACTAGCAGTTATCAGGGCTACTGCATGCGACCTCTTTTGGCTGATTGCCTGCAGCTGAGCCCTTTAAAAACAAGATCGGCAACGAGGGAATTTATCACCGGCACTGAGATCGGTGTTCTTTTTCACCAACCCCATACACTTGCCTTTCCGATTTCACGAGGTCTCTGCGACTTATCCCTTATGAGCAGCGCACGGTGTGCTGCTCACAGTGATAGGAGTGTAGAGATGCAAACTCGTGTATATGTCCAGTCGGAACATTTTCCCGACATCAAACTGGTAGAAATTGACGACCACGCCACCATCGAAGACTTGAAGCGCGCAGTTATGGCGCTGCTGCCGGCAGGCACCAATGCGGCCGAGCTGACGCTCTCCGTCGAGGACGATGACGACGACGCTTACGCCAAGGCAACGCACGTCGAACACATGAAGAAGGAACATGGTATCCGTGTCCACTTCCACCGGTGCCATAACGTGGAAGTTCAGATTCGCTTCGGCGCAGAGACGGTGCACCATAAGTTCCGTCCGGCAACGACCGTCGGCCGCGTGCGCCAATGGGCCGGACTCAAGCTCGGCATGCAGTCCGGCGACATCGCCGAGCATGTTCTGCAGATTGCAGGCACCAACGAGCAGCCGGACGTGGACACCCACATCGGCACCCTGACTATCTGCCCGGCGTGCTCGGTGACCTTCGATCTGGTGCCGGCGCACCGTATCAACGGCTAAATGGGAGGCGGTATGGCACCGGATGAACAGTCCCTGCGTGCCGACCTATCGTCGGCACGCTTCCTCTCAGGCGAAGACCGGAACCGCTGGCAGTTCAAGCACCTGCAGTGGCCGATCTTGTACGTCAACGTCGTCGCCCGCGACGGCCGCGAGTACACACTACGTCTTAACTGCTCCGGGTTCCCGACCTCGCCGCCAACCGGCACATTCTGGGATTTCACCACGAACGGCCGGCTACCGTTCGACAGATGGCCTCGGGGCGGCGACCGAATCCAGCTCGCATTCAAACCAGACTGGAAGAACGGCGATGCGCTCTACATCCCCTGCGACCGCGAGAGCATCACAGGCCACGACCACTGGGTCGCGCAATACCCTCAGCTCATCTGGAAACCGGCCAAGGGCATTACTCACTACCTTGAGGTGGTTCATGAACTTCTTCAAAGCCGCGACTATGTCTGCGCCCCTAATTGAAGCCCCCGCACAGCTCTGGTCCGCGCTGATTCAGCACCTATGCCACCAAGGCGAAGGTGTTCGCGAAAGCGGTGCGTTCCTGCTGGGGCACAAGACCAAGACCGCCCGGGTTGTGACCATGGTACTACCGTACGAGCAGCTTCAGACCGACGCCCTAAACGATGACTACGTGGCGCTGACGGCGACCAGTTTCGCCAGGCTCTGGGACTTCTGTCGCCAGCAGGGCCTGAGTATCGTCGCCGATGTGCACACGCACCGTCTCGGCTCCGGCCAGAGTCGTTCCGACCGTACAAATCCAATGGTCGCACTGACAGGTCATATAGCCTTCATCGTACCGAGATTTGCTCAAGGAAATGTACGCCTTCAAGACCTCGGCATGTACGTCTACCAAGGCAACCACCGGTGGCTCGCCTACTCGGGCTCCGATGTGGCCCGGCTCGTGAACCTTACAGGAGACGAAAAATGACAGCGCTCAACGCCGACTCCATGCACCGACTGGCCAAGATAGCCCTCGACTCAGGCGAGGTATCCTCGCCTGAAGAGGCAATGCTGCTGTTCTCACACTATCGCCTACGAATCCATCTTGGCTCCGGCTGGGCAGACACGTTAGCAGGGCAGGCATGCTTCTTGACCGCTCTCAACACTGCGGTGCGCGCCTTTCTCGGCGGCGTCGAGGTATACGGCGACCTCAGCCCCGTGACGCACGTGCCGCTGTACGAAGGGCGCATGGTACAAAGCGTGGTTGAAGAACTTGGTGGAGTGATCGCCACCGACCCAACCACGCACTTACCGACCCTAGTTCTAGGGCGCAAGCCGGAAGTCCCTCCACCGGAGTTCTGTGTCGGACTGAGCTGGGATGGCTGGTGCGCTTCAGTAACACCAACAAGGGAAGGTGGCTACCTGATGTGCTCAGCGGATAATCCTCTGGCAGGAGTCGCAGCCGCCGCACTGGGCGTGAACGAGGCATTCCTACACGTTCGCGGTGACTTGCCTATCGCTGGTCACCGTGCTGTCGGCCTCTCGCTTTGGAGTCCGCTGGCAGTCGCGGACTGGCACGCTGAGGCTAACCACGGCCCTGCCCTCAAGTACCTCCCGAGCTTGCTCTGGTTGGTAGGTCTGGGACATTTAGGCCAAGCCTACGCGTGGACACTGGGGATGCTGCCCTACCCTATTGACGGGCGGCCGCACCTATTTCTGCAAGACTTCGACAGGGCCGCGAAGTCTAACCTCAGCACCTGCTTGCTGCTGAGTGCTGCAGATCTCGGAAAACGCAAGGTGCGGCTTGTGGCGAAGCGGCTGGAGGACGCTGGCTTTACCACCGACCTCGTCGAGCGCCGCTTCGGTTCCAAACACCAGGTCCTGACCGACGAGCCTACCACGGCGCTGTTCGGTGTCGACAACGTGCCAGCGCGCCGCGACCTCGATTCCGCAGGCTTTGCCATGGTGGTGGAAGCCGGTCTGGGCAGCGGCTACCGCGATTTCCGCAACATCCGCACTCACACCTTCCCTGGACCGCGGCGACCTTCGGAAATTTGGACCGCCGCAGATGCGGCACAAGAAGCCGTCGAGTTGAACGATGCCTACAAGATGCTCGCGCAAAAGAATAACGACTTGTGCGGGATGACACAGCTGGCGTCACGCGCAGTAGCCACGCCATTCGTCGGCGCGCTGGCCGCGACCCTGGTGCTGGCGGAGGTCATTCGCCCGCTGCATGGGGGAGGGGTTCACGCGACGCTCGACCTTCAGATGAAGAGCCTGCGATACAGAACAGGCCCTCTGCCAGTGGAATACCATGGCCTGCACACGCCCTATGTACAGGCTACCTATCCAAATTTTATGGTCGCGCGCTGCACCAGCGTGAACGAATTCAAGGAGACCTTATCATGAGTAGGCGCAGGTATCAGCGCAGAAGTAGTGACTCGCTCGAGTCTGTGGTGGACGATTCGGCATACATTGCGGCGCGGTTTGGACCAGTGGGTGCTCTAACCACCGGCGTGGTGGGCTTCACGGTATTTTATGCTTTGCTACCCGTGGCGCTGTTGGCATGGGTCGATGCGAACAAGGCCAAGCTGGTCGGCCCGGCGGCAACGGTGTTCGCGAACATCCTCGACCAAGTGGTACTACAGCGGTTCATCAATCCGTGCCAGTGGGCCGGCATCGCCATTTTGTTAGCCTGCTGTGCTATTGCGGCGTGGAAGGCTCTCTTAAGCGACGAACTGACGAGTGCCGAGCTAGCTGAAACATGTTGGCTGGCAAAGCTGCTGTCCAGCCTGCTGCGTTAATCTGTCGCAGTCTATTGGAGGAATCACGGTCTAGAACAGCCGTTCGCCTCAAGATCTGCCCAGACACATCCAGAACGGGGCCTGTCCGAATTTTTGTGTAAACGGGGTTTGGGTTACGCCTGTGGAAGGCGTTCCTCGAACTGAATGGTAAAGCGAGTCAGCGCTGCCTTCCAATCCCGAATCGGCATGGTCCACTTC
>Ga0187844_10002646_pt1 | contig 12482 bp, 12 predicted proteins | sample SpaLakP09_SKY_50_FD_134517 | JGI IMG/M metagenome (GOLD analysis project Ga0187844, IMG submission 134517) | Oligotrophic lake water microbial communities from Sparkling Lake, Wisconsin, USA - SP09_SKY_50 | ecosystem: Environmental > Aquatic > Freshwater > Lake | place: USA: Sparkling Lake...
AATTGGTAAAAATAGCGGTTTCTGTATTCGCACGCTGCCCGGTAAATTTAGTGAATGCCAGTGGACGCTGACCTTAGCAGATGGCACTATCACCGTTGCGGGTCGAGAGTCTGATACTAGAACTTCGATGATCCCAGTCATCGGTGGCACAGGTAAATATCTATTGGTCCGCGGTGTGATGGCAACCACCCCAAACATAGACAAAACTTATACCCAGATCCTCACTCTTTACTGCTTTGGGCAAGATAGAGCGTCTGGAGCGTGTCAATGACTTTATGGCACCAAACGAATTAAAAAGATTTTTGGAGCAAATATCTAATACTCCGTTGCTCCAAGTAGTTTTTATGAATTAGTAAGCGTCACTTTATTGCGTCAAATCGATGTTTTAACCCCCAACAGTAAAGCCCTCGCTCAAGCCTGTAAAGAAGTAGGAAGGGACTCTTAAGTTAACATCTGAATTACTCTAACGATGCCGCTGAGCGCTTAACCACACTGGACCATTTGGCCATTTCATCTTTCAATAAGCGACATGTCTCTTCTGGAGTGGTGCCCATAGCTTCAGAGCCTTGACGCTTAAATGCAGCTTGAACCTCCGGCGTTTTAGATAGCATTTGAATTTCTTTTGATAGACGATTAACTATATCAGGAGGGGTTCCAGCAGGAGCAAGCACACCATATGCATTGGTTACTTCATAACCAGTAACCCCTTGCTCTTGAACTGTTGGCAGATCTGGTAATGAAGCCACGCGTTTGGCACTAGTGATGCCAAGAAAGCGAATTTTACCGGTTTCGACATATGGCAAAAGAGCTGGCAATGTATCAAACATCATGTCAATTTGACCACCCAATAAATCTGCTACTGCTGGACCACTTCCTTTGTAGGGAATATGCAGCAGTTGAGTATTGGTCATTACCTTAAAGAGCTCGGTACCCAAATGATTAGTAGTGCCCAAACCTGCAGAACCATAAGTTAATTTATTGGGTGTTGATTTTGCAAGTGCAATTAATTCCTGGATATTTTTTACGGGCAAAGAACTTTTAACTGCAACTACCATCGGGGTTGTAGATATCATGGAAACACAGGCAAAAGCGGTGGAGAGATCATATGCAGGCTTTGTTGATGGCATTGCAGCATGAATTGAATGAGTACCAAGTGAGCCCAGCAAAAAAATGTACCCATCAGGAGGCGATTTTGCAACTGCTTCAGCACCAATTTCTCCGCCAGCCCCAGCGCGATTATCAACTAGCACTGATTGGCCTAATTTTTCTGTCAAGAATTGAGCATAGATTCTCCCTGCAGCATCGGTTGCCCCGCCCGGAGGAAAAGGAACAACTAATTTAATAGGCTTATTGGATGGCCAAGTCTGAGCTTGTGCAATGGGAAAAGAAAAAACACACAGTAAAGTAAAAATGATGTACTCAATAAGTTTATTACTTATCATGACTGATTTAAAAATAGCCAGAATCATATTGTTCAAATGCACTTAGGGATGGATACCAAGGCGGCTTAATGCTCAATAGTGTAAAAATTTACTGTGCTTGATTTTTCTCAAGCTGAGTATTTACTAAAGTAACTACATCATCAATGATAGAAAGATGCTTACCTTTATGTTTAGCAATTGATTGAACTAATTTATCGACCCGCTCGATATTCTTTGCCCCGCCATACAACGCCCTTGCTGCAGAGGACGGATTAGCTAAGCCATTGGCTGCGGCAGCATACTTTTCAAAAGGAACTAAATCCTTAAGCTCAGCACCAAGAGATAGACATAAGGCTCCAACCCAATCATACGTTGCTTGAGATTCCATCATGTCAAAATGCACCGCATCTTTGATTGAACGCATGCCTTTAGAAGTGATGCAACGGTAGTTACCTGTCATGAGCATGCTCCATTTTGCGAGTGGCACAAATACTGACTCAAATACCTTCAGCTTGACTGGCAGCTCGATCTTTTTACCATCTACTTCAAACCTCACTGCCTCAATATCAGCAGCAATTTCTCGCAGCATATTAGTGTGTTCTTCTGACACAAACCGAGCAGCTTTAAAGTTTGTCGGTAAACGAACCTGTAATACATTCAATCCCTCTTCTGGAGGTCTAAACGCTTGAGCATCTGGACTGCATAAGGTCATGAATTGAGGATCGAACTGATCCCAAACCTCGGGGGCTGTATAGCAGTCAACATAGTCGTTAGTATTAATGCCTGGAATACGGTGTAGGTAAGGTAGTGGCGGCATATTCATAATAGACATCGTTGGAATCTGCTGAATGGCTACAGCTTCCAATAAGTCATTTACAGCCGTGGCGCCATATTGAGGTTCTTGCATCGCTAAGACCACCAAATCAAAGTTTGCTGTAGCAACATTTTCTGGAGTAGCGGCACTAATTCTGCCTGGCAAGGTACGAGAATCGATTTCAACTAATGCTTCCCGTCCCCTCACTGGTAAGCGAACACGCGTTCCTAAAGAATTGATGAGCTCTACCTCTGCCGGTAAACAGACTAAGGTTGCATTATGTCCTGCTAAGGCTAACTTACTTGCTAATAAGGAGCCATAAGATGCACCAAAGATCAGAATATTGAAATGCCTTTTTGTATTGGCTTTCATTTAGTGCCCCTCCAACATGGTGAATGACTCCTCCAGCCAATAACGATCTAGGACAGGTTTTTTAGTCAGAAGAGCCAATGTATAGAGCATTGATAGGCGGGTATACCTAGTACATACCCGCTCCACCTGGTAATGCTTGAATCGATGATTTAAGTGCTAATCCAGCTAGACCAAGCTGTACCCTAAGAAGAAGTAACACAATCAATAGACAAGCGTGCTTCAAAAGAGCACAATCGATTGATGGTTTGATCTATATCAAATTGAAATAGATGAAATTATGTTAGTAGTTAATTTAACTAGGAGTGCATTGTGAAATTACTAAGACATTATTTCATTAGCAATAACTTAGACGACCTAGAGCTATTCGAAGAACAGCTAGAAAAAGAAAACATTACTACTGCACAAATTCACGTACTCAGTAATGACGTAGAAGGGGTTCGACAACACCCTCACCTTCATGAGGTTCAATCATTCATGAAAATAGACGTTGTTCATTCTGGATTAATTGGTGCTGCAGTTGGTGCCTGTTTTTTTTCCACTGTTCTCATGCTTACCCACTATTTAGATTGGCACAAGTCTGGCGCAGGTTGGATGCCATTCATCTTTCTTGCGTTAATTTTGTTTTGGTTTTGCATTTGGGAGGGTGGTTTAATTGGCATCCATAGACCAAATCATCTTTTTGTACAGTTTAAACAGGCTTTAAAAGATGGTTTGCATGTTTTCTATGTAGATCTATACCCTGCTCAGGAGGTGACATTAGATCGAATACTCAAACTGCATCCTCAGGTTAGCTTGGCTGGGACTGGGAAAGCTGAACCACATTGGTTGATCTTGTTTCAACAAAAAATAGGAATGATCCGCCACTGCTAAATTATCTTGATCTTTAAATGAGGCTGCCATCATTTAAGTTCAGCCTAATTGTTGCCTCTGTACTGGTAATGACATGCTTAGTTGGGGGATCTCTCTTTCTATTTAGCCTGGGAGATGATTCGCTTCCTAGACTTATCCCAGATCAGACAATGACTGTATTTGTGGATCCTAAGCCACTAAGAGAATTTGTCCTTACTGATCACAATAGCAATTCGTTTGATCTTGCACGGCTGAAAGAAAATTGGTCGTTTCTTTTCTTTGGGTTTACACACTGTCCAGATATTTGCCCAAGTACCTTAGCAAGCCTCACCAAGCTTCGAGAACAACTTACTAAAGGTATCAATGGCAGTAAAAACGTTCAATTTGTCTTTATTTCAGTTGATCCCAAGCGCGACACAGCAGCTATCCTCAAGCAATACACTGGCTACTTCGACCCTTCTATTGTTGGTGTCACGGGTTCAGAATTAGAGCTACTCAACTTAACCGAGCAACTGGGCGCTCTATTTGAAGTTGAGTCTACGCCAGATAAAGAGAGTTATCAGGTTTATCACACTTCAGCACTATTTTTAATCAACCCGCAAGGTCAATACGTAGCATCATTGATGCCACCCTTCGACATCAGCACGATTAGCAGACGTTTTAACGTTCTTAAAAAGATCAATGCTATTAACTCACCACACTAAAGGCAGAATTGTGAAATTATCTCTACCAATCATGTTGGGTTTAATCCTAAGCTTCAGTTCTGCGCAGATGAGCGCAGCTGAATCTAAAATGAATGTTAGCCATGCCTGGGTCCAAGAGGCACCCCCAAGCGCAGAAGTACTTGCTGGCTATATGTACCTGGAAAATAAATCCCCGCAAGCTCAGACCCTTCTAGGAGCTCGTAGCGCTGACTTCAAATCAGTCATGCTGCATCAAACAGTCAGCAAGGGGGGGATGGCACATATGAATCACACACCCCGGATAGAAGTAAAGCCGGGGTCTACACTGCAATTAACGCCTGGTGGATATCACTTGATGCTCATGAATCCTAAAAAAGCATTAAGACAAGGAGATCAAGTGGAAGTTCTGCTTGAATTTCAGGGAGGCTTAGTGTTGCCAGTGAAATTTAAGGTTAGCAAAGAACGGCCTTAGGAGCCCAGATTAACTTGACCAATAGGCTTGATACGCTCTTGCACTGTCTTACCAACGCTGAGTAGATTATTGCGATCCTGATTGATTTTATTTGGCATAGTCTCGTTGTGAGCAACCAAAATAAAAGTAAATGCAATTAATCCAATGCAGACCGTGAATAGTATCCACACATTTACAGAGAAATATTTTTGATTCATTAAAGATCCTCGGGTTTAAATGAAAAAAATCGTAATATTAACTACCAAAAAAAACATTACGCGTCAAAAAAGTATAGTCACCTTCAAGTACACCAATACCAACCAGAGTTAAAAGTAATAGTGGTGGAATAAGAACAGCGTAAATTAAGGCCACTCGCTCCCAAACCATATGCATGAAGAATGCAACAATTAAACCTGCTTTCAACATCATAAAAATGATAATCAACACCCATCTTAAATAGCCTTCAAAATGAAAATAATCAACAGAGTAAGACAGGCCACTCAAAATAAATAAGAGTGCCCAGATCTTGAGGTAAATGCCAATGGGGTGTTGTTTAGGATATTCCATTGTTCCTCCTACCAAAGATAGAAAAAAGCAAAGATGAAGACCCACACTAAGTCTACAAAATGCCAATAAAGGCCCATGATTTCAACTATCTCGTAATTTCCTTTTCTTCCCGTCATAAATCCAGGGCGATTGTGTTCTAAGTCACCCCGGTAGACTTTAGCGGCAACAATTAAAAGAAATATCACGCCAATACTGACGTGGGTACCATGAAATCCAGTAATCATAAAGAAAACAGATCCGAATTGATGTGCACCCATGGGATTGGTCCATGGTCGCACTCCTTCTTCAATCAGCTTGGTCCACTCAAAGGCCTGCATTCCAACGAAGGATGCCCCCAAAATAGCAGTGATAATTAATAAGATAAAAGTAACTTTTCGGTTTTTACGATATCCAAAGTTCACTGCCATCGCCATCGTTCCGCTACTGCTAATCAAAATGAATGTCATGATTGCAATGAGTACTAAGGGCACTTCTTTGCCAAAAAGCGTTAAGGCAAAAACTTCGCTAGAATTTGGCCATGGTTCTACAGCAGAAATCCGCACAGTCATATACGAGATTAAAAAAGCGCTAAAAATGAAGGTGTCGCTAACGAGGAAGATCCACATCATGACCTTACCCCAAGGGACATTTTTAAATGCTGTTTGATCAGAGGACCAGTCCGACACAAAGCTTTCTGGCCCTGTATACGGCGGTGGAATCTCTTCTAAGTGGGTTGAATGGGTTTCTGACATTTTTAGATCCTATCTACCGAATACCACAGAGTTTGAGGACGAGGTCAAGATTATCGCCTGCAAACAATAGTCCAAAAAGGACCAACCACACTAGCAATAAAAAATGCCAGTACGTAGTACAAAGCTCAATACTGTTTTGCACCTTAGCAACATCTACCTTGCTCCAAACTTTGGGAGCAGTTCGACTCCAGGCAATTAAACCGCCCACCATATGCAAGCAATGTACGCCAGTAATCATGTAAAAAAATCCAATTGCTGGAATGGTGATGTCAAAATAAACCATTGTGCTTAATTGCCGCCAAGCAAGTACTTGTCCGAACAAAAAAACAATGGTTAAAGCACCACCTAATAGAAGGCCGATACGCATTGAATCCATTTTTCTATGTCGTACTGAGTATTGAGCCCACTGCATCGATAAACTACTTAATGCCAATACACCTGTATTAATCCACAACAATTGCAATTGTGGCACTGGGCGCCAATCCTCATAACCCATACGTCCGGCATAAGCAATGAGCATCAAGGTAAATAAGACTGCTACAACTACCAGGAATACTCGTAAGGCAATTTTTTTAGCATAGGCAGCTGAACTTCGCCCAGCGTACAGGTTATCTAATTTAGCTTGTTCAACTGACCAAGGTTTCGCCCTTAATGTTTGAAAGATTCCCATTAAATAGAATCCCTCTCTGCCTTAGTTGCATTTACATCCATCACTACGTCACTAGGCGGAATATTTTGAGGTATGAAATCTTTGACTACTCCTGGAACACTATAGTCATAAGCCCAGCGATAGACTACAGGTAACTTTGGACCAAAGTTACCGTGTACAGGAGGTGTTTCGGAAGTCTGCCATTCTAGAGTAGTTGCATTCCAAGGGTTGCCATCAGCCACTTTTCCTTTCGTATAGCTACGGATCAGGTTGTAAATAAAGACAAACTGAAAGGCGCCAACCACTATGGCAGCAACGGTGATACCTGCATTTAAGCTCTGGGCTGACTGCGGAATGAAATCGGTTCCACCAACAGCATAGTAACGACGTGGTACCCCAAGAAAACCAAGATAGTGCATTGGCAAGTAGACTGCATAGGTACCTAGGAAAGTAGCCCAGAAATGGATCTTCCCAAGTCTCTCATCTAACATGCGCCCGGTAATTTTTGGATACCAGTGATAGATAGCACCAAATACAACCATGACTGGTGCAACAGCCATCACCATATGAAAGTGCGCTACTACAAACATCGTGTCAGACAAAGGTACGCTTACCGTGACATTTCCAAGGAATAGGCCAGTAAGACCGCCGTGTATGAATGCAAAGATAAATCCAATTGCAAATAGCATTGGCACACTAAGGATGATATTGCCATGCCACAGAGTTAAAACCCAGTTATATACTTTGAGTGCTGTTGGTATGGCGATGATTAAGGTAGTCGTTGCAAAGAAAAAGCCAAAGTAAGGATTCATTCCACTGACGTACATGTGGTGAGCCCAAACCATAAAACTAAGAGCTCCAATTGCAACAATCGCCCATACCATCATGCGATAACCAAAAATATTTTTCCTAGCATGTACGCTAATTAAGTCAGAAACAATGCCGAATGCTGGTAAAGCAACAATATAAACCTCGGGGTGCCCAAAGAACCAAAATAGATGTTGGAATAGTAATGGGCTTCCACCAGCATGTTCACTTTGTTGACCCATTGAAACAATGGCCGGCATAAAAAAGCTCGTGCCTAAAGTGAGATCTAACAGCATCATGATTGCACTCACAAATAGAGCTGGAAAAGCAAAAAGTGCCAATATGGTAGCCATGAAAATGCCCCAGACTGTTAAAGGCAATCGCATCATCGTCATACCACGAGTGCGTGCCTGTAAAACAGTGACCACATAGTTTAAGCCGCCCATCGTAAAGCCAATAATAAAAAAGGCTAAGGAAACGAGCATCAAAATAATGCCCCAAGTAGCGCCCGGTGTTCCAGGTAGTATGGCTTGGGGCGGATACAGGGTCCAGCCGGAACCAGTTGGCCCTCCAGGCACAAAAAAGCTAGCAACAAGAAGTAATACTGCAAATAAATAGATCCAGAAGCTCAGCATATTGGCGTATGGAAAGACCATATCGCGTGCACCAACCATTAGTGGGATGAGGTAATTACCAAAGGCCCCTAAGAACAATGCAGTTAAGAGGTAAACCACCATGATCATGCCATGCATGGTCACAAACTGAAGATAATTGCTAGGGTTAATAAATGAGAATGTGTCAGGGAAGCCTAACTGCAAACGCATTAACCATGACATCACTAGAGCCACAAAACCAATTAACATCGCAGTAATGCCATACTGAATCGCAATTACCTTGGCATCCTGACTCCAGATATATTTACCGATGAATGTTTTGGGATGGTAAAGCTCCATCTCTTTGACTTCCAAAGGAGGCGCAAAATTAGATGCGTCATGCGCAACGTGTTCCATCAAAATCTCCTCATGAGTAAATCGATCATTTCAAAGTCCCAATATAGGCAACTAGATCGTTAATGGTTTGCTCTTGCGTTAGAAATGAAGCAACTGATGACATCTGTTGTCCGTATAAATCTTTCGGATGAGTTCCACGAACACCATCCCTAAAATGATTCAATTGGGTCACCATATACCAGTCACTCATATTCTGGAGTCTTGGAGCTTTAGTTGACTCAACTCCTGCTCCATTGGGACCATGACATGCCGCGCAAGTACTGTTGTATAGGTCTTTACCTTTACTGATGTTTCCCTGAACAGTATGTTCAGCTGATACATCAGGCAGTGATCGCATATAGGCGCTGACATTAGCAATATCAGCGGAAGAGCCTAAGTTAGACACCATTGATGCCATTACTTTGCCATTGATATCTTGATCTTTGACACCGCGTGCGCCCTGCTTAAAGTTCATCAATTGACGACTTAAATACCACTCTGCTTGACCGCTTAGCTTAGGCGCATTTAAAGCTTTATTACCTTCTCCTTGGGCTCCATGGCAAGCCGAACAAACTGCATAAAGTGCTTGACCAGCAGCAGCATCACCATTTTTTTGTATTTGAGTTTGGGCAAATGTAGGATAGTTACTTAACCAAGCTTGATAGGCCTCATCACTTTCAATCACAACTTTGCCACGCATGACATAGTGACCTACTCCACACAGCTCATTACAGAGAACATCAAACTTCCCAACCCGGGTTGGTGTAAACCAAATAAAAGTGATCATTCCTGGTACAAGATCCATCTTGGCACGAAATTGGGGTACTGCAAAGTTATGCAGCACATCAACAGACCTGAGCAAGGCTTTCACTGGTTTATTTAAGGGAAGATGAACCTCTTGACTGGCTACCAAAATATCATCTTGCCCATTGACATCATCTGGATCAATGCCGAAAGGATTTTTTTCTGAAATAAATTTAGTATCAACCAAACCCATCTTGCCGTCTTTACCAGGAAAGCGATAGCTCCAGTTCCATTGCTTACCAACAACCTCAAAGAGGCTGGCATTAGATGGCACATGTACAAAATCAGCCCATACAAATAATCCTGGAGCCAACATGGCTGCAATACCAATGGTAGTAATGCCAATGAGCCACCATTCTAGTTTCTTATTTTCAGGCTCGTATTCAGCTTTGCTGCCCTTACGCTTTCGGAAACGGATGATGCAATACACAACAAATAAATTAACGATGACGAAGACGGCGCCTGTAATCCAGAATGTCAGGCCGATAGTGTCATCAATGGCCACCCAATTTGACGCAATTGGCGTGAAGTACCAGGGACTCAAGAACTGGAAAAGGACTGAGCCAATGACGAGTAATGCAATCATAATTGCAAGAGCCATAACGCCTTTCGCTCCTAGAGCATTACGCCCTTTAGGATTTAAGCTTGTTCAACGCCATGAACTCTGGAATAACTCTATCTAGAAGTGAAACCTCTCATCAAAAATAAAGTTCTTTAAACTCATTCAGAAGATATACCTAATATTTAAAATAAACGATCACTTGATAAGTGTTAACCCGTAAATTCTTATAAAATCTATAATTTTTTTGGTGCAGTGCATTAAGCACTGCACCACTTATTTAGCGCAAAACTGTAACAAATATTGGACATACTAGGAGAATAATTATTAAGAATGGAATAACCGCCCACATAATCTCGATGTAAATACTTTTATGAAAATGCTTCTTTTTTTGACCTAGTCCTCTGCGGTATTTAATAATTGAATAAATTGTTATGATAAAAGTAATCAAAAAAATAGCGCTGCAAAGCAACAGCATAGGCTGATGTGCAGTTGTGATGTTATGTACTATGGTCTCTAGATACTCATACAAAAAATATTATCCGTTCTCATTTGAGTTGCTAGAATAATTTCCTATTATCAAAAAAATTGAAATAAGGGAAGCATCACGCTGTAGTACGCTGAGTCTTTTTGTTCTAAATGGAACAAATGAAAAACTACAAGAAAGTAGTTTGGTATCTCCCCCGACCAATAAACATCTAGGGCAGGTTTTGAGTAAGAAGACTTAATGTATAGAACAAAGAATGGCGGGTATACCTAGTACATACCCCCTCCACCTGGTAATGCTTGAATCGATGATTAAAAGCTTAGCCTCTGCAATTAAAATAATAAAAACTACCCAAAGGTGGATTTAGTGTTTCTTGGAGCCGTTGTGGCTATCTCGAAGCAAAAATCACTCTTTAATGCTTAAGGCAACTTTCAGCTTTTGCTTACCATATCGCTGATATCTGATGGTCATGGCGACCACTAACAGTAGGCTCAACCCTATAGGGAACCAACCACCATCAAAAAACTTTAAACTATTTGATGTAAAAAATACTAAATCCATCAAGATAAAGAAAATACCACCAAACATTACTAGAAAGGGTTTCCAGCGCCAAATAGTAATTGCAACAGATATTGCTAAAAAGTCGGTTAACAGCATCGTTCCTGTCACTGCAATCCCATAAGCACCAGCAAGTGCATTTGAATTCTGAAATATAAGAATGGCAAGCACCACCATTACGAACAACATTAAATTAATCGCTGGAATATAGATCTGACCAAGCTCACGATCAGAGGTGTGGATAATGCGTAACTCAGGAACCCATCCAAGATCGATTGCTTCCTTAGTCAAAGAGTAAGCTCCTGAAATAACTGCCTGCGATGCAATAACAGTTGCAATAGTTGCAATAACCACCATACACACACGCAAATGCTCTGGCGCCATGACATAAAAAAGGTTATTAAGCTCTAAGCTTGAAAGTCCTCCTGCAGACTTTAGTAATAAGGCACCCTGACCAAAGTAGTTTAATAGCAGCGCTGGCAATACAAGTCGAATCCAACCGATCCTAATCGGCTGAACTCCAAAGTGTCCTATATCCGCATACAACGCTTCAGCTCCAGTCACACACAGAACAACCGCCCCCATTGCAAAAAATGGAAGAATGCCATTGTTCGCTAAAAACTCTAGCGCATAGGTCGGATTGATCGCCAATAATACGCGGGGAGTTTCAATCACATTAAATACACCCAATGCTGCTAGTAGTGCAAACCATATCAGCATTGCAGGACCGAACAAAAAACCAATCTTTCCAGTGCCATACCTTTGCCCAAAAAACAAAAGAGCTAGGATAACTAAGGTTATTGGAATGACATAGGTAGCCAAACCTGGGGATATAATTTCTAACCCCTCCACCGCAGACAATACTGAAATTGCTGGCGTAATCACGCCATCACCATAGAAAAAAGCAGTTCCTAGTAGTCCAGCAAAAATAAGAAGGCCAGTTTTTATTGGTTGGCCTTGAAAGCGCTCTAACATTAGCCAAGTCAATGCAATGATGCCGCCTTCTCCTGAAACATTTGCCCGCATCACGATAGTGACATACTTGACTGTCACAACCATCATCAAGCTCCAAAAAAATAAGGATAAAACGCCCAGAATATTGGCTTCAGATTGACTCACTGAATGTATGTCATTATTAAATACTGTTTCGAAGGCATATAAGGGGCTCGTACCAATATCCCCATAAACAACTCCCAGCGCCGCCAAAGCGAGTGTGTACATATTGGACTTTGATTGAGTAGTCGTCATATATGCATCTCCATTAGTTAATTATGAATTTGAAGACAATGTCTCAGCGCTTTTCAATAACCATAATTGAATCCAGCGTTTTATGAAATGCAATGGGTTGAATCGAGCTAGGCCCCCAAAATGGCTTATCTAAGAGTGCTAGGAGGGAGAACATGACTCCAAGAGATCCTCCGACTAAAGCCATCATAACAGCATGAATGCGTATTTTTCGTATTTTGAAAAAGGCTGAAAACAGAATGAGAAATAATGGCTATAGGACGAGAGCACCCCACATCGGTTTCCCAATATATGAATTTGAGTTTTCAATTCTATTTCTATAAAGGAATATCCATTTAATTCCAGCGCCATGGATTAATTATAAATTTACAATCCAAATCAAGTGATTCTGTAAAGAAGTTCTAATTTCTTCTTTTCTAAAAATATACATAAGCAAGAATAGGAAGGGTAAAGATACTTAAAATACAAGTACTGACCACTAACTTGCTAGCAAGAT
>Ga0187844_10002647_pt1 | contig 12482 bp, 10 predicted proteins | sample SpaLakP09_SKY_50_FD_134517 | JGI IMG/M metagenome (GOLD analysis project Ga0187844, IMG submission 134517) | Oligotrophic lake water microbial communities from Sparkling Lake, Wisconsin, USA - SP09_SKY_50 | ecosystem: Environmental > Aquatic > Freshwater > Lake | place: USA: Sparkling Lake...
GCACACAGCGGTTCACACCCTTCACCTCGTTGATGATACGGCTGGAGATCTTGGCTAGCAGGTCGTAAGGCAGACGCACCCAGTCGGCCGTCATGCCATCCTGACTCTCTACGAGGCGCAGGGCGATCGTGTAGTCGTAGGTGCGCTCGTCCCCCATCACACCGACCGACTGGACCGGCAAGAGGACGGCGAAGGACTGCCAGACCTTAAAGTACCAGCCCGAGGCCTTCATTTCCTCAAGCACAATCGCGTCGGCGTCGCGCACGATGCGGAGACGCTCTGGCGTAATCGCCCCGATGATACGCACGGCCAGACCGGGGCCCGGGAACGGCTGACGGTCGACCACTTCCTGGGGGAGCCCCAGCTCTCGACCCACCTCGCGAACCTCGTCCTTAAAGAGCTGACGCAGTGGCTCGACGAGCTCAAATTTCATATCCTTAGGGAGACCGCCTACATTATGGTGGCTCTTGATGAGCGAGGCGGGATTTCCAGCTATGGAGACGCTCTCGATGACATCGGGATAGAGTGTCCCTTGAGCAAGGAAGCGGAAGGGGTGCTTAGATCCCTTCGCCGATTTCCGGAGCTCCTCGGCTGAGCTCTCAAAGATACGGATGAATTCCGTACCGATGATCTTACGCTTTTTCTCGGGGTCAGTGACTCCCTTGAGCTTCCTGAGGAAGCGATCGGCGCCATCGACGATCTTCAGCCGGATTTTAAAGTTCCTCCCGAAAAGCTTGCTGACCGCATTGCGTTCCCCAGACCGTAGAAGACCATTGTCAACGAAGATGCAGGTGAGCTGATCGCCGATCGCCTTGTGGATGAGCGCCGCCGCCACGCTGGAATCCACCCCTCCGCTGAGCCCGAGAATCACGCGTCCGTCACCCACCTGATTGCGGATCTGAGAGCAGATGCGCTCGATGAACGACCCCATGGTCCAGTCACTCGAGCAACCGCAGATGCCATGAATGAAGTTCTGAATGATGGCCTTCCCCTTTGGGGTGTGGTGCACCTCGGGATGGAACTGCATCCCGTAAATTTTCCTTTTGGCATCGGCAATGACCGCATGGGGTGCGTTCTCAGTCTGCCCAATGGCGGTGAAGCCCTTGGGTAATTTCTCCACGCGGTCGCCATGGCTGTTCCAGACATCGATCTTCTTGGACAACCCCTTGAAGAGCGGTGAGGCGCCGATAGTGGAAAGCACTCCCTTGCCGTACTCACGGTGGGTGGAGCGAGCCACGGAGCCTCCTAGATCGCGGGAGAGGAGCTGCATGCCATAGCAGATTCCGAGGATAGGTAAGCCCAGATCGTAGATCGCCGGGTCGACCTTTGGGGCCTTAGGAGCGTAGACGCTCGCGGGACCTCCCGAGAGGATAATCCCCTTCACGGTTCCGTCAGCAGTGATCTCACTGGCCTTGGTCGTGTGAGGCAGAATCTCGGAGAATACACGGCACTCACGTACACGGCGGGCAATCACCTGAGTGTATTGGGACCCAAAATCAAGGATGACGATCTTGGAAGTTGCCTTGGGAGCCTTCGGTGCTTTGGAAGGCTTAGAGGATTTGGTAGGTGAATTTTGGGCTGCTGTTTTCACAGTTTTTTAGACGGGGTTGGCATCTCGATCGGAAAGGAAAGCGGGCTATTGGACTCTGAGTCTGGGCTCTAGGTTGCTCTCTGGGCTTATTGGAAGTCATTCCCAAATTGGCCACCCATGTCGCCATTCATCACTTTTTCATTATACAGATGCCCTTTACCCTCAAGCCCCTTAACGGCTGTGTCGGCGACATCATCGACATCACTCTCAGCCGTAGCGCAACCGGTCAGACAGGAGACAGGTACCACGATGAGGACGGAGGCGAGAAGAATTCTGAGAAGATTCACCCTACGACCCTAAAAGATCCGATCCAGAAGGCAATACGGGAAGCCGGGTCAACGACCCGGAGGGGATGGGATTTTGAATATGGAGCTCAGGAACTCAGAAAAATTGAGGGGCTGAGAAAGAAATGATTAGAGAAAACCAGAGCGTTCAATCTACACAAAAACTGAAATGGACTGCTCTTGATCCTATTCCTTAGTTCCTGAGTTCCATATTAATAAGCATCATTCTAAATCAAGTTCATGAAAAGTGGCATTCATCCCGATCTGCTCTTGGAGGCCTATGCCTCCGGGATCTTCCCGATGGGGATGCCTGACGGGGACATCCGTTGGTACTCGCCCGACCCCAGAGGTATCATCCCTCTGGAGGAGTTTCACACACCGCACGGACTCAAGAGGACTCTCAAAAAACCTAGCTGGGAAATCCGTGTCGATACATCGTTCCAAGAGGTCATGCGTGCCTGCGCGTCACGCGAAGAGACCTGGATTACGGAAACAATCGCGGAGAGCTATAACCTCCTTTTTGAGAGCGGCCATGCTCATTCGGTGGAGGTTTGGCAGGATGATAAGCTGGCAGGGGGCCTCTACGGGGTTTCCATCGGCGGGGCCTTCTTCGGAGAGTCGATGTTCCACCACGTCACCGATGCCTCGAAGGTTGCGCTCTGTTACCTCGTAGAGATCCTGAAAAAGGGGGGATTCACATTGCTCGACAGCCAATGGACGACTCCTCACCTCGAACAATTCGGCGCCAGGGAAATTCCACGGGCTGACTATCTGGAAAAACTTGCTGCCGCACTTATCCTAAAAACAACCTTCTCCAACCCGTGTAATTTCCTTTGAACGTGGGGCAGGCCTGCAACGTCAAACCATCATGACAGACACCCTCCTCAATATGGCCCTCTCCCTTTTGGGTGGAGGCCTCACCTACCTAGCCCTCAACCATCTTGTTTCCAAACACGACCGTTTGCCCGCCAAGGCGCAGAAATAATACCCCCCCCACCTCTCAGAGAGAGGGGGCGATAACGCGGATTAGTACGTTCACTATGCCGCAGATCAGGATGATTGGAACGACGCCCAATTTCTTGGTTTGAAGCAAAAGGAAGGCGAGCAGGGCAAGCGCGAGGGGAAGCGCCGCGAAACGGCCGGCGGGCAGAAAGAGGGCCTCTGAAAACCAGAGGGCAAGGCAGGTGATAACAGCCGTCACCACGGCTCCGATCGCGGCAAGCGCACTCCCCATGCGGGGAGTCCGCGCAATCCCTTCCAGATGAGGGGCCAATGAAAAAATCCAAAGGAAGCTAGGCAGGAAAAGAGACCAAACGGCGGCTAGGCTTCCCAATGTCGCGGAAAGTAGAGGTGGTAGAATGCCTGGGGCCTTATAGCAGCCCAGGAAAGCCACGAACTGCAGAGCGATCAGCAAAGGGCCAGGAGTTGTCTCGGCAAGACCCAACCCATCCATCATCTCCCCGGAGGAAAGCCATCCCCAGTCACCCGAAGCATGTAGCGAGACATAAGAGAGGGCCGCGTAGGCTCCCCCGAAACTCAACACCGCAACCTTGCCGAAGAAAAGCCCGACGCGAAACGGCATCGCCTTGGAACCCAGCCAGAAAAACAGCACAAGCATCGGAACCAGCCAGATCGACAGGATGGTTAGAGCCATGCTTAGAGCCGTGAGACAGGAACTTATCCAACTCCTTGACCTCGATGCAGGGTTCTCGAGGGATTCTTTTGGCATCGAAGGTTTTTTCAGCAACAGCCCTCCGATCAAACCGAATCCCAGTACCACAACGGGATAAGGAATATGTGCCAGAAAAAGACCGAAAGAAATCATAGCTATCAGAACAAGAGACCAACTGGTAAGGGTCTGACGTCCAATCCTGAGCAATGCAGAGGCGACGATCGCCACCACGGCCGGCTTCAACCCTTCAAAAAAGGAATGTAACAACGGCCATTCGCGACCTGTCACATAAAGCAGGCTTAGCATCCAGAGCAGCAGGACTGCAGGCAGCAGAAAGAGTATGCCGGCGGCGATCCCTCCCCGGATCCCGTGAAGACGCCATCCGAGATAGATGGCGAGTTGTTGGGCCTCCGGGCCGGGCAGAAGCATGCAAAACTGAAGAGCCCTCAGGAACTCAGTCTCGTTGATCCATCCCCTTTTCTCGACCACCTCGGTCTGGAGGATCGCGATCTGACCCGAGGGTCCCCCGAAACTGATACAGCCAATCTTTAACCAGAGACGCACAGCTTCTTCGAAGGTCGGCTTGACTGGATGGGCAACTCCCATGACGACTTGCGTATAACCCGTCTTATCCTTGATTGAATAGCGGTAACTCGGCCGTCGAATCAGGGGCACCCGGCATCTTGCGTCGGGTTCCTGCCAGAGTCGGACGTCCCTCGGCGTTAAGTTCCGCTTTTTCCAGGTTTGTCAGGATCTCCCGAGCCCTCTCGATCACCATGGAGGGAAGCCCCGCCAAGCGCGCCACTTGGATACCGTAGCTCCGGTCGGCTGCTCCCTGGATGATTTTTCTCAGGAAAACAATCCGGTCATTCTGCTCACGGACAGCGATATTGAAATTTCGGACGCCGGAACGCGTGCGCGCCAGGTCGGGAAGTTCATGGTAGTGGGTCGCGAAGAAGGTGCGGCATCCCGTGATGTCATGCAGGTACTCGGCAACGCTCCAGGCAATCGAGAGACCGTCGAAGGTAGCCGTGCCACGTCCAATCTCGTCCAGCAGGACAAGACTACGGGATGTGGCGTTGTGGAGGATATTAGCCGTCTCGTTCATCTCGACCATGAAGGTCGAGTGTCCCTTGGAGAGATCGTCGCTCGCGCCGACACGGGTGAAGATACGGTCGGTCACACCGATACGGGCTGAATCTGCGGGAATCCAGCTTCCCAGCTGAGCCATGACAGTGAGGAGGCCGACCTGCCGGAGATAAGTCGATTTGCCGGCCATGTTCGGTCCAGTGATGATACCCATGCGTTGATTGGCTGCATCGAGATCGGTGTCGTTCGGAACGAAGGCCTCGCCACCGACTCGCTGATCCAGCACGGGATGACGCCCCTCATGAATCTCCAGATTAGTCGAATCATCCACGATGGGACGGGCATAGCCGAAAAGCCGGGCCGTCTCCGCCAGCGAACAAATAGTGTCAAGCGCTCCCGCCGATACGGCAGTCTCCTGAAGGGGTCGCACCTGCTCAAGGACAGCGGAGCGGAGACGCTGGAAGATTTCGATCTCAAGGGCCTTCGCACGTTCTTCTGCACCGAGGATCTTACCCTCCATTTCCTTGAGCGCGGGGGTGATGAAGCGTTCCCCTCCGGCGGTGGTCTGCTTACGAGTGTAGTCGTCGGGGACACTGCCTAGATTCGCCGTGGTGATCTCGATGAAGTAGCCAAAGACGGCGTTGAACCGTACTTTCAGCGACTTGATCCCGGTGCGCTGGATCTCCGTTTCCTGCAATGCAGCGATCCAGTCCTTACCCTCGATGGAAGCATTTCGGAGCTCGTCCAAAGAGGCATCGAATCCTGAACGAATCATTCCTCCTTCTCTGAGTATCGGAGGTGGCTCATCGACAATCGCGTATTGAAGAAGTGCGGTGAGTTCCGGAAGCGGATGCAGATTCTCACCGAGTTGGCTAAGCAACCCACCTCCGCAAGAGGCGAGCGTTTCCCTGAGAGCGGGTAATGATCCCAACGATAGGGAAAGAGTCGCCAAGTCGCGGGCATTACCCGAGTTCTGACTTAGGCGGGAGATGGAGCGCTCGATATCACGGATGCCAGCGAGGCGGTCGCGCAGGTCTCCCAACTTCATCGGTGTGGAGATCAGGAATCCTATCGCATCTTGCCTCCCGTTGATCGCGGCGGGATCGATTAGCGGACGCAGGACCCAGTCCCGCAGAGTGCGGGCACCCATGGGGGTGATTGTCCTATCAAGGGCTCCGAGAAGGGTCATCCCTCGTCCGGCCCTAGAGGAGACCAGCTCCAGATGTCCCTGCGTGGAGGCATCCAGCAGCAGATGCTCGGCCTGCCGATAGGCCCTGAGTGAACGGAGATGCCCCGCATCGCGTCGAAGCGTTCGCGTGAGGTAGTGAAGCAGAGCGCCGGCGGCGGTGACTCCGGCGGGCACATCATTCACCCCGAAGCCATCGAGCGAATGGACCTTGAAATGGGAAAGCAGCAGCTCCTTGGAGGCCATGGGATCAAAGAGATAAGCCTCCAACTCCTCAGGCTCTGGAAAACCAAAAGGGAGACCGTTCTGCAAATCCCGAAACAACTCTTTTCTTCCCTCAGGAACCAAGATCTCGGCCGGGGCCATGCGGACCAATTCATCGAGCACTTCCTCGGCGGACGAAAGCTCCGTGATGCGGAACTCACCCGTACTCAGGTCCGCGCAGGCAAGACCGAAGATTCCTCCCTCCTTGGCCGGCGGTAGGATGGCGGCAGTGAAATTGTGGCTTTTTTCCTCAAGACCGGCATCTTCCAGAGTGCCGGGACTCAGGATTCGCATGATCTCGCGGCGGACTAGCTTCCCGGGCTGAACCTCTCCCACTTGCTCGCAGAAAGCAACGCGGCGACCGGCGGCAAGCAACTTCTCCATATAGCCGCGTGCCGCGTGGTACGGGACGCCGCACATCGGCACATCACCTCGCTTGGTGAGGGCGACATTCAGGATCGCCGAGGCCTCCTTCGCATCGTCGAAGAACATCTCGTAAAAATCGCCGAGACGGAAAAGCAGAAAGGTACCCGGCGGCATGTCGCGCCGCAAAGCGTGATACTGCTTCATCATTGGCGTTCCCTCGGCGGACATGGGGTAGGTGATTAGGCCAAAGACTGAAGGCTCTTTGCTTGGGATCCGAAGAACATCGATCCTAGGAATTAAGAAAGGCTGTCAGGGGACTGGTCGGTACGGCGTGCTCGGCGGCCATAGGCAATTCGGCAGCCACCGCCTCGGCGGCACCCTCGACCGCCATCCTGAAGGCACGAGCCATGCGGACAGGATCGCCCGCAACTGCGATTGCGGTATTCACTAGCACCGCATCAGCCCCAAGCTCCAAGGCCTCGGCCGCATGACTAGGTGCGCCGATCCCCGCATCGACGATGACCGGAACAATCGCTTGCTCGATGATGATGGAGAGTTGATGGCGCGTCTCAAGGCCCCGGTTGCTCCCGATAGGAGAACCGAGCGGCATGACTGTTGCGGCACCCGCTTCCTGAAGTCGTTTTGCCAAGACTGGATCAGCATTGATGTAGGGAAGAACCGTGAACCCTTCGGCCACCAGCATCTCGGTAGCCTTTAGGGTCTCGATAGGATCGGGAAGCAGGTAGCGGGGGTCCGGATGAATCTCGAGCTTCACCCACTTCGGCAGACCTGCAGCGGCGGAAAGACGAGCCAGACGAAGCGCCTCCTCGGCAGTGTTAGCGCCACTGGTGTTTGGAAGCAGGAGATATTTCTCCGGATCAATGAACTCAAGTATATTGGCGAAAGGATCACCCTTGCCGGAGAGGTCGGCACGACGGAGGGCCACGGTTACTATCTGCGTGCCGCTGGAGGCCAAAGCCTCACTCATGATAGAGCCGGAGGAAAACTTTCCGGTTCCGAGAAAAAGACGTGAGGAAAACTCACGCCCGGCAATGATCAGTGGCGATGCGGCGGACATCCCCTGATTCTATTGGTGAAGAGGCAAACCGTGCAAGAAACGCTGTAGCAGGATTTTAATCTGGAACTCAGCCGTAACGCAGGCCCTTAGGCCGAGGCCAAGGCCGGGCAAGCCAACTCAAGAAGAGGATCCAAAAGGAAAAATAGAATGAAACTGCAGAATTTGTCTCGATTCCAAGGGTTCTTTATCAGGTTAGGAATTTTTCCCTGATTTCCTGATTATTAATTCCTAATCGCTTAGGCAACTGAGGACCCGATCGCGACAAGTGCCTCGTCCCGCGTGGCGCAGACGGGATATGCCGTCTGAAACTGGGCAATATCGAAGATCCTTTGCACGGCTGGTTGGAGGTCGCAGACAGCCAAGCCGCCACCGACACGCTGCAACTGACGGCCTAGCAGGAAGAACTCACGAAATCCCGCACTGCTCACGTACTCAAGGCCGGCAAGGTCGAATACGACGCCTTTGGAACCGCTCGATTCGATCTCCTTGGAAACGGAGTCCTTGATCATATTCTGCTCCGTTGCGTCGAGGCGCCCCTTGAGAGTCACGACAAGAATGGGGCCAGCTTTTTCGAATTGAATATCCATGATTTTTATCCAACTCAAAATGCTCTAGGGGATGCCCGTCAAGCCCCGTTCTTATAAGATATCCTCAAGCCTTGGAAAGCTTACGTCCTCATCCTCTTGGCATTATCCCCAGGATGAACTATCGCTTGCATAGGACTCGGACACCCATGACCTCTCTGAAACATTATCTGACACCCCGATCGATCGGACAGCGATTTGCCATGACCATCGGGGCGGGAGCAGGCGTGATCCTGATCGTTCTGGCGGTAGCCAACTATATTAGCGGACGGGAACTGCTCCTCCGTCAAACCTCCCAGGAGGCACTCCGGGCGGTGAACGACGAGATCAACGCGATGGATGATCTCGTTGAGAAGATGGCGATGTATCCCGAGGTCATCGCCGCCAGCGAGCTGGTCGGAACGAATAACGAGGGAGTGAAGGGTCCCTGGCTTTCCTCACTGCTGAAGCACTCACCCATGTCGGCAATCTACGGACTCTACATGGCTAGGGATGCCAAGGACTGGCGGGATCCCGACTCCGATATTTGGGTCGACCGCAAGAGTTGTCCGAATCTCTCCCGCCTCAAGTACGACTTCCATGATGAGAATCAGGACTGGTACCGGGGCGCCAAGGAGGCCAAAGACCTCCATGTGACTCAGCCCTATTTCGATGCGGGCGGCTCCGACATCGACATGATCAGCATTACCAAACCCGTTTACTCGGACCAGGGAACATTTCTGGGGGTTGCGGGAGTGGATGTAGCTTTGGATGAAATGAGGAAGATCGTCCGGAAAATCCATATCAGGAAATATGAGAGCGATCTTGCTCTCGGACAGGATGAGGGAAAGGTAACATCGTCCCTGAAGAGTCCTACTATGGGGCCTCAGGAACTGCGTGAAACGGCTTATCTCATCTCCCAAAGCGGAGCGATCATCGTGAGTCCCGAGGCATCACAGGACAAACCAATGCCGAAGCCTAGTGAACAGGATCCGGCTAAGGCACTGGAAGAGCTGCTCAGCAACGGACTTGTCACCAGCGTTCCCGGAATCCAGAAGATCCTTGCCTCTGACAGCGGATGGCAGCACCTCAAGGATGGAAGCAATAAAGTGATCTACTGGGCCAAGGGGGGTACTACCGGATGGAAACTGGTGCTGGAAGTTCCTTATGCACTCATCGTCGCTCCGGCCAGAACATTGGCCGAACAGTCGGCAATCATCGGTGGGGTGGGGCTTTTCCTGCTGATAGGCGTTGTCTTTTTCACGGCCCGAAGAGTTTCGGAGCCCATTACCGCGCTTCAGACCGTGGCAACCTCCTTTGAGAAAGGAAGCTATGGCGGCGGCGCGGCGATCCTGGAAAGGATCGAAAAACGCCCCGACGAACTGGGTCGATTTGCCAAAAGCTTCTCCGCCATGGCGCAGGAAATCCGCCTAAGGGAAGAGCGACTCTCGGAATGGAATGCCAACCTCGAGCAGACGGTGAAGGACCGCACTGCGGCCCTCGCCACAGCCATGGAGAAGGTTGAGAAAGCCAATGCCTCCATGGAGGCGGAACTCGCGGAGGCGGCTGCGTACTCCCGCGCAGTGCTGCCCGAGAAACTGATCTCACCAGTTTCCGCGGACTGGGTGTTCATCTCCTCCTCTCAACTTGGGGGAGATTCCTTCGGCTATCACTGGATCGACGACGACACGTTCTCCCTGTATCTGCTCGATGTCTGCGGGCACGGTGTCGGTGCTGCCTTGCTCTCCATCAGCGTGATGAACGTGCTGCGCACTTCCTCCCTGGTTGACACGAACTTCCGTGATCCCGCCAATGTCTTGGGCAACCTGAACGAAGCCTTTCCAATGGAGCATCACAACGACATGTATTTTACCGCCTGGTATGGCGTCTACACTCTCTCCACCAACAATCTGAGCTTTGCCTGCGGAGGTCACCCCCCCGCGGTGCTGATCGCACCGGATGGGACTGTGCTTCATCTCTCAGCCAAGGGTGCGGTCGTGGGAGCCTTCCCCAAGCCCACCTATGAGACGGCTTCGACCACGGTTGTGCCAGGCTCCAGACTCTATCTTTTCAGCGACGGCACCTACGAGATCGACCGACCCGACGCCTCGATGATGACCCACGAGGAGTTTTCAATGATCCTGAAAGATCCCGTTAAGAGCGGAGCTTCCAAACTGGAAGCCATCGTAACAGAGGTACGACGCCAACAGGAAAAGGAAGCCTTCGTAGATGATTTCTCGCTGGTGGAGTTTTGTTTTCCCGACGCGCAACTCCCATCCCATAGAGTCCTAAAATTAAAAGCCGACCTCAGTGAAGTGGCGCGACTCCATCCTTTCCTGACCTCTTATTGCCAGCACGAGGGAACCCCGATGGAGCAGGTTTTTGACTTTGAAGTCATTCTCGAGGAACTCGTCACCAATGTGATCAAATACGGTTGTGTTCAGGCTGGGGAAGAATGCTGCCTCATCGAGCTCCTGCGCAAAGGGAACCAAATCACCATCCGCTTCAGTGACCGGGGCAATCCGTTCAACCCACTTACCCGGGACGAAGTCGACACCGATAAACCGATCGAAGAACGTGAGATCGGAGGCCTCGGCATCCACTTTATCAAGAAACTCACCGATACCCAGAGCTATGAGTACAAGGATGGCAAGAACATCCTGACGCTCACCAAAGAGCTGCGCTCTTAAGAGGCTTGTGCCAGTTGCTGTACTTCAACGGTAGGAAAAGATGAGTGCCTCAAAAAAAATAAAAAGAGACTTCCGCATCTTTGGGGTGGTTTGGGTGCTTTTAGCACCATTGATATTCTCAATGGCGGTAATCTCGACGGTTCGGTCGGAAGCGACATATCGCATTCAACTTATTATGTTCTCCACAGTTACACTTGCGGGCCTCATCGTTGGGGTTGGGGGACTCTTCCTTCGTACTTGGTCAGCGTTTGGTATGTTAATTCTTTCACTGATAAGCGCCGTCTACTTTTTTGGATCGGCCCTCATCATTTGTCTCATGCTGCTTAATCCTAGGTTCCACACTGTTTTTAACCCCCTCTTGCTTTTGGTATCGCTCGCGATCGCATTAACAGGAGTGCCGTTCATCATGATGGCTCAGTCGTTGGCTAAGTTGATAAGAAACCAGGTGAAGAATGATGAAGAATCTTAACAATGCCCCTGAGACGAAAACTCAGCACTCACTGAATCACGCGGCTTCGACGCAGTGAGATGTGATGGAAAGCAAGGCGGACAATTAAAGCCTTAGTCGTCCTACTGCAAGCGCAGGGCAACGACGCTAGAACTCAAAAAGCACCAACCGCTAAGCGATGCAGCAGGCGCCGTCGTGGTACCCCTCTTGCAAATGCTGGGCGTAATCAGCGCCCCCTCTTGCTTCGATGGACGCGATGAATTTGGCGCGCTGCTCGAGGCTCATCGGGTTGGCGACCAAGGCGGCAGCAACAGCCTGCTGGGCGAAGGCCATGGAATCGATGCCTATACACTGGGTGGTGACCTCGGGATAACTGAGTGCGTAATTGATGACATCATTGATCGTCACCAGTCCGTGCAGGCTGGCACGCTTGCTTCCCCCGAATCCCTTCATGCCAATGGCAGCGATCCCCTTCTCCTTCATCAGGGGCAGGACGATCTTGTCAAAATCCTTGGCGTGAAGTGTGTTTCCCATCACAGAGACGGGGAGTAGTGAGGCGTCGAAGGAGTAACCACCTTCGATTATCTTCACATGGGCCTCGGGGCTGTCATGGCCAGTAAAGCCAGTGTAGCGCACCATTCCTTTCTGTTTGGCCTCCTCGAGGGCCTCGATGATTCCACCCTTGGCATAGGCAGGAGCAACATCGCCGTCTTTGACCTCGTGGATCATCCAGAGGTCAATGTGGTCGGTTTTAAGACGCTTGAGCTGAACCTGAAGCATCTGGAGAGCCTTCTCCTTATCGGTACCGGTGAAGGGAATTTCGTACTTCTTGCTGTTGTGAACGCAAGCCTTGGTCATGATGAAGGCCTTGTCGCGCCAGCCTCCCGAGAGAGCCTGCCCCATCCATTCCTCGGCGCGGCCGTTGTGATACTCCCAGGCGTTGTCGAAGAAATTGACCCCTTGGTCGATCGCGTAGTGCGCGATGTTGGTCGCCTCCTGAAGAGTCGGGGCAAGGGCGAGCGTATGACCGCCGAAGCCGATGCAGCTTAGGGTTTCTTGGTGGCGACCGAACTGGCGGCGCGGCACGGTACCGGTGGGGATAGCCTCAGCATTGGCTGAAGGAACACGGAGAGCCTGAGCGGCGGGCAGCAGGCCAAGCATTCCAAGGAAGGAGCGACGGGTGAGGGACATGAGAGAAAGAAAAAAGCGAAAGGCAAAAGGTTAAAAGCTAAAACTCTGCAGCTTTTAGCC
>Ga0187844_10002648_pt1 | contig 12481 bp, 9 predicted proteins | sample SpaLakP09_SKY_50_FD_134517 | JGI IMG/M metagenome (GOLD analysis project Ga0187844, IMG submission 134517) | Oligotrophic lake water microbial communities from Sparkling Lake, Wisconsin, USA - SP09_SKY_50 | ecosystem: Environmental > Aquatic > Freshwater > Lake | place: USA: Sparkling Lake...
CTTCTTGGCCGGTGCAGCCTTCTTAGCCGGTGCAGCCTTCTTAGCCGGTGCAGCCTTCTTGGCCGGTGCGGCTTTCTTAGCCGGTGCAGCCTTCTTAGCCGGTACGGCTTTCTTCGCAGGTGCCGCTTTTTTTGCGGCTGGTTTTTTTGCAGTTGCCATGACTATCTCCTTGATCAATTTACAAAGAGCACTTTTTGCCGATCTTTTTGACAAAAAGAGATCCATGTGGTTGGGTTGGTTCCCAGCAACATGAACGGGGGGTCACAGTCCACAAGCAGTCGGGGTACGCCGCCGCGGGACCGTGAAATTGAGAAACAGGACTCAAAGCATTATTCCCAGGACAACGCTCCGCCTGATTGGTATTCGATGACGCGGGTCTCAAAGAAGTTGCGCTCCTTCTTTAGGTCTATCATTTCGCTCATCCAGGGGAATGGATTCTCCTCATGGGGGAACAAGGCTTCCAAACCAATCTGCGTAGCGCGCCGGTTGGCGATATAGCGCAAGTAGCCCTTGAACATCGACGCGTTCATACCCAATACGCCGCGCGGCATGGTGTCTTCGGCGTAGCGGTATTCAAGCTCGACGGCTTTTTCGAACAAAGCCTTGATTTCAGCTTTGAATTCCGCCGTCCACAGATGCGGGTTTTCCGCCTTGAGTTGGTTGATCAAATCAATGCCGAAATTGCAGTGCATAGACTCGTCGCGCAAAATGTACTGGTACTGTTCGGCAGCGCCGGTCATTTTGTTCTGCCGTCCCAATGCCAAGATCTGGGTAAAGCCCACATAAAAGAACAAACCTTCCATTAGGCAGGCGAACACGATCAGGGATTTGAGCAAGGTCTGGTCGGTTTGTGGCGTACCCGTATGGAAATGCGGATCCATGATCGCTTCGATAAACGGGATGAGGAATTCGTCCTTGTCCCGGATCGATTTGACTTCGTTGTAGGCGCTGAAGATTTCGCCTTCGTCTAAGCCCAGGGATTCAACGATGTACTGGTACGCGTGGGTATGAATAGCTTCTTCGAAGGCCTGGCGCAGCAAAAACTGACGGCACTCGGGTGCCGTGATGTGCCGATAGGTGCCCAGCACAATATTGTTGGCCGCCAGCGAGTCCGCGGTCACAAAAAATCCAAGATTGCGTTTGACCATGCGACGCTCGTCCTCAGTCAGGCCGTTCGGGTCTTTCCACAGCGCAATGTCGCGGGTCATATTGACCTCTTGGGGCATCCAGTGGTTGGCGCAAGTGGCCAGGTATTTTTCCCACGCCCATTTGTATTTGAAGGGCACTAACTGGTTCACATCAGTCTGGCCGTTGATGATGCGCTTATCCGAGGCGCGCACGCGCTGCGGGGTTGCTGCGGTCGCTGTTTGCGTTTTGGCGGCAGCAGGCGCTGCGCTCGGCATAACCGGCGTATCCACAGCGGCGGCCATGGCCTGCGGATTCAATGCCGGCGCACGGGCATAGGCTTCACTGCCCGCATCCAGGGGATTTGCTGCGAAAGGCTGCAGTGAGGCCGGTTTTACTTCTTCGTCCCAAGTCAACATAATGGTTCCAATATTTCTAAATTAGTAAAGCACGGTCAGGGGTGCCAGTGAGTTGGTAAGTTAGCGCTGAAATTTAAAGTCGGTCATTCGAGTCCGCACCGCTTCATTGGCAGGCTTCACAGGTGGGGTCGTCTACGCCGCAGAATTTGATATCCGTCGCCGCGCTGCTGCTCATTTCCATTTGCTGCTGGGCCACCGCCGCTGCGGCTGCCAGCAAAGACCCGCCCGAAGGCGCGGTAGCTTGCGATGAAGCCACTGAATTCATACGACCCGAACTGACGGTGGATTTCTCCGCATGCGTGGCCGACATCGTGCGCAAATAGTAGGTGGTTTTAAGACCGCGCAACCAAGCCAGTTTGTATGTTTCGTCTAGTTTTTTACCCGAAGCACCTGCCATATAAATATTGAGCGACTGGGCTTGGTCAATCCACTTCTGACGACGCGCTGCAGCCTCCACCAGCCAACGGGTTTCTACTTCAAACGCGGTGGCATATAACTGCTTGATCTCATGCGGCACCCGGTCCATGGGGCTGAGTGACCCATCAAAGTGTTTCAGATCCATCACCATCACGTCATCCCACAAGCCAATGCGTTTGAGATCTCGCACCAGATAACTGTTGACGACCGTAAATTCACCCGACAAATTTGATTTGACCGACAAATTGCCAAAGCAAGGCTCGATTGACGCGTCCACGCCAATGATGTTGGAAATAGTTGCCGTTGGGGCGATGGCCACACAGTTGGAATTGCGCATGCCGTCCTTGGCAATTTTGCGGCGTAGCGCGTCCCAGTCCATGGTCGATGAGCGATCCACTTCGACAAAACCGCCGCGCTCTTTGGCCAACATGTCCAGCGTATCCAAGGGCAAAATGCCGCGATCCCACAAAGACCCTTTGAAACTGGAATAGCTGCCACGCTCTCGCGCCAGCTCGGTCGATGCCCAGTATGCGTAATAGCTGATGGCCTCCATGGAGGTGTCGGCAAATTGCACTGCAGCGTCGCTGGCATAGGGTATACGCAAGGAATACAGACTGTCCTGAAAAGCCATCACGCCCAGTCCTACCGGTCGGTGGCGTACGTTCGAGTCGCGGGCTTTTTTGACCGCGTAGTAATTGATATCAATCACGTTATCGAGCATGCGCATGGCAGTGGTAATCGTACGCTTGAGTTTTTCATGGTCCAAAGCACCATCTTTGATGTGCTGCAGCAAATTGACCGATCCCAGATTGCAGACTGCCGTCTCGGTATCTGATGTATTGAGCGTGATTTCAGTGCACAAATTACTGGAATGGACCACGCCCGCATGCTGTTGGGGCGATCGGATGTTGCAGGCATCCTTGAAGGTAATCCAAGGGTGCCCCGTTTCAAACAACATCGTTAACATCTTGCGCCACAGGTCACCGGCTTCCAGGATACGGGCGGGTTTGATTTCACCGCGCGCGGCCTGTTGCTCGTAAGCCACATAGGCCGTCTCAAATTCGACGCCGAATTTGTCATGCAAATCAGGCACGTTAGACGGCGAGAACAAAGTCCACTGGCCTTTTTCCATGACGCGGCGCATAAACAAATCCGGTATCCAGTTGGCCGTATTCATGTCATGGGTTCGACGGCGGTCATCGCCGGTGTTCTTGCGCAACTCGAGAAACTCTTCAATATCCAGGTGCCAGGTTTCTAGGTAAGTGCACACCGCGCCTTTGCGCTTACCGCCCTGGTTCACCGCCACAGCCGTGTCATTCACCACTTTGAGAAAGGGGACCACGCCTTGTGATTCACCGTTGGTGCCTTTGATGCGCGAACCCAGCGCACGCACCCGTGTCCAATCGTTACCCAGGCCGCCGGCAAACTTGGACAACAAGGCGTTTTCCTTAATGGATTCGTAAATACCATCTAAATCGTCCGGCACGGTGGTCAAGTAGCACGAGGAGAGTTGCGAGCGCAAGGTGCCGCTATTGAACAAGGTCGGCGTGCTCGACATAAAGTCGAAGGACGAAAGAATCTCATAAAACTCGATAGCTCGGGATTCGCGCTCGGCCTCGTTGAGCGACAGACCCATGGCAACGCGCATAAAGAAAGCCTGCGGCAATTCAATCCGGGTCTTGTTGTGGTGCAGGAAGTAGCGGTCATACAAGGTTTGTAGGCCGAGGTAGTCAAATTGCTGGTCGCGCTCTGCACGTAAGGCGCCGCCTAATCGCTTGAGGTCGAAATGCAATAGCTTTTCGTCCAGCAACTCGTGTTGCACGCCTTTTTTAATGAAGTCAGGGAAGTAATCAACATAGGCCTGCTGCATGTTGGCGGCGGGAACGTCATGACCCAATACTTCGCGCGAAATCGTGTGAAAAAGCAACCGTGCGGTAGCGTAGGTGTAATCAGGATCCTTCTCGATCAAGGTACGCGCCGCCAAAATAGATGCCTTGTACACCTCATCGACAGGCACACCGTCATACAGGTTGCGCAGGGTCTCGGCAATGATGGGATCGGCCTTGACTTCAGAGCCTAAATTAGAGCAAGCGTTGCGGATGCGCTCGGTCAAAGCCTCCATATCCAAGGCAACGCGCTGCCCACGGTCCACCACATGCAAAGTAGGCGAAGCGGGCGCTGCTTGCACCTGCTGCTTGGCGCGTTCCTGCGTACGCCTTTCACGGTACAAAACATAAGCGCGTGCTACCTCATGGTGCCCGCCACGCATCAAGCCAAGTTCTACCTGATCCTGCACGTCCTCGATGTGAAAAGTTCCACCGCCGGGACGCGAGCGCATCAGCGCACGAATCACTTGCTGCGTCAAAGCATCCACCGTCTCGCGCACACTGGCCGAGGCCGCGCCTTGGGTGCCATGCACGGCCAGAGAAGCCTTCATGATGGCGACCGCAATTTTATTTGGCTCGAAGGGTACTACCGAGCCGTTACGGCGGATGATTTGGTAACTTGTAAGAGGGTTAGGGTTGGTTTCGTTCGAGAAATGGGCGCTCTGGGGTACGACCATCGCGGACGCTTGGGAAAGAGTCGAAATTGATTGCATGATTTGCTTTTTTTTGATCCAAATTGAGGTCAACGAAGTCCGGCTGGATGAGGCGCGGCGAGATACATAGCGGGCACCGGCAGCGGCCTGCCCACACTATATATGGTGTGCGGTCGGCTGGCAAGCCACTACCGGTAGTGTACTGGCGATGTTTTCGATAAAATTGGTGCGAAAGCTGAAAGTCGAGCCAACCGGGCGCCTGTGCACAAATTTCTCTCCAGCGCATGCGCAGCCTGCAAGGCCTGGTATAGAGGAACTTTCAATGACAAAACGGGTGCAGCGCAAGGGCTTTACAGGCATCTGCTGAGCAACAGCGCTGATAGGCTTGACTTTGCAAACACAGCCACGGGCCTTTTGCACTGTTTTGGGGCTTGTTGCGAAAAAACCAAGGGCCGAACTTTTTTTCTCAGCCCGGCAGCTCCAAGTTCAATTGCGAGGCGATATCGGTCAAACGATGCCATTCAAAACCTGGCCCTGGATCTATTTTTCGGCCGGGCGCCACATGGCTGTGACCGGCAAGGTGGCGCACGGGGTATTGTTCAGACAAGGCACGCAGCAATTTCCTTAGGCCTGCGTACTGGGCGGGCTCGAAAGTATCGCCCTCCAGCCCCTCAAGCTCAACGCCAATCGAAAAGTCATTGCAGTTATCGCGCCCTTGAAAAGACGATGCCCCGGCGTGCCAAGCCCGCTGGTCACAGCTAACAAGCTGCCACAAAGCACCATCTCGGCGAATAAAAAAATGGGCCGATACCTCCAGACCACGGATGGACTGGAAATACGGATGGGCATCCCAGTCCAACCTATTTGTAAACAAACGCTCTACCGCATCCCCTTCGTAAACGCCTGGCGGCAAACTGATGGAATGCAACAGTACCAAATCGAGCACCGCGCCCGCAGGCCTGACGCCAAAGTTGGGCGAAGCGCAATGCCGTGCGCCCGCGTACCAACCCAGGTTCCAGGGCGAGCCATCCGGGGCAGCAGGCTGGTCCACAGTTGTCAAAGCAAAGTCCTCAAGGGTGGTGCCGATTGCCAGCTCAGGACTCATGGAGCCGCTTGTGTGCGGTACTGCAATACACACCAGACTCCCCTTGCGTAGCCTCGTGAGCGACCACATGGGTACCGCAATGGCTGCAGGCCAACATTTCGATAGGGCGTTGCGGCGAACCGGGTTTGGGCTCTCGGTCTTTGGCGGCCCGGCGCGTGCGCCATTGCCATGCAATCAGCAAAGCGAGCAGCAGTAACAGTAGATACTTCATACCGACCGGCCCAAAATCACTTCCAACACAAAGCGCGAGCCCACATAGGCCATAAACAAAAAGCCGGTTCCCGCATACAAGAGATAGACCGCCCGCTTGCCGCGCCAGCCAAAGCGCGAGCGCCCTAGCAACAAGACCGCAAAAGTCAGCCAGGACATGACAGAAAAAACGGTTTTGTGGTCCCAGCGCCAGGCATGTCCATGGCCATAGACCAAGTCACCGAATTCATAGCCCACGACCAGCGTGGCGGACAACAGCACAAAACCGGCGGCAACGAAGCGATAGGTGAGGCGCTCCAAAGTGAGCAAGGGCAGCCCGCTTTGGGTTTCCACGCCCATACGCATCCGCGCTTCAGCCCGGGTCATAAACCAAGCATGAACCGCCGCGACACCAAACAAGCCGTAACAAGAAATGGCCACTGCCATATGCAGTGGCAGCCAGGCCGAAGCCGTCTCTGGCAAGACCTTGCCTGGAAACAGCCAAGCTAAGACCACCGACAGGGCTCCCAGGGCGCTCAAGGCCCAGCGGGCAGGCAACTGCGGAAAGACATGACTCTCAACCGCATAGCTCGTGGCAATCAACCAAGCCGTCACCGACAAGGCGGGTGCAAAGCCAAAGCGCGTCGGCACATCCACAAAAGCCATTACCAGCGCCGCAGCATGCGCCAGCCACGCGATGGCGACCCAGGCGCGGGCTGCCGATGCGCCCTGTCTGCGCGCGACCAGCGCCGGCCAAAGATAGGCCAAGACCGCCAGAATGCTCAAGGCCAGGCCCGGGGACAATGCGCTGTCTAAAATCATGGCGACAGTTTAGCCTTTTGTCCCCCCACCGGCGACAGGCGAGCGACTGCAGTCTCTGCCAATACCCCACACTGGAAACCTATGGCCTCCGCCCTTACTGACAAACTGTCCCGCCTCGTCAAGACTTTGCGAGGCCAGTCTCGCATCACAGAGGACAACGTGGGGGAGATGTTGCGCGAGGTGCGTATGGCCTTGCTGGAGGCCGATGTGGCGCTGCCGGTGGTGCGCGACTTTATTGCCCGCGTCAAGGAAAAAGCGCTGGGCCGCGAGGTGCTGGGTTCTTTACAGCCCGGCCAAGTCTTGGTCAGCATTGTCAACCAGGAATTAGCAGCCACTATGGGCCAGGGTGTCAGTGATATCAATCTGGCGGTACAACCGCCGGCCGTGATTTTGATGGCCGGCCTGCAAGGCGCCGGTAAAACCACCACCACCGCCAAGCTGGCCAAGCACCTGATCGACAAGCGCAAGAAAAAAGTGCTCACTGTGTCAGGTGACGTGTACCGTCCCGCGGCTATCGAACAGCTCAAAACCGTCACGGCCCAAGCGGGGGCCGAATTTTTCCCTAGTAGTGCGGACCAAAAACCCGTGGCTATCGCGCTGGCGGCGCTGGACTATGCGAAACGCCACTTCTTTGATGTGCTGTTGGTCGATACCGCCGGTCGTCTGGCCATCGACGAGGTCCTGATGCACGAGATCCAGGAACTCCACGCAGCCCTGCACCCCATTGAAACTTTGTTTGTGGTGGACGCCATGCAAGGCCAGGACGCTATCAACACCGCCAAAGCATTTAAAGACGCTTTGCCTATCACTGGCATCATCCTGACTAAAACCGATGGTGATTCGCGGGGCGGTGCGGCGCTGTCGGTGCGCCAGGTAACGTGTGCACCGATCAAGTTCGCCGGCACCAGCGAAAAAATAGACGGACTAGAGGTCTTTGACGCCGACCGCCACGCCGGACGCATTCTGGGCATGGGCGATATCGTCGCCCTGGTAGAACAGGTTACCGCCGGGGTGAATGTGGAGGCGGCGCAAAAGTTGGCGGCGAAAGTGAAAAGCGGCGCCAGCTTTGACCTCAATGATTTCTTGGGCCAAATCCAGCAAATGAAACAAATGGGCGGCCTGTCCAGCCTCATGGACAAACTACCCGCTGCCATGGCGGCTAAAGCCGGCCAGGTGGATATGGACAAAGCGGAAAAAGACATCCGGCGCAAAGAGGGCATCATCCACAGCATGACGCCGCTGGAGCGGCGTAAGCCAGACCTCATCAAAGCCACCCGCAAACGCCGCATTGCCACGGGGGCCGGTGTGCAAGTACAGGAGGTCAATCGCATGCTCAAAGAATTTGAGCAAATGCAGGACATGATGAAAAAAATGAGCGGCGGCGGAATGATGAAGATGATGAAGCGCATGGCCTCGATGAAGGGCATGCCCAAGATGCCGTTCTGAAACCGCGAAGCGACCGTGTTCCACAGACCTTAGTCTTGCGGCGTCAATTCCAGCTTTTGCACATCCAGCCCCAGGCCGCTGAGCCGCACCAACAAACTGGCATAGGTTTGCGGATCCATGCGTGGCGTGCGCGACAGAATCCATAAATACTCACGCCCCGGTTCGCTGACGGCCACCCATTGGTAGTTGTCGTCCAGGGCAATCACCCAGTAGTCGCCCCACACCGCAGGAATGATTGATAACCATTGCGGCGCAAAACGCACCTGTAATTTGGGTGAGCTGGCGTTGCCAATCTGGCGCGCCGCACCGATGGCCTCGTCCATGTCCCCGGAGGCCAGCTTGCAGCGGTTGACCACCTGCAACAAACCGTCGCTGCGCAAACTGTATTGGGCGCGCGTATGGCTCACACACTTTTTCTGAAACCAGTTGGGAAACTTGGCAATTTCGTACCAGGTTCCCATATAACGCGGCACGTCAATCGCGCCGACAGTAACCAATGGCGCCGCCGCAAAGACGCCACAAGATGCAAACAAGCCGACCAGCGCGATGCAAGCCGCGAACTTACGATAAACCATGGCTGCGCCCCTCTTGCGTCACGACTTGGCCGCGCAGCGAATAGGTGCGCGTCTCGGTGATGCGTACGTCCATCAACTGCCCCATCAAGCGCGCAGGCCCAGCGAAATTCACCACCCGATTGCATTCGGTGCGGCCCATCAACTCGCTGCCGTCCCGCTTGGAAGGGCCTTCCACCAAGATGCGCTGCACTGTGCCGAGCCGACTCTGGCTGATGCGCGCAATACTGGCATTGATAGCGGCTTGCACTTCGTGTAGGCGCCGGAGTTTTACTTCATGGGGCGTCGTATCGGGCAAATTAGCCGCGGGGGTGCCGGGCCTAGGGCTAAAGATGAAACTAAAACTGTTGTCGAACTGCAAGTCCTCGATCAGCTGCATCAGCTTGGCATGGTCAGCCTCGGTTTCTCCGGGGAAGCCAACAATAAAGTCGCTGCTCAGCGCCAAATCAGGGCGAATAGCGCGCAGCTTGCGCACTGTGCTCTTGTATTCCATCGCGGTATAGCCGCGCTTCATCGCCATCAGGATGCGGTCTGAGCCATGTTGTACCGGTAAATGCAGATGACTGACCAGTTGGGGCAGCCTGGCGTACGCAGCGATCAGTGAGGCGGTAAATTCATTGGGGTGGCTGGTCGTAAAGCGCAGGCGCTCTATGCCAGGTATGGCAGCCACGTAGTCGAGCAGGGTTGCAAAATCGGCCATCTCGGCGCTGTTACCCATAGCGGAGCGGTAGGCATTGACGTTTTGCCCTAACAAGGTAATTTCCTTGACGCCCTGGTCAGCCAATCCAGCCACTTCGACCAGCACGTCTTCAAACGGCCGGTGAATCTCTTCGCCACGGGTATAGGGCACGACGCAATAGCTGCAGTATTTCGAGCAACCCTCCATCACGCTGACAAACGCCGAGGCGCCATCGACCTTGGCTGGCGGCAAATGGTCGAATTTTTCGATTTCGGGAAAACTGATATCCACCTGCGGTTTATTTTGCAACTGCCGCTGGCGCAGCATTTCTGGAAGTCGGTGCAAGGTTTGCGGACCAAACACCACATCCACATAGGGTGCGCGCTCAATAATTGCGGCGCCTTCCTGGCTGGCGACGCAGCCGCCGACCCCTATTTGGGCGCCTTTTTTGCGCAACAGGCGGGCCCGACCCAAATCGGAAAAAACCTTTTCCTGGGCTTTTTCACGCACCGAACAGGTGTTGAACAAAATCAGGTCCGCCTCTTCCATCACCGTGGTTTTTTCATAGCCCTGGGCGGCACCTAGCACGTCAGCCATCTTGTCCGAGTCGTACTCGTTCATCTGGCAGCCGAAGGTTTTGATAAAGACTTTTTTAGGCATAAAAGTAGTTTGCAACGGACTTAGGCTGTGAACCGGACCTGGGTGTGAGTGCCCGATAGCACCGCGGGGGGATGGCTGCAGCGGATACGCCCGCCGGGCGCACGTCCGCCCGGCTTGTCATAGGGTTCAGTCCCAAGGGCCTGGGTGACCTGCTTGGGCGCTCGAAGCGCCAGCGCGTGATCCAGCGGTTCATGGTGTTGTCCAGAGGCTGAAGGGCATGAAAAAGGGCGCCGAAGCGCCCTTTTCGACCCGTGAATTGGTGGTGATAGGTGGATTTGAACCACCGACATCAGCATTATGAATGCTGCGCTCTAACCAACTGAGCTATATCACCGGAGGCAGAAATTATAGCCATAAGCATAAGCCGGCTAAGCCTGGGGTACAGCCCCCTTTGGCGAAGTCTATCGGTGCGTGAAAACCGGCTGGCGCTTGTTCACAAAGGCGTCCATGCCCTCTTTTTGATCCGCGGTGGCAAACAAGGCGTGGAAAAGGCGGCGCTCAAAATGCACGCCATCGGCTAAGCCGCTCTCAAACGCACGGTTTACGGCTTCTTTGGCAGCGCGGGTTGCGAGCTGGGAGTAGCCGCAAATCATCAGCGCTGCGGCCAGGGTTTCTTCCATCAACTTATCCAGGGGCACGACGCGGCTGACCAGTCCGGCGCGCTCCGCCTGTACGGCGTCCATCATGCGGCCCGTCAGCGCCATATCCATGGCCTTGGCTTTGCCCACCGCGCGCGGCAAGCGCTGCGTGCCACCGGCACCGGGTATCACGCCTAATTTGATTTCGGGCTGACCAAAGCGCGCGTTATCGGCGGCAATAATAAAGTCACACATCATCGCTAATTCGCAGCCGCCGCCCAAAGCGAAACCGCTTACCGCGGCGATCACCGGCTTGCGTACGGTGCGCAATGTTTCCCAGTTGCGCGTGATGTAGTCACCCTGGTAGACGTCGGCAAAGCTGTACTGGGCCATGGCGGCAATATCTGCGCCTGCGGCAAACGCTTTTTCACTTCCGGTTATCACCATGCAGCCAATGGCTTCATCAGCGTCCCAAGCCTTGAGTGCCTGGCCCAGTTCATCCATTAACTGGTCATTGAGCGCATTGAGTTGCTGGGGCCGGTTTAAGGTAATGACGCCGACTTTGTCGGCTTCGGTTCGCGTTTGGATGAGTTGGTAGGACATGGTGGGCAAGCGCCTTAATAAGAAGACAGGAAGGGACTATACCCAAGGCATATACCCGCCAAGCGCCCTGCGCAAGGGCTAGTGCCGGAGCGTCAAACTGCGGGCCATTGGTTCTCAGCGCGCTTGGGGCAGGCCAGACGCCAGGTATAGACTTTGGCAGGCAAGACCACCTGCAGCAGCAGCAAACGCTTATCGCGCGATACCAAGGCGCTGAAGCGCTTTTGCTCTCCCAGCAGGAGCGCCACATCGTCCAACTTGCTTATGCGCCATTGCGACAAACTGCCACGCCCGGCAGCAAGGCTGACGCCCAGCCATTCATCGCCAGCCATGAGACCGGCTGCCTGCGCTGCCCCACCGCTGAGCACCATTTTGATCTTCACCGCACCGCCTACGTCCTCGCTGCGCAGGCCCAAGCGCTGGGCCATCGCAGCCGGCTCATCATGGACTTCCAGGCCCTGCCCCGTTAACAAGGGTTTCAAAGGTAATTCGCGGGTGCTGTGCACCCAGGCTTTGATTTCGCTAGTCCATGAACGACACGAGAGTTCGCGCAGCACCGCAAGCAAATCCTCTTGCGCCATGGGACCGCCTGCACAACGGTCCCACAGCCCGCGCATGACGGCGTCCAGGGTGGTTTTTCCCTCCGCGCGCAGTTTCAAATCTAGGCACAAGGCCACCAATGCGCCTTTGCTGTAGTAGCTAACCGTCAAATTAGGCGTGTTCTCGTCCGGGCGGTAGTATTTGATCCAAGCATCAAAACTCGCCTGGGCCACACTTTGCACCAGACGTCCTGGGGTTTGCGCCACCTGGTTGATAGTCTTACCCAGCAGTTTGGCGTAGGTGGCGTCGTCGATGAGCCCGGCGCGGCGCAGCAGTAAGTCATCGTAATAGCTGGTAAAGCCTTCAAAAAACCAAAGCAGATCGGTGTAGTTTTCTTGCGTGTAGTCGTAGCGCGAAAACGCGACGGGCCGCAAACGTTTAACGTTCCAGGTATGGAAATACTCATGGCTTATCAGCCCTAGCAAGGTGGTGTAGCCCTCGCTGGTCTTCGCATCGCCGACACGCGGTAGATCGCGCCGACTGGCGATCAAGGCGGTGGAGTTGCGGTGCTCCAGACCACCGTAGCCCTCATCGACGACGTGCAGCATAAACACATAACGCGTAAAGGGAACCCGCTTAGCCAAGCCCTTGCCGGGGGCAGTGCCCAGTGCATGCCAAAAACAGATCTGGGTTTCGCAAATTTTCTGCGCGTCGCGCAACAGCCGTTCACCGTCCATCGAGGGCAAGGCACCGGCTACAACAAAACGGTGCGGTACGCCGCAGGCCATGA
>Ga0187844_10002652_pt1 | contig 12475 bp, 7 predicted proteins | sample SpaLakP09_SKY_50_FD_134517 | JGI IMG/M metagenome (GOLD analysis project Ga0187844, IMG submission 134517) | Oligotrophic lake water microbial communities from Sparkling Lake, Wisconsin, USA - SP09_SKY_50 | ecosystem: Environmental > Aquatic > Freshwater > Lake | place: USA: Sparkling Lake...
CATTAGCTATATCACCCTTAATAATAGATTCAGATTTTTTGTATACATCATTCCTTATTCCAACTAATAAGACACGCGGACGATTTTGAGAAACACCATAATCTTTTGCACGAACCAAGCTAAAGTTAACTTGATAATTTTTCAACTTTTTAAAAGTAGATTGCACATCTTCCCATATCTCCCCCTTCACACCATCTGCATTCCATTTTGCAGATAACAAACCTTTTACATTCTCAAATAAAAATATTTTTGGTTTTAAGACACTGATGACATATGCCATGTCTTCATATAAATGGTTTGATGGAAGTTGCTCTTTATCTACTGAATAAGATCGTCTATGTCCAATTCCTGAAAAACCTTGACATGGTGGACCACCAACTAACAAATCTAAATCACCATTCTTAACATCAATACCTAATTGATTTTTGAATTCTTTAATTGTGTTTGTTAGCAGTTTTTTATTTAAAACTAAGTCTTTAATATCATTGCAATGAAAAGCTGTATCTCGTAAATAAGGATATTGATGTTCGCGATTTATGAGGTAGCTTTCAATTGCGTCTTTGTTTAGCTCATTTACATACGAAGGATGAAATCCAGCAAGCTCCAGTCCCAATGACAAGCCACCGCAACCAGCAAAGAAGTCTGCTACATATAATTGTTTTTGTTTCATACTTTGTATTTTACAGATTTCTATTAAAATTAAACTAACTCAACAGCTTTTCGCTTCATATCATCATTAACATCAATGTAAGCTTGCGTTGTACTAATGTTCCTATGTCCAGCTAGAGACATTAGTACACGCACACCAACTCCTTGACTTGCTAACTTAGTGATAAATGTTCTTCTACCGCTATGTGATGAAGCACCAAATACACCAGCATGTTTATATAGATAGTGGAAGAACTGTGTAAGCGTATTAGCATTGTATCCATTGCTATCACGCTTTTGACTGTAAAAGAACTTAAGCTTTGTGTCAGATGGTTTATAGGTGCTTGCGTACTGCTGTAGTTCCTTTTTCAGCTTAGCATTTACAAATACAACTCTTGCTTCTTTAGTTTTAGTATTTTCAGCTTTAAGTCTTATCTCATTGCGCACCTCACCTTCATCATCTACAACATCCGCATAAGTTAAGCTACTTAACTCACCAACCCTACATCCGCTATAGAAAGAACAAAGCACTAAAGCACGATTGCGTGTGCTGTGCTTGCGTGTAGCTACATAATCTAAAACTCTACGTAGTTCTTCTGCTGTTAGTGTTTTTGCTTGCTTTGACATACTTTCATCCTTAAATGTAATGTTTTGTATGTCATTAGTATGTTTTCTTGCTTGTACTTTTCCTACCTCTTTTTGCGTTTTTGCTTTCATTAGTTTTCATTCCAAGAATCAAGTGGTTACGCTGTCTAAGTGCGTATATGTAAGCTTTTCTGTATTTCCTTACATATAGCTATTTAAGTAATCTGTAGTCAATCTGCCACAGTCTTGTATTACCTATATATCAGTCGTTTAAGCTGTTTTTTCTATGTATGAGCTGTGTAGATATTCAGCTTGATGTTTTAAGTGCTTGTAGCGTTGATTTGATGTGTTTTATTTGTTTAAGCATAGCTTCGCTAATTAAAGCTTCATTCAGCTTTAAGTGCTATCAGCAAGAGACAACTTAAGTCAGTAATGCTGTACTACGCTAAATCCCACAGCACATTGTCTGTGTCTTTCATTCCCAGTTCTTTTGTTAAGTATTCCATCCAACCGCTGTCAACAATATCTACCTTATGCTGTTCATCCAGTTCACTCACCTTCAGTTTCGCGTTGCGTACCAATCCATTCAGTTCACTCCATTTCACAAAGTCAGGTATGTTTCCAATAGCTATGTGTAAATGTAAGTTCTTAGTTGTGCGTTCACCTTCCACCACAATTAAGTATTTCAGTGCTTTTTCGTAGCGTTTTGCGCTACTACCAAATACTTGCTGGTTTAGCTTGTGGGTGAAGTGCGTAGCTATCCGTCTACATTCATCTCTATCTAGCTTCTTTACGTATATTCCTTTAACGCTTTTATAGCTATTCACTTGTTTTAGCGTAAGCGTTAAAGCTACTGGATATTGCTTATGTAAGCTGTTTAACCAGTTGCGTGTAGCTTGTTTCTGCGTAGGTATAGCTGTAGCGCAATAAGCTGTTTTCTGTCTAATGTGCTGTAAGTTCATACTTTTATTTATCAATATCAAATAAAAGCAGAATATTTCCAATATATCCATATATTTCAGTAACTTACGATGCCTAAAAATTAAGCAAAAAGGTAGGAATTTACCTAATCTGAAACTAACTTAGTAACTTCATTAACTAAATGGAGTGAGAAATGACTGTTTTATCCAACTTTAAGCTTGTAGTAGGTAAGAAGCACTTAACCGTAAGTCCAGTTGTACACAGACGCAATAAGCTTGTAGCTAAGCTACATGAACAGATTGAATTATGTGAAGCAAAGAAAGCTGGTAATACCTACGCACCTAAACACTTAAAAACTTATACAAATAAGCAGACGGGTGAACGTATGACTGTTGAAGCTGTTAAGCGTGTCAAGGAATGGTTTTGGATTAGTGATAGCGGAAAAATCAACTTAGCTATTAAGTACGGTGCTAAAACGCTTACGCTGAATAAGAAAACTAAAGCTAACTGTATTGAGCTTACTAATGGTGATGAACTGATTAGCACGTTAAAAGCATTAAAGACTGAAGTATTGAATGGTGCGCTTGATGAAGCTATAGATGAGGTTAGTACAGCTACAAGGGAAGGATTTGGTAGATGAAGCAATATAGACTTTGGGTGCGTATAAATGCTTTACAAACAGCTGATACCCTTATCTATGCTGAGAATGCGTTGTTAGCTAAACAGTTAGGGGAAGCACAGTACGGTATTGGTAATGTGCTGAACTACACAGAAGTAAGTGAGTAAAAGGAGGGTTGGGTTAAATATTTGTATGCGCTTTTATGAATTTAACTCAACCCCTACTATCAAACCCATCAAACCAATGAACCCTAAGCAGTACCGTCTCTTTAGTCTTAAGCGTAATAAAGATAATGCTAAGCAAGCGTACAAAGCTGAGAGGGATAGACAGAAGGTTGCTAACGCTCAGCAACAAATTTTCAAAGCTACCCACTAAAAAATTACCGCGCAATTTTCAAAGGGTGTGGAGAACCTAACCCCCACTAACACCCCCACCAGATACTCAATAAATGAAAGTGTGATTTGACGCAGAATCGTGTGGTTTTTGGTGGTTTTTATATGTATTTTTATTTTTATGAATGAGGGGATGAGAGGTATAGCGCAAATGGTTTATTAATTCTTTGTTTTATTTCTGCGTGTCTCACCTGATTTCTTCCCACCCAAGCTACGCTTAGCTTTTAATTCTGCTTTTACTTCCGCATCTGATTTTGGTTTATATGTAGGGTTGCTTCTTGCTTTCTTGTTTAGTAACCCTCTTGTTGTTTCCCCTTTTAATTGCGGTAAAGCTTCTTTCACTTTTAAGTGTCCGTAGTGCTTCTCAATCATGGATACGCTTGTACCCATATGTTCAGCAAGCGTATAAACAGGGGTTTTGTCATACGTTAACTTAAAGGTAGCGTAGGTATGACGCAAGCTATAGAAGACACGCTTTTGTTCTGTGTTGGGATCTATGAGTAGATTGTGCTGTCGTAGGAATGTTTCAAATAGCTTTTGGAAAGACTGAGGTTCTTTTCCATCTTTCATTCTAAATACGTAACCATTGTGGTTACTTTCAGTCACCAGCTCTAATCCACCTAAACCTTGTACTTTAAGCATTCTTCTAAGTACATCAATAGTGTCATCCCAACCAATTATTTTTCTCTTACCCGTCTTACCATTCACACTCATCTCAACATGTTCACCACTATCATCCGTATGTGTGTAGCGTATTTGTCTCCAACGTAGATTTAATAGCTCCTTACCTGGACGCGCGCCTGTATCAAGTAATACGTATACATATTCTCTCAATAGCGTTCTTAAGTTCTTGCTAACTTTATTCTCAGCACGTTCAATCCAGTCATTGAAGTGTTCCTTTAGCGCACGTATTTCTTCTAACTCAAATGCTGGACGACGTTCACTTACCTTTCCTTTAGCAACCAGTTTGGGACGATCTAGTTCCGTCATGAATCGCTGAAGTACAGCTTCATCAAATATTAAATTGAGTACAGCGTTATGCGTTAACTGAGTGCTATAGGTAGCTGATTTACCCATCTTCTTTGTGCGCTTAGTCTCATACTCATCCAATGCTTCACGCTTAATGTTATTGACATTGAACTTACCCAGTATTGGAATTACGTAATTCTTAAGAATAGAGACATAGTCTTTGTAGACGGGTTTTGCTGTTCCTCCCTCAATATCCGCATTAAGCTGTTTTAGGACGGTATTAGCTACATCCTTAAGCTTGCGGGTGACAGGGGAGATATTCAGTTCTTTTTTGACATTTGCTTTGATAAGAATGTCATGCGCGGCTTTTTTAGCTTTTGCTAAATCCCGTTCATTGGTGCTTGCGCGGTTCCAGCGTCCGTCTACATTGAACGCAACCTGCCATACAGCACTACGTTCACGCTGGTAAATGCGTAGTTCCCGTTCAATCAAAATGTGAGTTGTAGCGTTTTTTTCTCTCATACCCAATCACCAGCAAGTCCATACAGCATATAGCGTTGCGGATTTTTGGGCAAGTGGTGTGTATTTGGTGTGTATTTGAAAAAAAAGGGACTACATTGCTGTAGTCCCTTATGTACTGGTAGGACGGGCGAGATTCGAACTCGCGACCAACGGATTAAAAGAACAGAATAATAATAAAAAATCAAGTAAATCAATAACTTAAAATAGGTGTGTATCAAAGTGTGTAGTAATTTTGTGATTTTATTTGGTTTGTATTTAATACAAGCCAACGTCTATTTTTAACGCTGTTACACAAGTTGCTGATGAGATATTTTCCAAACAAACAGATTTATTAGTTAAAGACTGCATTAATTTCTGATATCTCAAAAGCACTGTTAATTAAAGTCCTTATCTTTGAATCACTTAAAAATAACCTATTTGCAACTTCAGGTGCAGCAATAACTATTTCAGACTCAGTCATATTTTCAATAGTTTGCAAATTAGAACTCATAACTGCAGTAAGGACATCAACCTTATGATTCTTAAATTCATCGTCAAAATATAACTGGGCAATCATCATATTTACAACATCATCATAAAGTCTAGCAAAATCACTCATTCCATGTTTTATAAGAATGATGATGACAAAAGTTAATTTTGATATAAATTTTTGAATATTTATTGGAGGAACAAAAAGTGGAATTTCAGTAATAGGCTCTTTATCAATTTGATAGTTAGTTCCTTGCATCTTTCCTTTTTTTCTTAACCAAAAGGAGATAACACTTGAATTGAGTAGCGCACACAAATAACCTAAATCCACTCTATCAGTCTTTATGATATTAAATGTTTGTGAGACATATGAATCAAAATCTACAAGGGTAAAAGTAGGAGCATCGCACTTTCTAGCGGAAATGATTTTTTTGCCAAGGAAAAATGATTCATCTCTTGATCTATGAAGTCCATAAGGTTTGTTATCAGAAGTAATGATGCTCTTATATCTATCTAAATGCTTCTTAAGATTAGGATATTTTGCAATCTTACTTTTATCTTTAAAACTTGAATCTGTGTAGATAATCCAATATACATTTTGTTTATTTCCAAAGAAACGATTAAGCTCCTTTGTGGTGTAGAAGGGCTTTACTTGTAACTTTTCATCCTTTGAGAGATTGAGATCCTTCAATTCATCTTGAGAAAGAATGAATACCCCATCTCCTGCCTTTGCCTTTCCACCAAGTTCAATCGCTGTTTTTTTATTTAATGAATCTTGAGGAGTAACTATTCCTTGAGCAATCTCAGATCTTGGATTTAATATAAAATTTGCTTTAAAACGAATCTTTTCAAGCACCAATGAATACTCATCATTAGAGAACGTAAATGTCTTATTTAAAAATAATTCTCTATTAAAGGTTGGATTCAAGAATTCAGTAGCCTTTGTTTGAACATTAAGAAGCAGCGATAGCATATCCTGCTCATTTGGATTAGATCCCAAAAGTCTTCTCAAATGGAATTGGTACTCAGATTTGCTGGAACTGTTACTTAGTAACATAATCATTGTCTGGATATCAGCTCCATCAAAGACTTTGTAATTCCCAAAATCAATTAGCTCATCAATTGTGCATCGTAAAGTAATATTTTTTCGTAATACAGATGCTCCACTATTAGTTGTCCAATTATTGGTAGCTATAAAACATAAAACACCTGTAGATGAATTTAAATGATCTAGAGTTAAGCATGCAAAGAAATACCAAAGATCCATTTTTCCTTGATAGTAAGGTGATTCACGCACTCCATCAAAAGCCTTTTTATGGGTAAATTCTTTAACATATGGAGGGTTGCCAATAACAATGTCAAATCCATCCTTAGATAAAATATCTCCAAAATACCAATGCCAAAGAAAGTATCCCTTTTCACCAGCATCAGTTTTTAGCCTATTCAAGCTATCTTCAAGTAATTGAATTTTTTTAGATGAATCCTTCATAGCTGAACTTGATCTGCGCTTCTCAGCAAGTATGAGCTTCCTAGCCTCCTCTCTTATTTCTTCTAAGAATGCAAGTTCGCGATTATGTATTTGTTCTAGAAGAGACTTTTTATTCTCACCGTGTGAGTTGTAAAATTCAATCAATAAATTAGAAATATCCTCCTTATCTTCAGTTGATTCTAAAGATAAAACGAGATCAAGTTGATCTTGGACTCTTTTAATTCTTTCTTTACCCACTCTACGTGTAGCGACTAATTTATCAAGGTCACTACCTATTCCAACTCCAACCAATGAATTTCCTTGTATTAGAGTGAAATCAAGATTAGGAAGAGGTTCAGGCTTTGTAGCATCAACAATAAGGCTTAACCAAAAACGTAATCTAGCGATCTCAATAGCATTCCCATCTAAATCAACGCCACGTAAAGAGTGAGAAATAATATCTCTCTTAATCTCATGAGTTTTACGTAAATCACCTAAGTCAATCAGCATCCACAATATTTCATGTAGCACACCCATAGGAAAAGCACCAGAACCAACTGCTGGATCACAAACCTTGACAGTCTTAATCAACTCTAAGACTATCTTAGAAAGTTTAAGACTTGGTCTAGCTCTTATACTTGGAAAGCCAAGAACAAAATCAGTCAGCTGTTTTTTCTCTTCTAAAGTAGGATTGATTTTGTTAATTAGGTATGATAATAATGACTTCTTTGCCATAAATTCAACAATAGTTTTAGGTGTATAAAAAGCACCTTTATTTCTATTGTCTTCAAGCAAATTTTCAAAAATATGTCCTAGCATTTCTGGGTCAATACCAATATCACCTTCTGTAGGTGAATTTTCATCTACAGTGAAATTGAACTGATCTAAGAAGTGCAGGTAATCGTCAACGCTAGCTTTAGGAATGATAATTCTTTTATGCTGCTCTATAGCAGAAATCCGTTTTCCTTCATCTATTGGCTCAGGCTCAAACAGTCCACTGTTTAAGTAAGGGACTTTTGAGTCCATCATTTGACAAAGGTCATTTAAATCTGTTCTATTGTTATTCAATAGCTCAAAGAAAAGATACTGAAATGCCTCATATCCATTATCTGAATTGAATTTGTTAAATAATTCTCGTATAAACTCACTTTTTCCATTCTCATAAATTGATAACTTTTTATTCTTATCAGCACCTAGCCAGCCCTTTTTTTGAACAAAGTATAAAAATACTACTCTGCCCATAAAGCGTTTTACAAATCCTCTTATAGATTTAAATTCCTCATCCTGAAGCAAGTTATTAATAGTTTCAGGAGGATTCTTATTAAAAAAACTACTTATATTTTTTTGTGCCACAGAATACAAAATCTGCTTATATTGGTTTATATAGCCATCAAAAAAATCTTTATTTAATTTATCAACTGAAAAAGCATTTATTACATCATCAAACTTTGATGTGCTCTTCTTTTGTGCCAACTGGTAAATTCTTTGACTTGCAGTTGTACAGGCTTCATTTTTTCCCAGAACAAACGAAAATCTTCTAAATGGAGTTTCAGTTTTTTGTAGTTTTCCGTCTACAAAGTCCCACTCAGCAGAAGCAAATGTCATTCTGTAATTACTGTTATCTTTATCACTTGAAAAGAAAGCAATCACAGAATCTATTGAGCCTGCACTTAGCAATTTTGAAAGCCCCTTACGCAAAGCTACCTTTGCCATAAGACGATTATGTTCTTTAAGTTTTAGTTCAATGACCCAAACAACTCTCTCAAGATCATTCACATCATTTATTTTGATTTTTCCAAGCCAAGTGCAATGATCAAAATCAGCATCCCAACCTATATTTAATTGAGGTGGATTACTTCCCATCTCAATATTAGAAAACAAATCTGAAAAAAGATTAGTCCAATTATTACGAGAATAAGGTTGCTTTAAAAAAGCTCTTAAATTCCCAGCTGATTCTACATAACTACTCATCAAAACTCTCTGATAATATTATTTCTGGAAGAAATTCATTTGCTAAAGTATTCCTTTTAGTTGACCTATTAATTAGGTGGAATTCATTTAGGATAGACAATGTCCCATCTAGTATTTCTATATTTGTTAACTTCTCTTTTTCACAACGTATTTTAAATTTATTGATGTCCCTTGGTAACTTCTGATAAGCGCCAACTTGAATAGCTCTTTCTGCTGCATTCAAGGCATCTAAGTCAGTATCATTAACAATATTGAGTTTAGAAATTGCTTTTATAAATGCTATTGCTCTAGAATCTGTAGGGGGTAGCTTTGAGGGCGAATTAAATACATCTGCCTCATTTTCAACAGAGATTTTTTTAAACAACTCAATTGACTCATTAACCTGTTCATGATGCAAGTGATGGAGGGGCACAGCCTGCTCGTCCTCAGATATTGGTCTAAACTCATTAGCAACCTCAACAATAGTTAGCTCTTCATAGGAGTAATTGGGATTAATTCTATAAAAACCATCTCTTTTATAAGACTTTATATAACTAACAGTTGTTAATACTTTAGTAGGACTTTTTCTACCAATTCGCGCACGAAGTGGTAACGCCTTGATTCTTCTAAAATCCTGAGGATTTTGTATCCTAAATTTCCTCAGCTCTAATAGCAGTGTAAGCCTTTCATCCCTCTCTGTCTCCTCTAGATTTCTTTCAAATAATCCAAACGTTTCTACTTCCTCTTCATCTGAGTAGATTTGACTATCCTCACCCAATGCTGAATGGAAAGCCTGCAATTTCATAACTGCCTTTTTCTTTAATTCAATCAAGTCATCTACCTGTGATGCAGGATAGAAATTAAAAACATTTATTGCATCAGCAACAGAACCAATGCGATTTACACGTCCAATTCTTTGCATTAGTAATATTGAATTCCATGGAGTATCGTAATTCACAATCACATTTGATCTATGCAAATTGATACCTTCAGCTAATACTTGGGTAGTAAGTATTATTTCAAAGTCATTAATTTGATCTTTCATACTTAAGTTTGCATCAAAATTAGAAATGATTTTTGGCATCTGTTCTTTTCTATTTGTACCATGAACAAGCAAGGTTTTTCTATATCCTTCCACAAAAATTGACCTATATAAATACTCAATAGTTTCAGTGGACTCAGAAAAGACTACTAATTTATTTCCTGCGTGGTTTATTTTTGGGTCAAAAAAATTATTCTTAAGTTGTTTAATGAATTCAACTAACTTTGGATCCTCTTCAATTTTTGACCAGTTACCCCATAATTCTTTCAGTATACTAAGATCATTTTCTAAATGTTCAAGGAATGTATCTGTAAAAAAATTAGAAGAGAATTGTTTAATTTTTTCATTTTCAGGATCAGTTAACATTTCTATTATTTTATCTTCATCACCCTCTGAAATTAACTTTATAACGTCAACCTCTGATGAAAGGTAAACAACGCCACGTTTAAAGCTATCAACCATAATTTGAGTTGCAATCATGAATCGTTCTAAAGTTCTTTTAAACGCATAAAAACTACTATCAAGCCTTTTAATCATCCCAGTTCTCATAATCATTGATAGCTGCTCAGATGCTAAATCTGCAATAGGCAAGTCAGATTTATGTTCTTGCTTCAAATAACTTAAAGCCCTATATCTAGTAAATAGCAAAGGAGCTTCTAAGTCTTTGCCAGATAGAGTTCTTATTGTTTGATCATATAAATGATCTAAAACTGGATTAAGCGAATAGTAAATAGGTATTGGCGGATTAATCTTTGGAAATTTAATCCCTCGCTCTTCTAAATCTTTTCTGTACTCTTCATTAGAAATTAAATCTGTCCTTGTGCGCCTTATTAAGATTTCAGATAGTACCTTCTCTCTTATCTCGCTATATATTTCTTTTACTGCAGCAATAGAAGATACTCGTGGTAATTTTTTGGCATCTTTATAACGCTTTTCCTTATCATTAAAAAAGGATTGCAAGTTGCTTACTGCCAGTGTTGAGTCTCTCATATCTTGAAATAAAGAGATTAAGCTTCTTAAGTCAGATGGAGCATTATTTAATGGAGTGGCTGAAACTAAAATAATCTTCTTGGCAACTGGTAAATCGTCATTACCAAGCTGCTCTGTTGGCGACTTACAAATTCTCTGCAAGTCATTAAATTGACCAGTAACATCATTTCTGAATCTATGAGCCTCATCTACAATAACTAAATCAAATTTTTCAGGTTTTTTCATTGAACTTAACTTACCTAAAGATAGAACTGTCACATTATCTAACTTAAATCTTTCTGTAGTATCTTTCCAGTTTTCCTCAATGTGTGGTGGGCAAATTATCAGAGTTCTGGATCTATGCTCAGGAAAGCCATTCTTAAAGAAGAATTTCTTAGCGATTAAAGTTGCAACTACGGTCTTACCTAAACCAACTACGTCAGCTAAGAAAAAGCCATTATGTTTTTCTAAGAGCCTATATCCTGAACTCACAGCATCTGCTTGATAACTTAAACTCTTAAAGCCTGTTGGCATATCAGAAATTGAATTGGGATCATACTCAATTGTTGTACCAAAATATTCAATCAACAATTTATAATACAACTCATAAGGAGTTAAATTAAGGCCTAAATATGTCTTTTTCTTTAAGTCAGAAATTGACTCTGGGAGTATCCTGATAGACTCATTCCAAAGTCTTTCAAATTCTGCCTCAGCAAAAACTACATCTTCATAGTCGTGCATTAAGACGTTAAATTCGTAGTTTGTTTCTTGATTCTCTGCTCCAATTCCTGCAGCAGTTAAGTTTGAAGACCCAGTAATAACTGCTCCAGGCTTGTGCTGATTAAAACCTTTGGGTAAAAAAACGTAAACTTTAGCATGAAGCTTTCTTTTAGGGTGCGCTCTTAGCTCTACCTTCCCTAAAGAAACATCTTCAATAAACCTAAGAATTCCAGCTTCAATCTCATTACTATATTTTGCAGATTGAATATCTTCTTTTATTTGTTTATCAACCTCTTCAATGATAGAACCTTCATTAGGAGTAAATAGCAATCCTCTTTTTGTATAGTCTGCTAAGAGTCTATCAACATCTATACCAACAATTATTCTAACTTTATCTAATTTAGTTAAATGTTCATGAATAGCAAAGTATCCAGATGTCCTTAAATAGCCAACCAAGGCATCAAATTGCACAATATCACGATTATTTTCAAAAATTCCACGGAACTTTTCCAAAAGCGTATTGCTATCTTGATTAGTAAAAAACTTTGTACTCATTTAGATACTCTCAATAATTTCTAAAGGGTTAGAAAAAAAAATCCAAAATTGTTCCAAACCTTATCAACTTGGTTTCGTAATTCACCAGTGAGTTTTATTTTTTTCTTTCTTTGTGCTTTTTATGGTAATTTAATAATAAATCAAAATTTAAGAACATTGGGATCAATTACAAATTTGCTTAGTCTTAATTTAATACTAAGGGAGCAGACTGGCTTTGTTTCATTCTCGCTCAAATATCTTGAGTAATTGTCCATTTGTTATTAATTATTTTCTGTTATTCAACAATTAAAATTGATTATGTTCTTTATGCAATTAGAATACAAACAGTATAAAGTGTAATTTCAGTAATTAGCAATTTTGGCTTTTTTATTAATTATTAATAATGGAGTTTCTAATGAGTACTTCTGTCATCCATAGTCAAAAAGAACTTGCTAACTGGCGAAGTCGTATTGAGTCTGCTTGGCAAAAGAGTGTGGCAAGCGTTATTGATGTTGGTAAGTTGATTAAACAAGCAAAGGATGAACTAGGCGTTAGCTATAGTCTTTTAGAAACTGAGCTTCCATTTAGCTCTACAGTCGCTGCTTTTCTTGTAAAGATTGCTGAACATCCAATTCTTAGTAATCCAGCCTATTTTGCCAAGCTACCAA
>Ga0187844_10002654_pt1 | contig 12470 bp, 8 predicted proteins | sample SpaLakP09_SKY_50_FD_134517 | JGI IMG/M metagenome (GOLD analysis project Ga0187844, IMG submission 134517) | Oligotrophic lake water microbial communities from Sparkling Lake, Wisconsin, USA - SP09_SKY_50 | ecosystem: Environmental > Aquatic > Freshwater > Lake | place: USA: Sparkling Lake...
CAAGGGCGGCACAAGAAGCGGTGGGTCGAGCCGGTTGAAAAACAGGCCCGAGCCATCCAAGACCGTTGGCGTGCAACCCGTTTGCACTTAATTCACCAGCCAACGCAGATGGCGATCCCGCTGAAAAGATTTTTTCTTGACAGTCAGGTCGCTGCAAAAGTAGCGTGTTGAAGGGGCAACCTGACAACACATTTTGAAGGAGTAGACCTTGAGTCTGAATCGCAGTGAAAAAGAAGCAGTTGTCGCCGAAGTGGCGGGACTTGCTGCACAAGCGCAGACGCTGGTGATGGCGGAATACCGCGGCATCACGGTCGCTGACATGATCAAGTTTCGCGCCAATGCGCGCAGCCATGGCGTAACGCTGAGTGTGTTGAAAAACACCTTGGCCCGCCGTGCTGTCGCTGGTACGTCATTTGAAGGTGTCGCAGACCAGATGACCGGACCGCTGATCTATGGGTTTTCTGTGGATGCAGTGGCTGCCGCGAAAGTGGTTGCTGATTTCGCCAAGACCAACGACAAGTTGGTGATTCGCGGTGGTGCATTTGCCGGAAAAACTTTGGATGTCAACGGCGTCAAACAACTGGCCAGCATTCCTTCCAAGGAAGTCTTGCTTGCGCAATTGTGTGGCTTGCTCATGTCGCCCATGTCTCGTACCGCAGTGGTGCTTGGCGCTTTGGCGGCGAAAAAAGGCGAAGCGGTTGCAGCCTAAAAGCTGTTAACCCATTCAAAAAATTTTGCTGCCCTCGTGGCAGCCCTGAAAAGTTAAGGAAACATTTATGTCATTCGATAAAGACGCATTTTTGACCGCTTTGGACAGCATGACGGTCATGGAACTCAACGAATTGGTCAAAGCCATCGAAGAGAAATTTGGTGTCAGTGCTGCAGCCATGGCGGCCCCTGCTGCTGCGGGTGGTGGCGCTGGTGCAGCTGCTGCTGAAGAGAAAACCGAGTTCAACGTGATGTTGCTTGAAGCTGGCGCAAACAAAGTTTCCGTCATCAAGGCCGTGCGTGAAATCACCGGTTTGGGCTTGAAAGAAGCCAAAGACTTGGTTGACGGCGCACCTAAAGCTGTCAAAGAAGCCGCGCCCAAAGCCGATGCTGAAGCCGCCAAGAAGAAATTGGAAGAAGCTGGCGCCAAGGTCGAACTCAAATAAACCTAGCGTCAACAAAGGCTGGCTACTCCTAACGGGGTGCCGGCCTTTTGTGCTCTCAGAGCACACCCCAGAGAGGCTGCAATTGCTTTTCTGGAGTGTCTTCTGATCTGACTGCAGAAGAACCTTGGTTCGGGTCGTGTGCAATGCGCGACCGTCCGCCAACGCTGGTAGTGGCCAGCGGACCAAGACAACCCGCAGGTGAAAACTGCCTGCGTGTGAACAGTCGCCGAGAGAAATCAGTCCGGAGAATTTATGGCCTACACATTTACCGAACGCAAGCGCATACGCAAGAGTTTTGGCAGCCGCGACAGCGTGCTTGAAGTCCCTTACCTGCTACAAATGCAAAAAGATGCCTACACCGCATTTTTGCAAGCAGACACCCCACCCAAGAAGCGCACATCCGAAGGCTTGCAAGCAGCATTCGAAGCGGCTTTCCCCATCGTCTCGCACAATGGTTTTGTCGAGATGAAGTACCTTGAGTACAACTTGGCCCGCCCCGCATTTGATGTGCGCGAATGCCAAACACGAGGACTGACTTTTTCCTCAGCCGTTCGTGCGCGAGTTCAGTTGATTATTTATGACCGTGACTCTTCCACACCCCAATCCAAAGTGGTCAAGGAAGTCAAAGAGCAAGAGGTCTATATGGGCGAAGTGCCTTTGATGACCGATAAAGGCTCATTCATTATTAATGGCACAGAGCGCGTGATCGTGTCTCAGTTGCATCGCTCACCCGGCGTGTTTTTCGAGCATGACAAAGGAAAAACACACAGCTCTGGCAAATTGCTGTTCAGTGCGCGCATCATCCCTTACCGTGGCTCATGGCTGGACTATGAGTTCGACCCCAAAGACATTTTGTATTTCCGCGTCGACCGTCGCCGCAAAATGCCTGTCACCATTTTGCTCAAAGCGATTGGTTTGACACCAGAAGCCATTTTGGCCAACTTCTTCGTTAATGACACTTTCAAATTGATGGACAGTGGTGCTCAAATGGCTTTTGTCGCAGAGCGCTTGCGCGGTGAAGTCGCGCGCTTTGACATCACCGATAAATCCGGCAATGTGGTTGTCGCCAAAGACAAGCGCATCACTGCGCGCCACACCCGCGAAATGGAAACGACTGGTACCACCCATGTGTCAGTGCCAGAAGATTTCCTGATCGGTCGCGTCGTCGCCCGTAATATCGTCGAAGAAGAGACCGGCGAAATCATTGCCAAGTCCAATGAAGAACTGACTGAAGTGCTATTGAAAAAATTGCGTTCTAGCGGCGTTCAAGACTTGGAGTGCATCTACACCAATGAACTCGATCAAGGCGCATATATTTCTCAAACCCTGCGCATAGACGAGACCGCCGACGAATTTGCCGCGCGTGTTGCAATCTACCGCATGATGCGTCCTGGCGAGCCGCCCACCGAAGATGCAGTGCAGGCTTTGTTTCAGCGCCTGTTCTACAACCCTGACACCTACGACTTGTCACGTGTGGGTCGCATGAAGTTCAACGCCCGTGTGGGTCGTGAAGACTCTACCGGCCCCATGGTTCTCAATAACGAAGATATTTTGGCTGTGGTCAAAATCTTGGTTGACTTGCGCAATGGCCGCGGTGAAGTCGATGACATCGATCACTTGGGTAACCGACGTGTGCGTTGTGTGGGCGAATTGGCTGAAAACCAATACCGCACCGGTTTGGCGCGCATTGAGAAGGCTGTCAAAGAGCGTTTGGGTCAAGCCGAGCAAGAGCCTTTGATGCCGCATGACCTGATCAATTCCAAGCCTATATCTGCAGCGCTCAAAGAGTTTTTTGGCGCTTCGCAGTTGTCGCAGTTCATGGACCAAACCAACCCCTTGTCTGAGATCACCCACAAGCGTCGTGTCTCTGCCCTTGGCCCAGGCGGTTTGACGCGTGAGCGTGCCGGTTTTGAAGTGCGTGACGTGCACGTGACCCATTACGGTCGTGTGTGTCCCATCGAAACACCTGAAGGTCCCAACATTGGTTTGATCAACTCGCTGTCTTTGTACGCGCGCTTGAACGAATACGGTTTCATTGAAACACCTTACCGCCAAGTGATTGACGGCCAAGTGACCATGGAAATTGATTACCTGTCAGCGATTGAAGAAGCCAAATACGTGATCGCTCAGGCCAACGCCTTGTTGGACAAAGAAGACCGTTTGATTGGCGACTTGGTGTCTGCCCGTGAAAAAGGCGAGTCGATTTTGTGTGGCAAAGAGCGCGTTCAGTACATGGACGTGTCGCCCGCGCAGATCGTGTCGGTTGCCGCTTCCTTGGTGCCCTTCTTGGAGCATGATGACGCCAACCGCGCTTTGATGGGCGCCAATATGCAGCGCCAAGCCGTGCCTGTGTTGCGACCAGAGAAAGCTTTTGTGGGTACCGGTATTGAACGCGTAGCGGCTATCGACTCTGGCACCGTAGTCACCGCCTTGCGTGGTGGCGTGGTCGATTATGTTGACGCCACCCGTATCGTGGTTCGTGTGAACGATGCGGAAACCCAAGCGGGCGAAGTGGGCGTAGACATTTACAACCTCATCAAATACCAGCGCTCCAACCAAAACACCAACATACATCAACGCCCCATCGTCAAGCGCGGCGACAAACTCGCCAAAGGTGATGTGGTGGCCGATGGTGCATCAACCGACCTGGGCGAATTGGCCTTGGGTCAAAACATGTTGGTGGCCTTCATGCCTTGGAACGGCTACAACTTCGAAGACTCCATCCTCATTTCTGAGCGTGTGGTGGCTGAAGACCGTTACACCTCCATCCACATTGAAGAACTCGTGGTGATGGCGCGTGACACCAAATTGGGCGCAGAAGAAATCACCCGCGACATCCCTAATTTGGCTGAGCAACAAATCAACCGATTGGACGAGTCGGGCATTATTTTTGTGGGTGCTGAAGTTCAACCCGGCGATGTCCTGGTCGGCAAGGTAACCCCCAAGGGCGAAACCACTTTGACGCCAGAAGAAAAATTGCTGCGCGCCATCTTTGGTGAAAAAGCTTCGGACGTGAAAGACACTTCTTTGCGCGTAGACCAAGGCTCACAAGGCACGGTCATCGATGTGCAGGTGTTCACCCGCGAAGGCATTGTGCGTGACAAACGCGCTCAGCAAATCATTGACGATGAATTGAAGCGTTTCCGTTTGGACTTGAATGACCAACTGCGCATTGTGGAAGCGGATGCGTTTGACCGTATTGGCAAACTGCTCAATGGCAAAACCGCCAATGGCGGTCCCAACAAACTACCTAAAGGCAGCAAGATCGACAAAGCCTATTTGGACAGCGTGGAGAAGTTCCATTGGTTCGACATTCGTCCTGCTGATGACGATACAGCGTCACAACTGGAAAGCATTAAAAACGCTTTAACCCAAACCCGACACAGCTTCGATTTGGCTTTTGAAGAAAAGCGTAAAAAACTCACCCAAGGCGACGAGTTGCCGGCAGGTGTGTTGAAGATGGTTAAGGTTTACTTGGCGGTCAAGCGTCGCTTGCAGCCCGGTGACAAGATGGCGGGTCGCCATGGCAACAAAGGTGTGGTTTCCAAAATCGTGCCCGTCGAAGACATGCCCTATATGGCCGACGGTACACCCGTGGACATCGTGCTCAATCCTTTGGGCGTGCCTTCGCGTATGAATGTGGGACAGGTTTTGGAAGTGCATTTGGGCTGGGCTGCCAAGGGCATTGGTTACCAACTCGGCCACATGATGCAAGAAGAAGCCAAGACGGCCGAGATTCGCACTTTCCTAGAAACCCTCTACAACAGTACAGGACACAAGGAAGAGTTGAACAAGCTGGCCGACAAAGAAATCAAGGAAATGGCTCTCAACCTTTCTACAGGTGTGCCTTTTGCAACACCGGTGTTTGATGGCGCTTCGGAAGAAGACATTCGCACCATGTTGAAACTGGCTTACCCTGAAGATGTGGTGAAAGCCAAAGGCTTGACGCCCGCACGCACCCAAGCGAATTTGTTTGACGGGCGCACAGGCGACGCGTTTGAGCGTCCCACCACCGTGGGCTATATGCATGTGCTGAAACTTCACCATTTGGTGGACGACAAAATGCATGCACGCTCCACCGGCCCCTACAGCTTGGTTACACAACAACCGCTGGGCGGCAAGGCCCAGTTTGGTGGCCAACGCTTTGGCGAGATGGAGGTGTGGGCTTTGGAAGCTTATGGTGCTTCTTACACCCTGCAAGAAATGCTCACCGTCAAATCGGACGACGTGCAAGGTCGAACCAAGGTTTACGAAAGCATCGTCAAAGGCGAACACGCTATCGAGGCGGGCATGCCCGAATCGTTCAATGTGTTGGTCAAAGAAATTCGTTCATTGGGCATAGATATAGAGTTGGAGCGTTCATGAAATCATTACTCGACCTCTTTAAGCAGTTCACACCAGATGAGCATTTCGATGCCATCAAAATTGGACTGGCTTCTCCGGAAAAAATCCGTTCATGGTCTTTTGGCGAAGTCAAAAAACCAGAGACCATCAACTACCGCACCTTCAAACCCGAGCGCGATGGTTTGTTTTGCGCCAAGATTTTTGGCCCAATCAAAGACTATGAATGTTTGTGCGGCAAATACAAGCGCCTCAAGCACCGTGGTGTGATTTGCGAGAAGTGCGGCGTTGAAGTTACCCAAACCAAGGTGCGTCGTGACCGCATGGGCCACATCGATTTGGCCGCACCTTGCGCCCACATTTGGTTCCTCAAGTCATTGCCCAGTCGTTTGGGTTTAGTATTGGACATGACTTTGCGCGACATCGAACGCGTGTTGTATTTTGAAGCTTATGTGGTGACCGATCCTGGCATGACAGCGCTGAAAAAATACGCCATCATGACCGAGGACGACTATGAAGCCAAGCGTGTCGAGCTGGGCGACGAGTTCCAAGCCAAGATGGGCGCTGAAGGTATTCGCGACTTGCTAGAGACTATGGAAATTGACATGGAAATCGAAAAGCTGCGTAATGACTTGACCGGCTCCGAGGTCAAGATCAAGAAAAACGCCAAGCGTTTGAAAGTGCTTGAAGCCTTCAAAAAATCGGGCATCAAGCCCGAGTGGATGGTGTTGTCGGTGTTGCCTGTGTTGCCCCCCGATTTGCGTCCTTTGGTGCCGCTGGATGGTGGGCGTTTCGCCACCTCCGACTTGAACGACTTGTACCGCCGCGTCATCAACCGCAACAGCCGCTTGCGCCGTTTGCTCGAACTCAATGCGCCTGAAATCATTGCGCGCAACGAGAAGCGCATGCTGCAAGAAGCGGTGGACAGTTTGCTCGATAACGGTCGTCGCGGCAAAGCCATGACAGGCGCCAACAAACGCGCACTCAAGTCTTTGGCCGACATGATCAAAGGCAAATCGGGACGCTTCCGACAAAACTTGTTGGGCAAGCGCGTCGATTACTCTGGACGTTCTGTCATTACAGTGGGCCCCACACTCAAATTGCATCAGTGCGGCTTACCTAAGTTGATGGCGCTTGAACTCTTCAAGCCTTTCATCTTCAGCAAGCTGGAGTTGATGGGTATTGCCACCACCATCAAGGCGGCCAAGAAGGAAGTTGAAGCCGGCACTCCCGTGGTGTGGGACATTTTGGAAGAGGTCATCAAAGAGCATCCCGTGTTGCTCAACCGTGCCCCCACTTTGCACCGCTTGGGCATTCAGGCTTTCGAGCCTATCTTGATTGAAGGCAAAGCCATTCAACTGCACCCTCTGGTGTGTTCTGCTTTCAATGCCGACTTCGACGGCGACCAAATGGCAGTGCACATCCCCTTGTCGGTGGAAGCGCAAATGGAAGCCCGCACATTGATGCTGGCCTCCAACAACGTGCTTTTCCCCGCCAACGGCGAACCTTCCATCGTGCCTTCACAAGACGTGGTGCTGGGCTTGTACTACACCACCCGCGAACGCATCAACGGCAAAGGTGAAGGCTTGGTGTTTGCTGATATTGGCGAGGTGCAACGTGCACTTGATGCCGATGTGGTTGAACTCACCGCCAAAGTCACGGTGCGCATGACAGAGTGGGCCAAGGACAAAGAAACCGGCGAATTCAGCAGCAGTGCCTCATTGGTAGAAACCACCGTGGGACGCGCGCTGTTGTCGGAAATTTTGCCCAAGGGTTTGCCTTTCAGCCATTTGAACAAAGCCTTGAAGAAGAAAGAAATTTCTAAACTCATTAACACCTCATTTCGCAAATGTGGATTGAAATAAACCGTGGTGTTTGCCGACAAGTTGTTGCAAAACGGCTTTCGCTTGGCCACCCGTGCAGGCATCTCCATTTGCATCGACGATATGTTGGTGCCATTTGAGAAGCACGCCATCATTGAAAGCGCAGAAAAAGAAGTCAAAGACATCGAGCAGCAATATGTGTCTGGTTTGGTGACCTCTGGCGAGCGCTACAACAAAGTGGTCGACATTTGGGGCAAAGCCGGTGACGCCGTATCCAAAGTGATGATGGATCAGTTGCGTAAAGAAAAAACCATTGACCGCCATGGCAATGAAGTTGAGCAAGAGTCGTTCAATTCCATTTATATGATGGCCGACTCTGGTGCGCGCGGTTCTGCAGCTCAAATTCGCCAGTTGGCGGGTATGCGCGGTTTGATGGCTAAGCCTGACGGCTCCATCATCGAGACCCCTATCACGGCCAATTTCCGTGAAGGCCTCAATGTGTTGCAGTACTTCATCTCCACCCACGGTGCGCGTAAAGGTCTGGCTGACACTGCGTTGAAAACCGCCAACTCGGGTTACTTGACCCGTCGCTTGGTGGACGTGACCCAAGACTTGGTGGTGATCGAAGACGACTGCGGCACGGCCAATGGTCAAGTCATGCGCGCCATCGTTGAAGGCGGTGAGGTCATTGAGTCTTTGCGCGATCGTGTGCTGGGCCGCTCGGTTGCCGAAGATGTGGTGCATCCCGAAACGCGCCAAACCTTGGTGCCAGCTGGTCACATGCTCGACGAAGACTTGATTGATGAAATTGAGCTTCTGGGCGTGGATGAAATCAAAGTTCGCACGGCATTGAACTGCGAAACCCGCTTTGGCTTGTGCGCCAAATGCTATGGCCGCGATTTGGGCCGTGGTGGTTTGATCAATGTGGGCGAAGCAGTCGGCGTGATTGCTGCTCAATCGATTGGTGAGCCTGGCACACAGCTGACCATGCGTACTTTCCACATTGGCGGTGCTGCTTCGCGTGCGGCAGTGGCCTCAAGCGTGGACGCCAAATCCAACGGCGTGATCGGTTTCAACGCCACCATGCGTTATGTGACCAACAGCAAAAAAGAGTTGGTGGTCATTTCTCGCTCGGGCGAAATCGTCATCCATGATGAACAAGGCCGCGAGCGCGAACGTCACAAAGTACCTTACGGTGCAATTTTGGCGATCAAACCCGACCAAGCCATCAAGGCCGGCACCATTTTGGCGAATTGGGATCCGCTCACACGCCCTGTGATCACCGAGTTCGCAGGTAAAACCCAATTTGAAAATGTCGAAGAAGGTTTGACGGTTGCCAAGCAATTGGACGAAGTCACCGGGTTGTCAACCTTGGTGGTGATTGACCCCAAACGCCGTGGTTCCACCAAAGTGGTCAGACCGCAGGTGAAGTTGCTGGACGCCTCTGGCAAGGAAGTCAAGATTCCTGGCACCGATCACTCGGTGACGATTGGCTTCCAAGTGGGTGCGCTGATTCAAGTGCGCGACGGTCAAGAGGTGGGCCCAGGCGAGGTGCTTGCACGTATTCCTGTGGAAGGTCAAAAGACCCGCGACATCACCGGTGGTTTGCCGCGTGTGGCCGAGCTGTTTGAAGCACGTTCACCCAAAGACAAGGGCATCTTGGCTGAGATGACCGGTACCGTGTCGTTTGGTAAAGAGACCAAAGGCAAGATCCGTTTGCAGATCACCGATCCCGAAGGCACTGTGTGGGAAGAACTCATTCCCAAAGAGAAAAACATCGTGGTGCATGAAGGCCAAGTGATCAACAAGGGCGAGAGTATTGTGGACGGCCCCGCCGACCCACAAGACATCTTGCGTTTGTTGGGCATCGAAGAGTTGGCTCGCTACATTGTTGACGAGGTTCAGGACGTTTACCGCTTACAAGGCGTGAAGATCAACGACAAGCACATCGAGGTCATCGTGCGTCAGATGCTGCGCCGTGTGGTGGTCGACAACGTGGGTGGCTCTGGCTACATCTCTGGTGAACAAGTCGAGCGCTCCGAGATGCTCAACACCAACGAAGCTTTGCAAGCTGAAGGTAAGCTGCCAGCCACTTACACCAATTTGTTGTTGGGTATCACCAAAGCTTCCTTGTCAACCGACTCGTTTATCTCTGCGGCTTCTTTCCAAGAAACCACCCGCGTGCTCACCGAGGCTGCCATCATGGGCAAGCGCGACGAGTTGCGTGGCTTGAAAGAAAACGTCATTGTGGGTCGACTCATTCCTGCAGGCTCAGGCATGGCTTACCACCGTGCGCGCAAAGAAAAAGACCTGATGGACGAGGCCGAGCGCCGCCAAATTGCACAAACCGAGGCAGAAGAACTCGCCTTGGCGCAGCAAGAAGGCAGCAGCGAAGAGAGCGCAACGGAATAATTAAAGGCCTGCGGGCCTTTATCTACCATGCTGAAATCTGGCTGGTTTTGGTTGCTACTCGCCCTCGCGGTCTTTTGGTCCTTGGGCGCGTACAACCGTTTGGTCCGTTTACGCTCGGCCGTTGGCCAGCAATTTGTATCCCTAGAGTCGGTGTTGCTGCAGTACCAAGAAGTGGTGCAACAAGCAGTGACATCGGCCTCTACTTCGCCTCAGTTATGGGGCAATTCTTATTCTGCAGAATCAGATGTAGACCCTTGGACGCGCTTGCAAGTCTGCGCGGGTTTGCTCACTGTGGCGATGGCGCGTATGCAAACCCATCCCCTTGAGCATGACAGTTCGCAGTCCTTGCAAGATGCCGGTGCGGCGCTTCATCAAGCTTGGGCCAGTTTGATCCACCCCGACGCTTTTTATGTGAATGTGCCCGAGGCATTGCAGCAGCGCTGGTTGGGGCTGGATTTATTGGTGCAACCCGAGGTGCAACGTTTTAATGCTTGCATCAACGAGTACAACCAAGCCATCGGGCAGTACCCAGCAGCCTTGCTGGCAAAATTGTTTCAATTCCATCCTGCTCGGCCACTGGCATGATGCAAGCGCAGGATGCAGTGGCGGTTGCGCTTGCACCTTTGGCGCCCCCTTTGTGGCGTCAGCTACAGGCCTGTGCAGCGGCGTTGCAATCTGTTTTAGACGGCCGTAACCACAGCCAAGCCTTGTCCCAAGTGGCCACGCCTTTGCGCCCCGCCGCACAAGCCTTGTTGTTCGCGGTTTTGCGGCATTGGGGCGCCACCCAAGGCATACGCGACTTGTTGATCAAACGCGCGCCCTCGCCGCCCGTTGATGCGTTGCTGTGTACAGGCTTGGGTTTATTGCTGATGGGCAAGGAGGCGATGTACCCGGCCCACACCTTGGTCAGTCAGTTGGTAGAGGCCGCTAAGCACCACCCCCAAACCCGCGCTCAATCGGCTTTTATCAATGCTTGTGTGCGAAGATTTTTACGAGAAGAAAATGCTTTGCGAGCGCAAGCTTTTCAAAGTCCAACCGCCCAATGGAATTTCCCCTCGTGGTGGATCAAGCGCGTGCAAAACGACTACCCCGCGCATTGGCAAACCATTTTGCTGGCCAGCCAACAAGCCGCACCCATGACCTTGCGGGTCAATCGAAAAAAAGTATCCCGCGAGGCATTGCAGCAAACCTGGCATTCACAAGGCGTGTTGTCTGATGCCGTTGGTGCGGATGGCTTGGTCTTGCGCCAAGCCAAAGCGGTTCAAGCTATCCAAGGTTTTGCCCAAGGACTGTGTTCGGTGCAAGATGCTGCCGCGCAACTTGCGGCACCTTTGTTGCTGCAAGGTTTGCAAGCAGGTGAGGGCGCGCGGCTACAAGTACTTGACGCATGTGCCGCTCCTGGGGGAAAGACCGCGCATTTGCTGGAATATGCAGATGCACAAGTGTGGGCGGTGGATATCGATGACCATCGCTGCGAGCGAATACGCGAAAACTTGCAACGCTTAGGCCTGCAGGCCACGGTGGTCTGCGCCGATGTGGCCAATACCCCAGCGTGGTGGTCAGGCCAGTTGTTTGATGCGATTTTGTTGGACGCCCCATGTACCGCCTCCGGCATCGTCAGACGCCACCCTGATATACCATTGCTCAGGCGAGCAAGCGATCTGACAGCATTGGTTCAATCCCAGCGCCAATTGCTACTGGCCTTATGGCCACTGTTGAAACCAGGGGGAAGATTGTTGTATTGCACTTGTTCGATTTTTCGCGATGAGGGCCAAGGGCAAATTGATTCGTTCCTTGCGCGCAACACTCAAGCGGCATTACTTCCATCGCCCGGTCATTTAATTCCTGGGGTGGCGGCAAACCTTGCGGGCCTCTTAGACAATGCAGCAGATGGCCACGATGGATTTTTTTATGCCTTGCTTGAGAAGCGCTAAACCGATGTCTGACGCTTGGATGCTGTGCAAAACTTGGGCGCAGTTGCTGCTGCGTGGGCTGATACTTAATTGTTTGATAAGCATAGGCGTGTCCTATGCGGACAACGCGGTCTCGGTTGAAGATTTTCAATTGCAGCGCAGCGATGAGGGCATCTACCTGAGTGCGCGTTTGAACTTTGAGATGCCCCCCAGTTTGGAAGACGCTTTGAACCGAGGCATGCCGCTGGGCTTTGTGATGCAAGCCGATGTGATGCGAGAGCGGTGGTATTGGGCAGATAAATTGGTGAATCGAACAGAGCGTTACATCCGACTCAGTTACCAACCGCTGTCCAAAAGGTGGCGCATCTATGTGTCTGCCCAGCCCATTCAGTCGACAGGGCTTGGCGTGAGTTTGGGGCAAAGCTACGACAGCTTGGCCGAGGCCTTGCAAGGTATCCAAAGAATTTCACGCTGGCGAATCGCAGATTTATCTGCGATCGATAGCACCACAAAGCAAAGAATGGATTTTCGTTTCCGACTTGACTTGAGTCAATTGCCCCAGCCTTTGCAGTTTGGCGCTTTGGGCGGTGCTGGTTGGGGTTTAGATTATGTTCAGAGCTTGAAGTTGCAGGAAGACAGCTTCAAATGAAATCATCTTCTGCGCTTGCTGTCTGGCGGCATCAAGGGTGGTGGTTGGTGGTGGGTTTGACCATTCTGGTGTCCATGGCGCTGGTGTTGCTCTTCTTACTCACCCAAGCGACCCAGCGGTGGGAAGCCTACGAACAAAATTACGGTCTGTTGTTCGGCTTGAACATGGTTTTTGCCGC
>Ga0187844_10002655_pt1 | contig 12462 bp, 10 predicted proteins | sample SpaLakP09_SKY_50_FD_134517 | JGI IMG/M metagenome (GOLD analysis project Ga0187844, IMG submission 134517) | Oligotrophic lake water microbial communities from Sparkling Lake, Wisconsin, USA - SP09_SKY_50 | ecosystem: Environmental > Aquatic > Freshwater > Lake | place: USA: Sparkling Lake...
CTCCCCCCTCACGCTCGTTGCCCAGGACATGCACGAGGTCGATAAGGTCATTGAGCGGCGCCTGACGTCCAGCGTGCCGCTGGTCGCCCAGATATCGCAGTACATCATTGCCGCCGGCGGCAAGCGCCTGCGGCCTGCACTGCTGCTGATGGTGTGCGGCGCCCTGGGCTACCGCGGCGACCACCGGTTCAGCCTCGCGGCGGTGGTCGAGCTGATTCACACGGCCACGCTGCTGCACGACGACGTGGTGGACGCATCGACACTGCGCCGGGGGCGCCCCACGGCCAACGAGACATTCGGCAACCCCGCCAGTGTGCTTGTGGGGGACTTCCTGCACACCCGCTCCTTCCAGATGATGGTGGAAGCTGGCAGCATGCGAATCATGGAAATCCTCTCCGAAGCCACCAACGTGATCGCCGAGGGGGAGGTGCTTCAGCTCATGAACATGCACGACGCCTCTCTGGACGAGGCAGGCTACCTGCGCGTGATCCGCTCCAAGACAGCCAAACTATTCGAAGCCAGCGCCAGACTGGGAGCCGTGCTGGCCAATAGCACACCCGAGATCGAGGAAGCTTGCGCCACTTACGGACAGGCGCTGGGCACAGCCTTTCAGATCATTGATGACGTCCTGGACTACGACGGCGACTCCGCCGAAATGGGCAAAAACCTGGGCGACGACCTCCGGGAGGGGAAGTCAACACTGCCATTGATTGCTGCCATGGAGCGAGGCACCCCCAGCCAGGCACTCATTGTTCGCCAAGCCATCGAGCAAGGATCAACAGAACAATTGAGCGAGATCATCCAAATCGTCCGGGCCACCGGCGCCCTGGACGTTACGCGGGCAGCCGCATTCGCCGAAGCCCGTCGGGCCATGGCCGCCGCAGAGCAGCTTCCAGCCAATGCCCATTCAAAGGGCTTGCTAGAATTGGCCGCGCAATTGCTGGCGCGACGCAACTAAAACGCACATTACACCCACAAATGGGTGCTATGCGATCAACGGGGTGTAGCTTAGCCTGGTAGAGCGCTACGTTCGGGACGTAGAGGCCGGAGGTTCGAATCCTCTCACCCCGACCATAAATCCACCGCCCAAACATGCATTCGCGCCGCCTGTGGCGCAGTTACCAATATCCAGCGCTGTACACCCCCAGCATGATCGGTGATGATAGGATGGTTTCTTTTCCACACCTAACACATTACCGGTTACATGGCCGCTGTTGATACTGTCCCCAAAGAAGCCTCTGCAGTCGCCCTCCCCGGACTGGGTCGGGCGTTGATGTCTGCTGGCAAGCTGACGCAAAAGTCAGCCGAGGACATTTACAAAAAATCACAAATCAGCCGCACCAGTTTTATCGCTGAATTGACAGGCTCCGGTGCAGTATCTGCGGCTGATTTGGCGCACACGGTGTCTGCCGTCTTTGGAGCACCGCTGCTGGACCTGGATGCAATTGATCCATTGCGCCTGCCCAAAGAACTGCTGGACAACAAAATCTGCCAAGCTTATCGCGTTGTTGTGCTCAGCAAGCGCAACAACCGGTTGATTGTTGCCACGGCGGACCCTACAGACCAAGAAGCCGCAGAAAAAATAAAGTTCACTACCCAGATGGGTGTGGATTGGATTATTGCGGAATACGATAAGTTGAGCCGCTTGGTAGAGGTGACGTCCAAATCCACCAGCGAGTCCATGGAAACGCTGGTGAGTGGAGGTGGTGATTTCGAGTTTGACGATGTCTCGATTGAAGACGCTCCCGAGGAGGCAGATACCGGCGTCACAGAGGTTGAAGACGCGCCCATCGTCAAATTTCTTCACAAGATGCTGCTGGACGCCTTCAATATGCGGGCGTCCGATTTGCATTTTGAACCTTATGAACATCAATACCGCGTCCGCTTCCGGATTGACGGCGAGTTGCGCGAAATAGCATCCCCCCCGATTGCCATCAAGGACAAGCTGGCTTCGCGCATCAAGGTGATTTCGCGCCTGGACATCTCGGAAAAGCGGGTTCCCCAAGATGGCCGGATGAAGCTGAAGGTAGGTCCCGACAGGGTCATTGACTTCCGCGTCAGCACATTGCCCACCTTGTTTGGTGAAAAAATTGTGATCCGTATTCTCGATCCGAGCAGTGCCAAGCTGGGTATCGACGCATTGGGCTATGAACCTGTAGAAAAGGAACGCCTTCTTCAGGCCATTGGTCGCCCCTACGGCATGATTTTGGTGACCGGGCCTACGGGCTCCGGCAAGACCGTTTCTCTTTATACCTGCCTGAATCTGCTCAACAAGCCGGGCGTCAATATTGCGACAGCCGAAGATCCCTCTGAAATCAATCTGCCTGGCGTCAACCAGGTCAATGTGAATGAGAAGGCTGGCCTGACATTTGCAGTTGCACTCAAATCCTTTCTCCGCCAGGATCCCGACATCATCATGGTCGGGGAAATCCGGGATCTGGAAACGGCTGACATCTCAATCAAGGCCGCCCAGACCGGTCACTTGGTCTTTTCCACCCTGCACACCAACGACGCGCCCACGACGCTGACACGGATGCGCAACATGGGTATTGCACCCTTCAACATCGCATCCAGTGTGATCTTGATCACAGCACAACGGCTGGCGCGCAGGCTCTGCCCAGCCTGCAAGGCCCCTGCCGACATCCCCCACGAAACACTCGTGGAGGCCGGGTACAAGGAAGACGATATAGACGGCTCGTGGGTCACCTACCGACCCGTTGGCTGTTCTGCATGCAATAACGGGTACAAAGGTCGCTTGGGTATTTACCAGGTCATGCCCGTATCTGAAGACATCCAACGCATCATTCTTCGTGATGGAAGCGCTCTGGAAATCGCAGAACAAGCGCGGGCCGAGGGTGTGCGTTCGCTGCGCGATTCAGGACTCCACAAAGCCAAGCTCGGCCTGACTTCTCTCGAAGAAGTTTTGGCAGTTACCAACGAATAGTATCCACTGACGAGGGCAGTATGGCTACCGTAGCATCAAAAAGAGATATCAAGGATTTTGTCTTCGAGTGGGAGGGCAAAGATCGCCATGGGAAAATCGTACGCGGAGAAATCCGTGCGGTGGGTGAAAATCAGGTCCAGGCCACCCTGCGCCGCCAAGGTGTTTTTCCGACAAAAATCAAAAAGCGCCGAATGCGCTCGGGCAAGAAAATCAGGCCCAAAGACATTGCCCTGTTCACACGGCAACTGGCAACCATGATGAAAGCGGGTGTTCCGCTATTGCAAGCGTTCGATATTGTGGGAAGAGGCAACACAAATGCCAGCGTCACCAAATTGCTCAACGATATCCGGGCGGACATTGAGACAGGAACCTCGCTGAACGGTGCCTTCCGCAAGTATCCGATGTATTTTGATAGCCTTTACTGTAATTTGGTTGAGGCTGGGGAAGCTGCGGGTATTTTGGAAGCACTTCTGGATCGACTTGCGACGTACATGGAGAAAACAGAGGCCATCAAGTCAAAAATCAAATCGGCCTTGATGTACCCAATATCCGTGGTCATTGTTGCTTTTGTCGTTGTGGCGGTGATCATGATTTTTGTGATTCCAGCATTCAAAGAGGTCTTCACTTCGTTTGGAGCAGATCTGCCCGCCCCCACACTGTTTGTGATGGCTGTCAGTGAGATTTTCGTGAAGTGGTGGTGGCTGATTTTTGGCGCCATAGGCGGTGGATTTTTCTTCTTCATGCAGGCGTGGCGCCGCAATGAAAAGATGCAGATGTTCATGGATCGCCTGCTGCTACGCATGCCCGTTTTCGGAGCACTGATTGACAAATCTTGCGTTGCGCGCTGGACCCGGACTTTGTCAACCATGTTTGCGGCGGGTGTTCCATTGGTGGAAGCACTGGACTCGGTAGGAGGCGCCGCAGGCAATTCCGTTTATTCCATGGCCACCGAAAAAATTCAGCAAGAAGTGTCCACCGGCACCAGCCTGACCGCAGCCATGGGCAATGCCAACGTTTTCCCTTCCATGGTGCTGCAGATGTGTGCTATCGGGGAAGAGTCCGGTTCCATTGACCATATGCTGGGCAAGGCGGCCGATTTCTACGAATCCGAAGTGGACGACATGGTGGCCGGTCTGTCCAGCCTGATGGAGCCCATCATCATTGTGTTCCTGGGCACCTTGATTGGCGGAATCGTGGTTTCCATGTACCTCCCCATCTTCAAACTCGGTCAGGTCGTGTAATGGAGTTCGAGGTGTGGTGGGGCGCCGCCCTGGGCGGCGTCTTGGGCTTGCTGATTGGCAGTTTTCTGAACGTGGTCATTTACCGGCTGCCCAAGATGATGGAGCAGCAATGGGCCGCAGAGTTGGCCCAGCTGGAGGCCGAGAAACAAGGCAAGGAGCTTCCTGCAGGCACGCAGGCGCCCTTCAACCTGATGACTCCGCGGTCGCGCTGCCCTTCTTGCGGGCATGCGGTGCAGTGGCATGAAAATGTCCCTGTCCTGAGTTATCTCTTTTTGCGGGGCCGCTGCTCGGCCTGCAAGGCACCGATCAGCGCTCGCTACCCGATGGTCGAGTTGCTCACTGGAGCGCTGTTCTTCTTCTGCATATACCGCTGGGGCGTGTCCCCCGCCGGTTTCGCGTGGTGCGGATTTTCCGCCGCACTCGTGGCCTTGGCATTCATCGACTGGGACACCACCCTGTTGCCGGACGATATCACCCTGCCCTTGCTCTGGGCGGGTCTGCTCTCGGCGGCATTCCAGTGGACGAACGTCCCGCTGCATGCCTCCGTGACAGGCGCTGCTGCCGGTTACCTGTCGTTGTGGCTGGTGTACTGGGGCTTCAAGCTGGCCACGGGCAAGGAGGGCATGGGGTACGGCGACTTCAAGCTGTTCGCCGCACTCGGCGCCTGGTTTGGATGGCAGGCGCTGGTGCCCATCATTCTGATGTCGTCGATCATTGGCGCCATCGTCGGTATCGCGATGAAAATTTTCAGCAGCTTGCGCGAAGGGGGCTACATACCGTTTGGCCCCTTCCTCGTAGGTGCCGGGCTGACGGCGATGGTGTTTGGCCCCAACGCCATCCTCAACACCATGTTGAATCTGCTGGGCTTGTAGCCCCGTCCCGACCATGGCAAACAATAGGGGCCCGGTGCGCCTGGGCCTGACAGGTGGCATAGGCAGTGGAAAAAGCACCGTGGGTGGCATGTTCGCCTCGTTGGGTGCCACCATGATCGACGCAGACCAGATAGCGCGCGCGGTTACCGGCCCCGGCGGGGATGCGATGGACGCCATCCGCAGCACATTCGGTGCAGACTTCGTGGATGCCTCCGGGGCGCTGGACCGCTCGCGCATGCGGGAGCTGGCCTTCAGCCGGCCCGAGGCACGCACGCAGCTGGAGGCCATCGTGCATCCGCTGGTGACCCAGCACAGCCTTTTGCAGACGCAACAGGCTATTGCGGCAGGCTCCCGTTTGATCGTGCACGACATTCCGCTGCTGGCAGAGTCCGGCCGGTGGGCCCGCCAGCTGGATGCCGTGGTGGTGGTGGACTGCCCCGTGGAGACCCAGATTGAGCGGGTCACGCACCGCAGCGGCCTCGCCCCCGACGTGGTGCGGGGCATCATTGCATCGCAAGCCACCCGGCGCGCGCGCCGTGCGGTGGCCGATATCGTGATTGCCAACGGGCCCCACAACACCTTGCCCGCATTGCAGGCCCAGGTGCGGCAGGCAGCCGCCTTGTTCGGGCTATGATGCACCAGAGCCCCCCAGGAACCCGCCAGCGTGATCCTTTACGAATACCCCTTTAACGAGCGTCTCAGAACCTATCTGCGGCTTGAGCAGTTGTTCCGCCGGTTGGGGGAGTTGATCCCCCGCGCGCATGCGCTCGACCACCACTTTGCGCTGGTCACGATCTTCGAGATCATGGACGTGGCGGCCCGGGCCGACCTGAAGTCGGACGTGCTCAAGGACATCGAAAAACACAAGCACCAGCTCGACAGCTACCGCGGCAACCCCTCCATCTCCGAGGCCGCACTGGATGCGGTGATCGCCCAGCTCGACCGGTGCTTCACCGCACTGAATGGGCAGAACGGGAAATCGGGCCATGCGCTGACCGAGAACGACTGGCTGATGAGCATCCGCAGCCGCATCGGCATCCCTGGTGGCACCTGCGGGTTCGATCTTCCGGCCTACTATGCGTGGCAGCACCACGCCCCCGACGTCCGGCAACAGGCGTTGGAGCAATGGGCGTCCACGCTCGCGCCACTGGCCGAATCGATTTATGTGCTGCTCAAGTTGCTGCGCGATTCGGGTGTCCCCCAGAAGGTGGCGGCAGAACGTGGCCAGTTCCAGCAGAACCTGCCGCAAGGCCGCACCTTCCAGCTGCTGCGGCTGCGCATGGACCCAGCCCTGAACCTGATCCCCGAGATCAGCGGCAACCGCCTGATTGTTTCGGTACGGCTCATGCGGCTCGAAGGGGACGGTCGCCTGCACGCCTGCAACGAGGATGCAGCGTTTGAACTCACGCTGTGCGCCTGAGTCTGGATAACTTCAGTAAACCATCCTGGTGACCGGCGAGCACCACCTTGATTCGCCCACAAGCATGACCCGCTCCACATCCACCACACCCTTTGCACGCACCGTGGTCTGCCCCAGCTGCGGCGGCGACAGCGTGTACAGCCCCGCCAATGCCTACCGCCCTTTTTGCAGCGAGCGCTGCAAGCAGGTCGATCTGGGCGCCTGGGCCAGCGAGGACTTCCGCATGCCCGCCGAAGCCCCGCCTGCGGACGCCCAGTATGGCGATCCGCGCCAACAGCACTGACACAGGGGCGACCAGCCAAAATACTGGCCACAAATGGCCGCTACCGCCTGATAGCAAACACTTTTAAGCTACCAAATTAATAGCAAACCATCTCCGCTGCGCCGACGGCAAGCAGACGCGATGGTTTATTCGGGCGTGAACTCCAGGCCCCGCTCCTCGGCCAGCCATTGCAGCACCGGGTAAGCCCCGGGCAGCACCGGCACCACCGTCAGCGGCATTTGCTGCCAGGCCATGGACTGGCCCTCGCGCATCTCGAACTCCCCCGTCCATGCCCAGACCTTGCACCAGTGCAGACGCACCAGGGCATGGGGATAGTCGTGCTCCGTGACCTTCCAGACCGTGGCCGGGCCGATGGTCACGTCCAGTTCCTCGATCAACTCGCGACGCAGCGCCTCTTCCACCGTCTCGCCCGCCTCCAGCTTGCCGCCTGGAAACTCCCAGTAGCCCGCATACGGCTTGCCCGGCGGGCGGGTGGACAGCAGCATGGCACCGTCCTCGCGCAGCAGGATGCCCACAGCCACCTCGGTGTGTTTGCGTGTTGTTTCAGCCACTGTGCTTCCCCGCATAGTCACGCGCAAACTGGTAGGCCACGCGGCCGCTGCGCGAGCCACGCTCCAGCGCCCAGACCAGGGCCTCGGGCCGCGCAGCCGCGATGGCGGCGGCAGGAACCCCCAGCGACGACAGCCATTGCGCCGTGATGGTCAGGTACTCCTCCTGGCTGAAGGGGTAGAAGCTCACCCACAGGCCAAAACGCTCTGACAGGGAGATCTTCTCCTCCACCACTTCACCGGGGTGCACCTCGCCATCCTCGGTGTGGGTGTAGGTGAGGTTTTCCTTCATGTACTCCGGCAGCAGATGGCGCCGGTTGCTCGTGGCGTAGATCAGCACATTGGGTGTAGCGGCCGCCACCGAACCATCGAGGATGGACTTGAGTGCCTTGTAGCCAGGTTCGCCGTCTTCAAAGCTCAGGTCGTCGCAGAAGACGATGAATTTCTCGGGCCGTGCGGACACCACGTCCACGATGTCGGGCAGATCGGTCAGGTCCGCCTTGTCCACTTCGATGAGGCGCAGGCCTTGCGCCGCGTAGGCGTTCAGGCAGGCCTTGATGAGCGAGGACTTGCCCGTGCCGCGTGCGCCGGTCAACAGCACGTTGTTGGCGGGCAAGCCTCGCACAAACTGCTGCGTGTTGCGCTCGATCTTTTCCTTCTGGGGATCGATTTCCTTGAGGTCTGCCAGCGCCATCGCGGCCACATGGCGCACCGGCTCCAGGGTGCCGTGGCCGCTGCTGCGTTTGCGGTAGCGCCAGGCGATAGCGGCAGACCAGTCGGGCGCAGAGAGCGGCTGGGGCAGCACGGATTCGATACGGGCGATGAGCTGCTCGGCACGCTCGATCAGATGTTCAAATTTCTGGTTCATTTTGCATCTACCGCGCGTCCATCATGCGCTAGCAGCTATCAAATCAGGAGTATTGCAGTGAATCAAGAGCGGTAGTCCGCGTTGATCGTCACATATTCGTGGCTGAAATCGCAGGTCCACACCGTGTCCGCGGCGTCACCACGGCCCAGCAGCACACGCACGGTGATCTCGGACTGCTTCATCACGCGCTGGCCGTCTTCCTCGCGGTAGGCGGGGTTGCGGCCACCCTGCACGGCCACATGCACGTCGTCCAGGTACAGATCGATGCCGGTCTGGTCCAGGTCGTCGATGCCCGCATAGCCCACGGCCGCCAGGATGCGGCCCAGGTTCGGGTCGCTGGCAAAGAAAGCTGTCTTGACCAAAGGAGAATGGGCAATCGCATAGGCCACCTTGCGGCATTCTTCGCCCGTCTTGCCGCCTTCCACCCGCACGGTGATGAACTTGGTGGCGCCTTCGCCGTCGCGCACGATGGCCTGGGCCAGTTTCTGCGACACCGCCAGCATCGCCGCCTTGAGCGCCTGGCCCTCGGCGCTGTCGAGCGCGGTGATGGGCGCATGCGCGGCCTTGTTGGTGGCCACGACGACGAAGGAATCGTTGGTGGAGGTGTCGCCGTCGATGGTCACGCGGTTGAAGGAGCCCTCGGCCAGCTCGCGCGCCAGCTGCTGCATCACGGCAGGCGCCACACAGGCGTCCGTGGCCAGAAAGCCCAGCATGGTGGCCATGTTGGGGCGGATCATGCCTGCGCCCTTGCTGATGCCGGTGATGGACACCGTGGCGCCGCCAATCTGTGCCTGCGCCGAGAACGCCTTGGGCAGCGTGTCCGTGGTCATGATGCCTTCGGCCGCGCGCGCCCAGTGGCCGGGCTGCGCATCGGCAATCGCAGCGGGCAGGCCCGCCTCGATGCGGTCGTTGGGCAGGGGTTCCATGATCACGCCGGTGGAGAACGGCAGGATCTGCTCAGGCGCCAGGCTCAGCTGGCGTGCGAGCGCAATGCAGGTGGAGCGCGCACGCGCCAGGCCGTCCGCACCCGTGCCTGCGTTGGCGTTGCCGGTGTTGATGACCATGGCTCGGATCGGCTGGCCGCTGTTCAGGTGTTCACGGCTGATCTGCACCGGGGCGGCGCAGAAGCGGTTCTGGGTGAACACGCCCGCCACGCTGGCACCTTCGTCCAGCAGGAACACGGTCAGGTCCTTGCGGTGGGCCTTGCGGACACCGGCTTCGGCAACGCCGATACGAACGCCAGCAATCGGGTACAGATCGGCAGCAACGGGGGCAACAAGATTCACAGGCATGGGGCGGGGCCTTTCTATCGGGGGAAGGGGGTCAAATGCATCGCAGCTGTGCAGAGCAGGCATCCGTCAATGAAAACTGCGGCCGATTATCCGGAAAACCGTGGCGCGCCAATGAAAACACGGGCCGAAGCCCGTGTTGTGTGGATCAGGAAATCAAGCGAGTTTGCCGTGGCACTGCTTGTACTTCTTGCCGCTGCCGCAGGGGCAAGGGTCGTTGCGGCCCACGCGGAGGCCCTCGGGCAGAGCCTCTCCCACCGTCTGGGCATCGACCGTGGTTTCCACCTCGCCCGTTTCGGTGGGAGCGGTGTAAGTCACGTTGGCGATGCTCTCAGCGCGGCTTTCCATGTCCTGTGCGGCCTGGTCCAGCTGGGCCTGCGACTGGATCTGCACGGTCATGAGGATCTTGGTGACCTCATTCTTGACCTGGTCGATCAGCTGGCGGAACAGCTCGAAGGCTTCGCGCTTGTACTCCTGCTTGGTCTGCTTTTGTGCGTAGCCGCGCAGGTGGATGCCCTGGCGCAGGTAGTCCAGCGCAGAGAGGTGGTCGCGCCAGTTGGAGTCAAAGTTCTGCAGCAGCACCACACGCTCGAACTGCGTGAAGTTGTCGCGGCCTACCTGCTCGACCTTGGTATCAAACGAGGCATTGGCGGCCTGCAGCACCTTTTCCAGGATCTCGTCGTCGGTGACGCTGCTCGCGCCCTGCACTTCCTGCTGCAGCGCAATCGACACCTGCCATTCTTCGGCCAGCACCTTTTCCAGCGCGGGCAGGTCCCACTGCTCTTCCACCGATTCAACGGGCACGTACTGGCGCACGAGATCGGTCATGCAGTCTTCGCGCATCGCGGCAATCACGTCCGACAGATCGGAAGCGTCGAGGATGTCGTTGCGCTGCTGGTAGATGACCTTGCGCTGGTCGTTGGACACATCGTCGTACTCCAGCAATTGCTTGCGGATGTCGAAGTTGCGGGCTTCCACCTTGCGCTGGGCCGACTCGATGCTGCGGGTCACGATACCCGCTTCGATGGCCTCGCCATCGGGCATCTTCAGTCGGTCCATGATGGATTTGACGCGGTCGCCCGCGAAGATGCGCATCAGCGAATCATCGAGGCTCAGGTAGAAGCGCGACGAACCGGGGTCGCCCTGGCGGCCGGAGCGGCCACGCAGCTGGTTGTCGATGCGGCGGGATTCGTGGCGCTCGGTGGCGATGATGCGCAGGCCACCCAGGGCTTTGACCTTCTCGTGGTCCACCTTCCACTGTTCGCGCAGCGCGGCCACCTGGGCGGCGCGGTCGGATTCGGACAGGGACTCGTCGGCCTCGACAGCCGCCACATCCTTCTCGATGTTACCGCCCAGCACGATGTCGGTGCCGCGGCCTGCCATGTTGGTGGCGATGGTGATCATGCCGGCACGGCCCGCCTGGGCCACGATGTCGGCCTCGCGGGCGTGCTGCTTGGCGTTCAGCACCTGGTGCGGCAGGTTTTCCTTGTTCAGCAGCTGGTCGATGATTTCCGAGTTCTCGATCGACGTGGTGCCCACCAGCACCGGCTGGCCACGCTCGTGGCATTCGCGGATGTCCTTGATGGCGGCTTCGTACTTCTCGCGCGTGGTCTTGTAGACGCGGTCGAGCTGGTCGTCGCGCTTGCTCGGGCGGTTGGGTGGGATGACCACGGTTTCGAGGCCGTAGATTTCCTGGAACTCATAGGCCTCGGTGTCGGCCGTGCCGGTCATGCCCGCGAGCTTGTTGTACAGGCGGAAATAGTTCTGGAAGGTGATGGAGGCCAGCGTCTGGTTCTCGGCCTGGATCTTCAGGCCTTCCTTGGCTTCCACGGCCTGGTGCAGGCCTTCGCTCCAGCGGCGGCCCGACATCAGGCGGCCGGTGAACTCGTCCACGATCACGATCTCGCCGTTCTGCACGACGTAGTGCTGGTCGCGGTGGTAGAGATGGTTGGCACGCAGCGCGGCGTACAAGTGGTGCATCAGCGTGATGTTGGCCGGGTCGTACACCGAGGCACCTTCGGCGATCAGACCATGGCTGGCGAGCACGCGCTCGGCGGTCTCATGGCCTTGTTCGGTCAGGAACACCTGGTGGCTCTTTTCGTCCACGGTGAAGTCGCCCGGCTTGGTCACACCCTCGCCCGTGCGGGGGTCGGCTTCGCCTTCCTGGCGCACCAGAAGGGGCACCACCTTGTTCATGGCAACGTAGGTCGCCGTGTGGTCCTCGGCCTGGCCGCTGATGATCAGGGGCGTGCGCGCCTCGTCGATCAGGATGGAGTCCACCTCGTCCACGATGGCGAAGTTCAGGCCCTGCTGCACGCGGTCTTGCGCCTCATAGACCATGTTGTCGCGCAGGTAGTCGAAGCCGTATTCGTTGTTGGTGCCGTAGGTGATGTCGGCGCGGTAGGCCTCCTGCTTTTGCTCGCGGGGCATGTTGGGCAGGTTGATACCCACCGTGAGGCCCAGGAAGTTGTACAGGCGCCCCATCCACTGCGCGTCGCGGTTGGCAAGGTAGTCGTTCACCGTCACCACATGCACACCCTTGCCCGACAGGGCATTGAGGTACACCGGCAGCGTGGCCGTGAGCGTCTTACCCTCGCCCGTGCGCATTTCGGAGATCTTGCCGTAGTGCAGCGCCATGCCGCCCAGCATCTGCACATCGAAGTGGCGCATCTTCATGATGCGCTTGGACCCTTCGCGGACCACCGCAAAGGCTTCGGGGAGGATGTCGTCCAGCGACGCGCCCTTGGCTACGCGCTCCTTGAACTCCTGCGTCTTGGCCTTGAGCTGCTCGTCCGACAGCTTTTCGTACTCGGGCTCCATCGCATTGATGCGGGACACCGTCTTGCGGTACTGCTTGAGGAGCCGGTCATTGCGGCTGCCGAATATTTTGGTGAGGAAGTTGGTGGCCATGCGAACAGGACCGCCTGCCCGCTGCAATCAGCGCGCCAAGCGACCGAAATCCCTAAGATGAATTGAGTTCAGGTGGGTCCTTTGGCC
>Ga0187844_10002656_pt1 | contig 12457 bp, 11 predicted proteins | sample SpaLakP09_SKY_50_FD_134517 | JGI IMG/M metagenome (GOLD analysis project Ga0187844, IMG submission 134517) | Oligotrophic lake water microbial communities from Sparkling Lake, Wisconsin, USA - SP09_SKY_50 | ecosystem: Environmental > Aquatic > Freshwater > Lake | place: USA: Sparkling Lake...
CAACTGGAACAGTATCCTTATTTGGCCAAACGATTCTTGTTGACTCGCTTCTTGGGATTGTCGGAAGAAGAAATGAGCGACAATGAACGCATGTGGGCAGAAGAGCAAGGGGATGTTGACAAAGCGCCAGTCGGTGAAGCAGGCCTACGCAGCGTTGGTATAAGTCCAGGCGGCCTTGACGCTGACTTGGAAGCAGCACAAATACCTGCGGGCGAGGCCGAAGCAGCTGCACCTGAGGGAGCAATGCCCGGGGCAATGCCAGCTGGAGCATCAGTTGTTCCTGCCGCAGGCCCATCAGCCGCACCTCCTGCATTATAACCAAATTTGGTAAATATAAATATGCAATTAAACGAGCTTTACTCACCGACGCCAGCTGGATATCGTACTGACAAGGAAGATAACAGCACGTATAAAATACAAGATGACCGTGGTCGTGCTAGCCGTTTAACATTGGACAAGCTAAATCGTTTGCGTGTAATGAATGATACACGCAAATTAGAACACGAACAAAAGCTAGAAAAAGTTGCAGATCAATACAAAGTTCCTGCACAAACTATGGCTGGAATGTAATTATCTCCGCCAGATCATTCAAAAACTGCACATTTTACCCCGGGTTTTTAGAATTCTTGTAAATAGTATTACAGAATTACGTATTTAAAGGACACAAATATGAACAAGTATGAACAACTTATTGAATTTATTCTCAATGAGCAAGAAGACAAAGCCAGTGCTTTATTCCACGAAATCGTAGTAGAAACAAGCCGCGGCATTTACGAGAATCTCATTGATGAGGACGACCTATCTGAAGTTGGTGGAAACCAAGTTGACGACTTAGTTGACGAAGTTACCATGGACGAGCAAGGTATGGCAGAAGCTGAAGATGACGAATTCGAAATCGAAATGGGCGACGATGACATGGACATGGACATGGATTCAGACGCCGGCGGCGATGACCATCATGCTGATGTGGGCGGAGACGAAGCAATTGAAGACCGTGTAATGGATCTTGAAGATGCATTGGACGAACTAAAATCTGAATTCGATGCACTAATGGGTGACGGCGCTGACAACATGGACGACATGGACGACATGGACGACATGGACAACATGGACAGCGAAGAAGAAATGATGGAAGCTGATGACGAAGATACATCAGACTACAATAATGAAGCATCGGAAGATGACGACATGGAAGAAAGCGTTCAAGAAGCTAAAATGTCTAAGAAAGACAAAATGCTCAAGGACAAAAAAGATCCAAAGAAAATGACTGAGTCTGAGTGGATTCGTGAATATGTTGAAAAAATGGGTGACATTTATCAACAAGAACCTGCTAAAGGTGAAGGCAAAGAAGTAGGCAAAGGTGGTTCTGCCACAGTTGCAACTAAATCTATTGTGGCTGGCAAGAACAACATGGGTGGTACAACACAAAATATCGCTCGTGGCGGCTCAGAGTCTGACCCAGACAACAAACCAGTTCCACAACCAAACAACCAATACACTAAAGGTAAAGGCAACTTGCCGGGCGCAGGACAATTTAAAAATGTTCCAGGCGCAAAAGGCGACAGCTTTAAATCCAAGGCTCCTGCTGCTCAAAAAGGCGAGCAAGGTGGCACTAACGATAAAAGCCCTTTAGCTAAGTAAGGACAACGACTGTGCGAGGTTTAATACAGGAACACTTATCATTTGACAATGCCAGAATGGAAGTTTTGGCAGAGTCTAATGCTGAAGGTAAGAAGAGCCTGTACATGAAAGGCATTTTCATTCAGGGCGGGGTAAAAAACGCTAACATGCGTGTTTATCCCACAGATGAAATTGCCACAGCAGTCGATGCTATTAATAAACAAGTCCGTGATGGTTATAGTGTGTTAGGCGAACTAGACCATCCAGATGATTTAAAAATTAACCTAGACCGTGTGTGTCATATGATCACAGATATGTGGATGGATGGCCCTAACGGTTTTGGTAAACTAAAAATACTTCCTACGCCAATGGGACAGTTGGTAACAACTATGCTAGAAAGCGGAGTGAAGTTAGGTGTTTCGAGCAGAGGTAGCGGCAACGTTAATGAAAGCTCAGGACATGTCAGTGACTTTGAAATTGTCACTGTTGATATCGTTGCACAACCTAGTGCTCCTAACGCTTATCCCAAGGCTGTTTATGAAGGTCTTTTGAATATGCGCTATGGACATAGAGTGATCGAAATGGCACATGATGCCGGTGCAAATCAAAAAGTACAGAAGTTTTTGGCTGAGGAAGTAAAACGTCTCATCAAAGACTTAAAAATTTAAGGGGAAATGATCCATGTTTGATGCTATCAAACCATTAGTAGACAGTGGTATCATTAACGAAGAAACCAAGCAATCTATCAATGAAGCTTGGGAAGCTAAGTTAAATGAAGCACGTGAACAAGTTCGCGCAGAAATGCGTGATGAGTTTGCACAACGCTATGAACACGACAAAGGTGTAATGGTCGAAGCTCTTGATAAAATGGTAACAGAAAGTCTCCAAGCAGAAATTCGCGAATTTGCGGAAGAAAAGCAACAGCTGGCAGCTGACCGTGTGCGTTATAATCAACGCATGAAGGAATCTGCACAACGCTTTGACCAATTCCTAGTTGGAAAACTAGCAGAAGAAATCAAAGAACTACGTAGCGATCGTAAACTAACTAAAGAAGCTACACAGCGTCTTGAAAAGTTTGTTATCAAAGCTCTTGCAGAAGAAATCCAAGAATTTGCCAAAGACAAAAAAGACGTAGTCGAAACTAAAGTTAAATTGGTTCGTGAAGCTCAGTCCAAACTAGAGCAACTACAACGTCAATTTGTCGCTAAGAGTTCTGAACTTGTAAAAGAATCTGTGGCCAAGAAATTAGAGTCTGAAATGACTCAACTAAAAGAAGATATCCAACTTGCTCGCGAGAACATGTTTGGTCGTAGAATTTTTGAAGCTTTCGCAGGCGAGTTTAGTTTAACTCACTTGAACGAAAATCAAGAAATTGCAAAACTACGCCAAGTTGTCGCACAAAAGGATCGTGTAATTGCAGAAGCAAAAACTTTTGTAGCACAAAAAACTTCTTTGGTTGAATCCAAGGACCGTGAGCTGCGAATCATTAAAGAATCACAAGAGCGCCAATCTACTCTTAACGAGTTGTTGAAGCCTCTAAACAAAGAGAAGCAAGCCGTTATGGTTAGCTTATTAGAAGGTGTGCAGACGCCTAAATTGCAATCTGCATACGAAAAGTATTTGCCAGCTGTTTTAAACAATAGCCCAACTGTAGCAAAAGGTCAAAAACCTGCGCTAACAGAGAGCCGTGTTGAAGTGACTGGTGATAAATCTGCTAAGGTCAGCGCGGAGCCCGACTATAATAATGTAGTTGAAATTAAGCGTTTAGCAGGGCTAAAGTAAACCCTAAAAGGAAAAAGAAAATGACACAAGCACTATTAGAAGGCCGCTGGGGCGAAACCAAAGATGCCCTGTTAGAAGGTCTAAACGGTTCGCGCAGAACCACAATGGGTGTTATCTTAGAGAACACCCGCAAGCACTTGGCTGAAAATGCAACAGCTGGCGCAACATCTGCAGGTAACGTAGCTACACTTAACCGTGTTATTCTACCAGTTATCCGTCGTGTTATGCCTACTGTTATCGCTAACGAAATCGTTGGTGTACAGCCCATGACTGGTCCAGTTGCACAGATTCACACATTGCGTGTTCGCTATGGTGAGACTGCTACAGTAACAGCTCCAAGTCCATTTGAAACAGGCACAACAGCCGGTGACGAAGCACTAAGCCCATTCAAGATTGCCACAGCTTACTCTGGCAGTTTGACAACAGGTCGTGCTTCTAGCACATCTAGTCTAGAAGGTGCACCAGGACGCAAGATCAACGTACAGATCTTGAAGCAAGTTGTTGAAGCTAAGACACGTAAATTGTCTGCACGTTGGACATTTGAAGCTGCGCAAGATGCACAATCCATGCATGGTTTGGACATCGAAGCAGAAATCATGGCAGCATTGGCTCAAGAAATCACAGTTGAAATCGACCAAGAGATCCTAGGTTCTCTACGTTCGTTGTCAGCTACAGATTTCGCATACGACCAAGCCGCTGTATCTGGTACAGCCACATTCGTTGGTGATGAACACGCCGCTTTGGCAGTTCTTATCAACCGTGCAGCTAACTTGATCGCACAACGCACACGTCGTGGCGCAGGTAATTGGGCTGTTGTTTCTCCAGCTGCATTGACAGTATTGCAATCTGCAACTACTTCAGCGTTTGCTCGTACAACAGAAGGCACATTCGAAGCACCTACAAACACCAAGTTTGTTGGTACATTGAACGGCGCAATGCGTATCTACGTTGACAGCTATGCTAGCGATAGCCAAGCTGTTCTAGTTGGTTACAAAGGTTCATCTGAGGCTGATGCCGCAGCATTCTACTGCCCATACATTCCTCTAATGAGTTCTGGTGTTGTTCTAGACCCAAGCACATTCGAACCAGTCGTAGGCTTTATGACTCGTTACGGATATGTTGAGTTGACCAACACAGCATCGTCTCTAGGTAACGCTGGTGACTACGTTAGCGAAATTTCTGTTGCTAACCTATCATTCCAGTAATCCAGCAAAGACTAAACCCCGGGATGGGAAGTTACTTAAAAGCCCCGCAAGGGGCTTTTTTGTTGACTATGCTATAAATATACTTGTTCCAATGAACTCTCGGAGCGCCACTTCGGGTAGCCTAGAACGCTAATTAATAAAGGAATAAAAGAAATGGCAAAATTAAAGATACAAAAAACAGCTAACGGTATTACCGTTGACAGCTTCGTAAGTAACATTCAAATTAACGGTTCACGCATCGGTGGTACTGGTGGAGATACTGATCAGACCGTGCCCACAATACGCATTAGCTTTTTGCGGGCTACAGGTGCCGCACTGGACACCGGTTACATCATTGCTCAAAAAGGCAGTCAAAAGTTTCAAGTTAACAATTCTTCAGATGCCAACACCACAGTGGTATCATTGGTAAATAGGCAAGCTTCAGAACTAACAGCAGCCAACACTGCAACCATTGTGGCCAACACCATGGTCATTACTGGAGCCAACTTGGCCAACATTGGTACAGGCGGTGGTGGATTTACCAACAATCGCACATTTGCTTATATTACCTACGCTACAGCCAATGTGGCAGGTAACAGCAGTCCTGGTATTGGATATCAATTTACTGGTAACAGTGGATTCTTGACAGGTAATGTCACAGTGGTTGCAATCAATAGCACAACCAATGTCACAGTCAGTTGCACCGATCAAACAGTCACAGCCAACACCACTGGTCGCATACAAGTGACCAACCAATTCAATGTCAAACGCATTTCCAACAAATATGTGTGGGATTGGGCAAATGACAAATGGCGTTACTACTTGGGTACACCATATAGCAGCGGCGCAGCCATCCTAAGTTCGCAACCAGAATGGCAAAGTGTGGTTCTTGTTCGCGTTGATAACGCTTAATATTTTCGAATATTACACCAAAATGGGCTTCGGCCCATTTTTTGTCTTTAGTTTACCAAGCATAAATATCATATAATTGGGATTAATAATGAGCGTCACAAAGCGTATTGGTACAGGCGATTATAATTTAACAACGGTCACACCCGGAGCCAATGTTATAGTTACGACCGACACTTTAAAAATTTATGGTAACTTGTATGTGCAAGGTAATACTTCGGTGGTCAATGTGGCCAACATCAGCACAGCTGATCCTACAATTACTCTTAACAGCAATGTAACTACACCATTTGCAGGTAATAGTGGTATTGAAGTTTTTCGAGGCCCCAGTTATGCCATGCCAGCTGTGTTGTGGAACGAAAGTCAAAGTGCTTGGCAAATTACTAGCAATGTTGCTAATCCAAGTTCCTATTCCAATATCCAGTCTGGTGGTGGTGGAACTGTTGTTTATGGTACAGCAGGACAACTTACATATTATGCAGTCAGTGGCACAACTTTAGCCAATACAACTTCCAATTTGACTTGGAATGGTGCAAATTTATTGAATATTACTGGCAATGTAGAAACTTCTGGTATAAGACTTGATAATATTAATGTAACACCACCGCCGGCAATTGCAACTATAATCAATATCATTGGCAACACTTCTGGCAACAGTGCGGGCGGCACTGGAATTTATTTCAACAACAACACCGAATCGGGTGAACTGATTAGTAAAACTAAAGCAATTGCCTACAGCATAATTTTTGGATAATAATATGAGTATAACAACAGCAAACATAACAACCACAGTAGGAAACATTTATACGAGTAGTGGTAACACTGTGATGAGCGTGGCTTACTTTTGTAATTATAGTAGCAGTCCTGCACAAATTACAGTTCACTTGGTACCAAGTGGCGGCAGCGCCAATGTGTTAAACAGAATCTACAGTAATGTAAGTATAACAGCAGGGGACACCTTAGTAGTCGAAACTGAAAAAATTCTTTTTGCCAGCGGCGATTCTTTAAGAGCCAATGCAAGTGCCAATAGTGCAATTAACGCATCAGTAAGCTTCATAGGTACATAATGGCTCGATTACTTAAAAATACACAAATTAATACACCCAGTAATGCCATTAGATTGCCAGTGGGTAGTAGTGCAGTTCGTCCTGACAGTCCCGTAGACGGACAGCTGAGATTTAACACAACTACAGGCAAGATTGAAATGTACTTTACATCAGTATGGAGCAGTGTGGCCAAAATTGGTAGTGTAAATATTGCAGAAGACACATTCACCACTGCCAATGCTACTACACAATACGGCCCAATGACTTACAGTTACTCTGCTGGTCAAGAGGCCAATGTTATTGTGTATGTGGGCGGTGTCATGCAAGCACCCACCACAAACTATCAGTTCCAGGGCAATAACTATGTCTTGATAAATCCCACTAACGGTACATCTGGACAAACAATCAAAGTATTGCACAATTTTAACAGCACTGATGCTGCATAAGGGATAACACATGGCGATTGGAAAAATTTCCGGAGTCATGTTACAAAGCGACTTAGATCGCCAAGGACAAGACCTAAGCTTCGATGGAAACTTAATCTACTTGGATGTGGTCAATCGCCGTGTGGGTATTGCAAACTCCAATCCAAACGTTGCTCTAACAGTCAGTGGTAACATATACGCTGACAACTTTTTCGGCAATGCAGAATCCTTGACAGGACTTAAAGGTAACACAATACAGTTGGGTTCGAATACTGCGTTGGCATTGGTAAGCAACGCTGTTACCATGTTGACCACGGATACCATTACAGATAGTCTTGCCAGATTAAATTATGTGTTAGGCAAACTGGTACCACCTGCTCCTCCTACATTCCCCAATAATCAAACACTAACGATAAGCTCATTGAGTACCTATCGTATGGCTAACTTTGTACAGACCGACAACACTGCCACTGGTGGCAAGTCAGTGGCTGGTGGCACAACTGTTAGTAATGTTCGAAGAGCAACATCTTACACAACATCTACCATAGCCAATGTGGGCCCTGGCGATATTGGCACAGTTACAGCTTATCGTAACAGTATTGCAGTGGGCAACGTTACTCTAATAGCAGGCAACGTCAGCGGCACTTACGGTAATTTGATTATTACACGCAGTGGTGATTATGCCAACGTTAACCCAAACGTTACCGCAGGATTTTGGTACAGTTTTAGTTCTAGTTTGAGCGGCAACGTGGCAGCAGGATGGAATGAAGTCAACATCAATCATAGTACTGCTGGCAATACTAATATTCCTTATTGGTATTATGACGCCAGTGCTCCGGGCACACCTGCCTTTAGTAATCTAGCAATCAATTTAACTACCAACAGTTCTACATACAGCAGTACCATACCGCATTTGAATAGTTCTAGTGCCTTTACATTAACAGGCAATGTCAGCAGATTGAGCGGAGACATGTACCCCACCAGCGACAGTTTTATAACTGGAACAGCAGGTGGTGCAGTTGCTGCACCTTCCAGTGTTACTTATGCGGGTGCTGGAGTAACAACACCGTTAGCACAAAATTTATATGTGGCCAGCGGAAGTCAATATTACACTACCACCGCAGCAGTCACGACTGGTTTTGGCTCCAGCAGTACCGGACCAAGTTTGAGTTGCTCTAATAGTTATAACACTGGCACTGGCACTTATACATCTGCATTGGCAGTAACAGTTTTGTACAAAACAGGCACAGCTACCAACATAGAAGAAACAAGTATCCCAGTTACCAGTGTGGGTACAGGCAGTGGTAATGGATTGAGAGTAATTAATCCTGGTAGCACAGACACACCCACTATCACAGCTAACACAGCATTTAACAGCACATCTAGCACACTACAAACTTACGATACCACAGTGGTGGGCGCAGTTTTAAAACACGATCAGACAAATTATTCAACAGGTCATTTGCCTGTTGGACCAAATTTAAGTGCAAGTCGAAGTGGAAGTCAATATTTTACATTCCGTTTTACTCGCACAGTTGTTAGCAAGTTTAACATCAGCATAACAGGCAATGTGGCAGGTTTATTCGTAGCGTTGCCTGGAAGTACCATAGACAGCACATCAACATTAAACGGGTGGGTCGACATGTCTACTGCCTATGCAGGATCTGGAGCTCCAGGTGCAAACACGGGTGCAGGCGGCAACGGCAGTAATGGTTGTGCATTGGGTGGAACATTTACTGCTAATAGCTCCAGTACACAAAGCAAGACCTGTACTTTTGGTACAGTGAGTTCCAGTAGCACTGCAACAAACGAAATTTTTGTAAGATTAAGATTAGTAGCAGGACAAACTGTTACAGCATTAAGTATAGTAGCGGCAACAAACTAAAATGGCAGTATCAGACGCACAAAAAGTTGATTATTTATGGAAGAAGGTGGGCTTTGGCGTCGCCAAAACAGACACGTCTGCCATTAAAAGTGCCAGTAATGAAGCTAATGCCAGTCCGTTACTGATTCGTGGCGACACAGTGTGGGTGGATTCAGGCCTGATTCCTGCCACTGCACCTGGTGCTAATACAAGTATTCTCAGAGCATATCTGGGGACCACTGCGATAAAAATGGTCAACGACGGTACGTCCAGCACCAATCGAACCTGGGTTACAAATTCACCTGATTGGGTAAGTAGTGAATTTGGATCTACCTACCAACCCAAACTATGGGCAGCACCAGCCGCAACAGCCAATGCTGCCGCATCAGGAACTCGTTTGTTTCCGGATGGAAGCGGTAACAACGATGCGTGGTACTTTGACTCACAGGCCGGATTAGTAAACTTCAACGATACTAACGTGCCAACATCTGTGGCAGGCAATGTGGTATTCATTGAAGGATATAGGTATATAGGTCCCAAGGGTGTTGCCAACATTGCATCTAATAACTTCTTGGATAATATCACTATCAGTGTGACCACTATCAGTACTGATATTACCAATGGAAACATATATCTGGCGCCAACAGGCACAGGCATGGTGCAGATCAACGGAACCAATGCATTTAGTATGCCATCGGGTAATACTGCACAGCAACCCTATTATGTGCCAATTGGCAGTTTGAGATATAATACTGATTTGGCCAGTCCAGAATACTTCAACGGTAACAGCTGGATAACTGTGTCAGCATCAGTGGATTATCAAACTTTCAGCGGAAATAGCGTTGGAAACACATTCCCATTGACTCACAGTACCACCACTGGTGGTGTGTTGGTGACGTTGAACGGGGTTCAGCAAACTCCGGACACAGCTTATGTGGTCAGTAATACTAGTATCACATTCACAGAAGTGCCGTTAAGCACGGATGTGATTGACATTAGATATATTGCATCTGGTCAATCGTCGGGTCTGAATCTAATAGGCAATAATGTGCCGGCCAGTAGCACTAGTACTGGAGTTGCAGGACAGGTTGCACATAACAGCAACCATGTTTATATTTGTGTGGCCACTGATACGTGGATTAGAGCAAATATTCAAAGTTCTTTTTAACGTCAACGAACTTATTTTTTTTGCTTTTGGTAAATAGTAGTATAAACAAGGGTTTGACATGGCTATTACAAGAATTAAAAATAATCAGATTACCGATTTAGTAATCACAAACGTTAAAATCGCCAGCGGCACACTCACTGGCGATAAAATGAACAACAATTTGACGTTTAACAGCAATCTGGTGTTAAACGGCAATCTAACTGTTACTGGCAACGTCACAGCAGTTCAAAGCACCACAACACAAATCACAGATCCATTACTAACTACAGGACTGGGCAATGCAGGTACCAGTTACGACTTGGGCTTGGTTCTTATAAGAGGGTCCGGCGGCAACAGATTTCTTGGCTGGAAAGAAAATCAAGGCGCCTTTGTATTCATTAATACCACAGAAGACGGCCTAACAACAGGCAACATTGCCACTACAGCTTATGGTAACTTGCTGTTTGGTAATGCCACAGCACTGGGTGCAGCCACACTGGGTGGCTTTACAATTAGCAGCAACACATTAAGTTCTGCTGGCGCAATGACTATCCGTAGTGATGCCGGCACGGTAACAGTGGCCAACACACTGATTGGATCAGGTGCAGTAAATCTAGGATCCACACTGAGTGTTTTCAGCACTGCAACAGTCAATGCATTGGTCAGCAACGGCGCAATTCAAGGTACCACCCTCAACGGTAGCGGCAACGTAACTGCCAATGCTCTAACAGTCAATAACAGTGCTACCATTGGCGGCACATTGGGTGTAACTGGAAATACAGCTTTGGGTAATGTTAGTGTTGCTGGTGCAATAAGTGTGGGTTCCATTACTGTTGCGGGCGGCATACAAAATACACCAATTGGTAATGCTGTGGCCAGTACTGGTCAATTTACAACATTGACCGCTAATGGCAACACTACAGTATCAGCATTAACAGTCAACGGAACTGCCACCATTGGTAGTACACTGGGTGTTGTTGGTAATATTAATGGTACTAGTGCTGCACTTTCTGGAAGTGCAACAATCGGAACATCATTGGGTGTCACTGGTGCGGCGCTGATAGGTACAACACTGGGTGTAAACGGCGCAACCACAGTAAGTTCGTTAACTGTAAACAATGCCATCACCGCAGCAACAGGTACAATTTTAGGTAACTTGTTGGTTGAAGGCAACTTGCGAGTAATGGGCAACTTGTCCTATATCAACGTTGATGAGTTTGTGGTTGAAGATCCCATTATTCAATTGAACACAGGACCCAATGGTGCACCACTAAGTGTAGACAATGGATTTGACGTTGGTGTACGTGCTCATTACTATGATACCGCATACCGCAGTTCGTTCTTTGGATATAAAGACAACACAGGATTTTTTGAATATTACAGCAACGTGACAGGTGAATCTGGCAACGTCATTACTGGTACACTGGGCACAATCAGAACTGGTAACTTGCAATTAACAGCAGCAGCCACAGTTGGCTCTACCTTGTCAGTTGTTTCTAATGCCACAGTGAATGCATTGACAGTTAACAATAGTGCAACTATTGGTACAACACTGGGTGTAGCAGGCAACATCAATGGTACAAGTGCCACATTAACAGGTAGTGCAACCATTGGCACAACATTGGGTGTAGCAGGCAACATCAATGGTACAAGTGCCACATTAACAGGTAGTGCAACCATTGGCACAACATTGGGTGTAGTAGGTAACATCAATGGTTCTGGTATTACACTATCAGGCTCATTGACAGCCACTGGTGCTGGTGATTTTGATGGCGGTTTACAATCAACACCGATTGGTAATGCTTCCGCCAGTACGGGCGCATTTACCACAATAACTTCGACTGGCACAATCATTGCTAGTGGTAATATTGTTGCTAACAGCGGTACAGCAAGTACAGGATCAACAACTGGTGCGTTGGTGGTAATTGGTGGTGTGGGCGTGAACGGCACATTGAATGTACAAACAGCAGCCAACTTGGGCAACGTTACATTCAGTAACACCACAATCAGCAGCAACATAACCAACACTGGATTGACTATCAATCCGAATGGCACAGGCACAACCACATTCAACAGTGGATTAAATGCCAGCAGGACTGTTATCCAAGGCACCACAGCAAACACATTCGTTGTAACTGGCACACAAATTGGTGTTAATACTGCTACGCCAACAACAGGCACAGTAATAGATTTTGCCACAAACAACAGTATCATGTTGCCAAAAGGAACCACTGCCTCAAGACCCGGTTCACCAGTTATTGGTATGTTCCGTTTCAGCACAACATCAAACTTGCCAGAATGGTATGATGGTAGTGCCTGGAATGTTCCTAGTACAAACTTTACTATTGTAACTGCTAACACACAAACTGGTAACGGATCTGCAACATCGTTTACTATTCCGATTGCCAACGCAACCACAGCAGGCACCATGGTCAGTATCAACGGTGTGGTACAAGAACCAACTGCCGCATACAGCATCA
>Ga0187844_10002658_pt1 | contig 12453 bp, 3 predicted proteins | sample SpaLakP09_SKY_50_FD_134517 | JGI IMG/M metagenome (GOLD analysis project Ga0187844, IMG submission 134517) | Oligotrophic lake water microbial communities from Sparkling Lake, Wisconsin, USA - SP09_SKY_50 | ecosystem: Environmental > Aquatic > Freshwater > Lake | place: USA: Sparkling Lake...
CCCGGACGAATTCAACGTAGAAAAACTGCGCTACCACCGCATCATCATCATGACCGATGCGGACGTCGACGGCGCCCACATCCGCACCCTGCTGCTGACCCTGTTCTACCGCCAGATGCCGGAACTGGTGGAGCGCGGCCACATCTACATCGCCCAGCCGCCGCTGTACAAAGTCAAGGCCGGCCGCGACGAGCGCTACCTGAAGGACGACGCCGAAGAAGCCACCTACATGATGAACGTGGCGCTCAACACCGCCGTGCTGACGCCGCGCGAAGGCGCCGACCCGATCCAGGGCGAGGCACTGGGCGAACTGGTGCGCCAGTTCAACCTGGCCAACGTCATCATGACGCGTCTGACGCGCATGATCGACCGCGCCGCGCTGACCGCGATCATGACCGGCGTGACGCTGGACCTGGGCACGCAGGAAGCGGCCGAAGCCTCGGCGCGCGCGCTGGAAGAGAACATCAACGACATCGCCGTCAAAGTCACCGTCCGTTCGGACGAGCTCAACGAACAGCACCTGCTGCGCATCGAGCGCATGCACCACGGTAACGTCAAAGTCAGCTCGATCGACGCCGACTTCGTCCGCAGCGCCGACTACCGCGTGCTGGCCGACGCCGCCACCACCTTCACCGGCCTGCTGGGCGAAGGCGCCTACGTGCGTCGCGGCGAAGGCGAGCGCACCAAGGAATCGACCGTGACCGACTTCCACCAAGCCATGCAATGGCTGCGCGACGAATCGGAACGCGTGGTGTCCAAGCAGCGCTACAAAGGTCTGGGCGAGATGAACCCGGAACAGCTGTGGGAAACCACCATGGATCCGACTGTGCGCCGCTTGCTTAAGGTGCAGATTGAGGATGCGATTGCGGCGGACCAGATCTTCACCACGCTGATGGGTGATGATGTTGAGCCGCGCCGTGCGTTCATTGAGAACAATGCGCTGCGTGCGGGGAATATTGACGTTTAAGGGTTGTCGGATGCCAACGTAGGTGAAAACTGTGCCAAGTTAGTGAAAATTCATTGACTCAGTTAGTGAAAAAAAACTTACAAGTCAGAATTGAAAACGCCCGGTATATGCCGGGCGTTTTTATTTGGAATTCAATGATTACAAATTGTAGAGAGATTGACGAAATCTCCCCGGCTACAACGCGCCGCGCACTGGGTAACTAGTCCAAGATTGCGTCTATAAAGCATAGAATTATCTCGGTAGTTGGTATCACGGCTAAAATCGCCTCTTTTTCCAAATTCCTCCCTGTTTTTACATATCTGGAACTAAAACGTGACAATGGGTGAACATTACAAGAAAGCAATATGTTATGCTAACCAACACGAATATCTTAATCGCGATCTGATATATGCCCATTGACAAGGTCGGATAACCGAACCGCTCCACGGCTCGGCGCAAAGTGCGCCAATATCACGTCCTGAGAGGCACTGATATAGCCTGCGGCAGCCCCCAGGGCAAGCGTGCAGGAAGAACGTGGCTGGAGAATGACAATCACTGAGGATGCAAATATGACGAATGCCAGCCCGCAGGTCCAAGGGGACGGCGGAGCACCACCAGCCAGCGTCTGGGTGCGATTCCTGCGCAGCTACGGTCCGACGCCGCAAAACCTAACGATGTTTGATGAGTATGTATCAGGTGCGCTCCGCAAGGCCAATGTCCAGCCAATAAGCTTATCAACCCCGCTTCTGGAGGACATGTTCAAACACATTGAGTCCAATGCTCCAGGCTCGATGCTGATCGCGGGCACCGCGGGCGATGGCAAAACCTACCACTGCCGTGCACTTTGGACACGTCTGGGAGGGGATCCCAAGACATGGGCCGCTAGAGGAAATGTCAAGGAACTGCAACTGGCAGATGGACGCTTGGCTGTCTTCATCAAGGACCTCTCTGAGTTTAACGGGCAAGAAAGTGATCAACCACTCCAACGCCTCGAAAAATCAGTACTCGGCGGAGATAATTCTGAGATTGTTATCCTTGCAGCCAACCATGGCCAAGTGCTCGACCGCCTACGCGACCTAGGCAAACGCCAAGGCGGACGACATCCCCTTCGGACACCTTTGCAGGAGTACTTCCTGCAGGCCGGCCCGGCGCCTGACCGACTGGCGGTGTTCGATCTCAGCCGCGCAACCACTCGCAAAACCTTTGAAGAGGTCGCTACGGCCGTGGCGGGGCATCCGGAATGGGAAAACTGCTCGCGCTGCTCTTTGAATGCAAAGGAGAATGTCTGTCCAATAGATGAGAATCGCCGCCGACTGCTCGGTGCGGTTGATGGCGGGCAACTCGCGAGTCGCTTAGGTGATCTCGTGGAGATCGCACGCCTCAACGGTCTACACCTGCCAGTGCGCGACCTGCTAGCACTCTGCTCAAACATGGTTCTAGGGTATTCCGATGCTAAAGGGGCAAAGGAGAACCTCATGACCTACGCTGACGTAGCTAAGATTCAGGAGTCGGGTAACGCCAGCAAGGCGAGCATCTACGCTAACGCCTTCGGTGCTAACCTTCCCAAACGTAGAGCGGCCGACCGCCCCGTTTTCAAGGCCATGAGGGGCTTCGGTGTAGGCGAGGAAACCACCAACGGGGCCGACGGCTTGCTTGTCTACGGCAAGGACGATTCGAGACTTCAGCCTGACTTTGCGCGCTTGGTGTCCAGTGACCCCATCTACGGAGCAACACCTAACTATCTCGCAGCCCAAGATGATTACCTTGAGGGTCACGAGGGCGCGCGAATCGACGGTGGCGCGGCGGAGTTCATGGCTATGCTTGAAGACCAGCGCCGCAGACTCTATTTCACTCTGCCGATAGACGAGCCCGGCTACTCGCGGTGGGATATGACGGTCTATCGTCACGCCGGCGACTACCTTGGTCTCATCGATGCACTGACGAACAAAACCTCCCAAGTCAACGAGGTAGTACGAGGGCGCATCGCGAAGGGACTAAATCGCGTATTAACAGGACTTCTATTAGAAAACGCCGATCGTATCTTCATCGCAAGTTCAGGCGGTTTCACACAGAGCCGCGTGAGCGTGCTTTGCGACTATGACACCTCAGCCCGCCGGCAAGCAGGGACGGGTATGGCCATCAAGCTAAACGCAATAACTGGCCGGCCCTTCTTGGAGATCCAGCTCGCCCGGGGCGAGGCGAACGGCATAATCTTTGAGCTTACCCCTATCCGCTACGAGTTCATTGCTCGCGTCGCGGAAGGCGCGCTTCCCGCCAGCTTCTCCAACGAATGTCTTGAAGACCTTTTAGCCTTGAAAGCCAAGCTCCTGCGCAAGGCAGAGACGGTGCGTCGGGACGCCATATCCGATGACGATGAGATCGTTGGGGAAGACTCAACCATGACACTCAATTTCATAGATATCGAGCCTGGTGGCCGCGGGATGACTCGTCCTGTGACTGTGAGGGCTCCCACATGAGCGAAATCATCAAGCGTCCGAAGATCGAGCGAGTCGATTTCTGCGTCGACGAAAATATCTGGGGACATCGGCTCTACGATGAGCAACTCCCGCACTTGACGGTTCTTGAATTTCTCGGCGTACTGGGCTCAAATCTAGACAAGCCGCTGCAGCCTCATGAAGGTCTAGGCGGTGCTATTAGGTTCAAACCGCAGCGCCAAATTCGACTTCGCGGACTGCTGTTCAATAACCCTTATGTCGAGTCAATCGCGGAAAGCAAGCTCTCCGACGAAGAGAAATGGCGCCAATGGTTTGACAAGTTCGAGCAAAGCAAAACGGGAAACGGGGACGGAGCCAGCGATGTGTGGTACCTGCGCCAATCCTTCAGCAGCTTCTCCGATTTCGCAAAGGCAATCGAGCTGCTCCGTTCATCTTCTTTCGAGTCCCGCAGCAACAAGCGTTGGAGCTCGAAGTTCGTATTCCCCTTTGGGCCTGACGCGCTTTACGAGGATCTGGAGTTCGACTCGAAGGGCAATATGAGTAATGACCGGCGATTCTTCGCGCGGTCCGGAGAGCTGCTCTACCTGATGCTGACCCGGGCCAAGCGCGGTGCCGAACTCGGTGAGTTGCTCGCCAATCGAATGTTCGATCTCTCGGCGCCGATGAATAGGCTGGTCCGAGCATTGCAAGGCTCGCCCCAACTACCGGAGGATGCTCGCGTTTCTGGCTACCTTCCAGAGGCATCGAGCCCACGCTTCGATCAAATCTGCGAAGACTGGCTGGTTATTTTGTCGAGGGAAATGCCAGTCTATGATGCGCTTGAACATCTGATCGCGGTGACAGGCCTCAACATGCTGCTCTACTTCCTAGAACGAGCCAAGAAGACAGCCGGCAATGACGAGCCCGTTGAGTTCGTCTGCGAGATCGTTTCCAAGGACGGCCGCAAGGTCCGAGCCCTTTCCGGCGATAGCTATCTTTCCAATCAGGGACTCCCTGAAAAGGCGATCAGAGCCCACATCGAATCAATCCGAAGCGACAACGCTTGGCTCAATGCAGGCGCTACCGAGTTCCCTGATGCCAAACGCGTAGAGTTATTACGCGAAACTTTCCAGTGGCCGCCCTTGGTAGCTAAAGACGAAGACGACTACTCGGGCCGAAGTCCCGACGAGTTGGTATCCAAACTCGTCGAGCTGGCATTGCCTCGCCACGCTATGCACGTGGGCAAGATCCACGCATCATGGTCGCGCGCAATAGGACTGAGCTCTCGTCGGCTTTCGCGACGGTATCGATATGCCCCAAACGACCGCCTGCTCAAATCCATCGTCATCGCAATCGTCGGTGAACGAATGCAGTTCGATGAATTTTTAGTCGAAGCGAAGCGCCGCTATGGTTTGGTGATCGGAGATGCCGAGGGTGCTCATCTTGTAGAAGGCAAGTTAGTTGACCAAGGGGAACTCAGCGAGAACCGCGAAAACCTGGAGACCAGGCTTGTGGGCCTTGGCCTTGTGCGCCGGCTATCGGACTCCTGCTCATTTGTTGAAAACCCGTTCTTCTCTGAGGTGAATACCGCATGCTGACAGACCGCATCATCGGGCGCGTCGGCGCAGAAATTCTCGCCAACCGCCTTTCCAACCCAGCCCAAGTGGGCGACTCCGTCGCGCTTTTTCGGCTCGACAAACTCTCAGCCAGCCAAATAGCAGCGGTTGTACGTTCGGTCATGGGGAAGCCCGATCTGGTCACCCGTATGGATCTGATGATCCCCGCTGCTCTGGTTGAAGGCCAGGGCCTGCCACCGGAGATCTTAATCCAACATAACGCCGGCTATGTGCGCAACAACGCCGAGACCGAGAAAGAGGCTATTCTCACTGCCAGCGGCAGCGAGCAGAACCTCTCAGACACCCTTGCTCACGTCACGCCGATAGGCGCCAGGGAGCTGCGGGCCGATCCCCAACCTTGGGTTGACGCCACATTGCACACAGGTGGCCTCACGCCAGTTTCGGATGACAGAGCGGTTTTCCAGGCAGCGCTCGGCGGCCTGCTGATCGCATCTGAGCTCTCTCTGGTTCAGCTTGGCGATTTTTGCTCAGAGATCATCGAGGCCATCTCCACTAGAGGCCTACCGATCCGCGATGCTGTCGGGTTTGCCTTGCCAAGGGCGGGACTTCCCAGAGACAGCGGGTACTTCTCCAATGCGAAGACTTTCGGAACTACCCGCGGAGCTTGGCAAAAGGCATTTGCCAAATTAATCGCACAACGCGCGCCGCTGCTCAAGAAGCTCCGCCAAAATGGCCAACCGCTAGATCATAATGAATTGCTGGAACGTATCGAGGTCAATGCCTCTGAGATCGCTGATGGCGCCCGGCAAGCCTTGGAAGCCTTCGCGTCGGCTCCGGTGGGTGACGAAGAAGCTGCTTTTTCTCTCGCGCAGTTCGAGTGGGAATCGGACGGGGTCTATCTCGCATTCGACAAGCCCAAGGAAAAGCAGCAAGGCCTAGCGGAGACTACTCTACGATTCTTCGACCATGATTGTGACGAAGATAACGCACTGGCTGCTGAAAGCCGAAAGCTACTTGAGGATCTGAAGTCACGTGAGCGGCGCGCTGATTTCACGTCCGAAGATGAAGAATTCTTTGCCACTCACCGCCGGTTCCTGGAGCTCGACTCCAAGCTGCTGTCACGGTGGGAGAAAGCGCTATTTGGAAGGCCAATCGAGTGCAACGACTTCTTCGATGGATTCGCCCGTGTGGTTCACAACCTTCATGCTGGTCTCGAGGAGTCCGACGGTGAACGCATTCTTCGTTTCACTGTCAACAAGGGTAGGACCGAGTGGCGCGAGCGGTTCAATCACGACGCAGGAAGCTTCTTCTCTGCGATGTATCGTGGTATCCGGGAACTGATGGGCGCCAAAGTACAGTGGAAAGTCACGCGCATGACCACAGCCGACCTTCCCGACCCGCTATTCGATTTCGAGCGATACATCGCAAAAGAGCGCGAGATAGCCACTGGGCGTAGCAAAAAACTCAAGACGAATTCTTCGCTTGCGCGACTCGCGTTGCAGATCAAGTTCGATGTTGAACTTTTAAAAATTGAGGGCGATGCCGAGACTCGAATAAACAAAACGCAACTGCTTTGGAGCTACAAGCCTGCTGCCATCGGCTTATCCATGGTCGCGGACATGCGCCGCCTCTTAGAAAAGGGGGCGGTTGGCAGCACAGAGGTTCCGCGTCGGCTGGTGAGCAAGAAGGGCGGAGTTCAAAGCGTGTCACTTCTAGACACCGGCACACTTGAAGCCACTTACTCTACAGACGCAGGCTCCCTTGTTCCTGCCGCCAACAAGCTCCGCAGCTTCCGTCAAGAGATCAAAAACCGGATCAAAGAGCTGGCAGATGACGGTCGCTTGACCGCGCATCAACGCGAAGAGATTCGAAGCGCCTGGGATAAGTTCGAAGAGGACTACATCAAGGCCATGGAGGACTTCGTCAACACTGGCCTCCACGGAGAAGCGGTGATGCGCCAGGCTGAATCGTTTTCCCTGTTACTAGACGCCTTGATGGCCAATGCGCGAGGCGACCTCTGCCGTTCGCGTTTGGTGTCCGAAGTTCTGTCAGTGGGAACGACCCGAGTGGCCGGTGACAACCCTGCACTGATCATCCCTCCTTGGCATCCTGAACGCATGAAGGCGTTGGCGGTGAAGTCACGCCGAGTGGCGGGCTTCGCGACCCACCTACTGACAAGCGGAAGCATCCTTTATGGAGATCGCGAGATCTTCATGCGCGAGCTTTCAGAAGAAATTGCTCATCCCTTTTACCCAGAAATAGCGGTCCTCAGCAAAAACGGAGTTCCCACGCTGGTAAGCGAGAGCAGCACGGTAAACGGCTACAGCCTTTTGGAAGCCCCAATTCGCGGCGACCAAGATGTCATGACCGACGTCGATCCAGCCGCTGCAGCTAAACAGGCGCGCGAGCTCTTGGAGCGTTACGTCGGCTTGCAGCCGCACGAGGCCTCAAACCTCAGTGTCGTGCTCTACAACGCCGACGCGGCCGAGCTACCGCTGTCGACAGTGCGCGAGCTCTCCACCATTCAGGAAGACGGCAGACTCCAATGCAGCGTATCCGTTCGCCATGCAGACCAAGCTAAGCTCCGCAGCATCTATGGAGAATTAGTCAACAAAGCTGGTGATGATCCTGATCTGCCGGTGGTCAGCGAAACCAGCGACAACTTCATCTCGAAGCTCCGCATCTCAGTCACTCCAATCTCGTCGACCCCCAACGAGAGCGCGCAGGGGTTCAAGGCTTTCGATGTGGCCTTTCTGCATGACGTGGTCGCTCGCTCAGCTAAGGAAGAATGGCTGCCCGTCGCTTGGACCAATGACCGACCAAGCTTAGAGCACGCGCCTTCGCGTTGGTCCTACCGCAGCGTCTCAGGTGAAGACGAGCTTAAATCCACTACGTTCCTGACCTGCCCTTGGCAAACATCCTCGGGGTGGGCCTACGTAACAGCTGTATCGGCCGTCTGCAACCAAAGAGACGCGACGCCCGACCAGCGATTGTTGCCGGCACGCCGTATTTCCCTGCAAAGCCAAGATTTGGCCGCTTTGATCAACGACGCACACAACCTGGCTGAATGGGTGGCCACTTACGACGAGCTACTGGACAAACGCCAACTTCAACACAACAACATAACCGTAGTCAGGTACCGCCGCGGATCCACAAACGGCCGCAATATGATTGTGAGCTCGACCTCAGAACTACGGCTACTTGGCGTGCTTGTCCGGCGTCGCCTTGATGAATTGAAACTTCAGCTCACATCGGACGAGGTCAACGAAGCCGCTGAAAAAGCCAAACGCGATGCAATGTCCGTCTCGGGAGACATCGTTTTACGGGCAGCCAAGCGCGGCGTTTCGGCGGGCGAAATGCTCGGCCTAGTCCTCAGCCGCCATCTACTTGCAGAGGAGTTCAAGATTCTCGCCAGTAATGAGCATGTATTGACAGCCTATTTCTTGCTCGACGACTACGCAAGTTGGCTTTCTCAGCCTGAAAGCCGAATCGCGGACATCTTGGCGCTCAACGTCGAGGAAAAAGAGGATCGAGTCCGAGTGGTCATCTCGATCGTTGAATCGAAGTATGTGAGCGCTGACGGAATAGCAGCGGCGCGCCGTAGTTCTAAGGACCAGCTTCTGACTACACTGGGCCTTTTCCGTGAGGCCCTCTTTGGCGATCCAGGCCGACTGGACCGAGATGTATGGTTGGCCCGCCTAGCCGACATGCTGATAGATGCAGACATCCCTCCGGGAATGACGGGTTTGATGGAGCGGGCTCGCTCGAAGCTTCGCGAAGGAGATGTAGAGATTTCACTCCGCGGCTATTCGCAGGTTTATGTCCATACTTCGGATGCTGGCTCGGCTACCGCCTCTGAGCAAGATCTTCTCTTGGATGAGAGTGGAGTAAAGGCTTGGCAAGAGGTTTTTGATCGCGCTGATCTCAAAAAACTAGTCGAAGCATATGCTAAAGAAACAGGCAGTATTGAAGCTCGTGCGGCTCTCGGCCCGCACGAGACCTGGTCTGGTCACACCTTCAAGAAACCAGCGCCTCGCGTACCTTGGCTCGCGGCCATGGGGCAGCTGGCGAATGGTGGCGACGAAATTGACCTAAAGGCTCCGGAAAACAAAGTAGCCAAAATCTTAGCCAATTCTGGCTCGCAGGAGCATGCGCCTTCGGATTCTTTACAAACTAAGGGCCAAACCACCGACACTGCGACAGTTGTTGCCTCGGCTCCAGAGCCAGCATTATCTAACAGCTTCGGAGTAATGCTGTCCGAGCTCATCGCTTCCAAGTCCGTTGATGGTACGCAAGCCGACGCCGAGCGGGAACAGTGGGCGCTGGAGGTTACGAGGAAGCTTAAGACAGCACTCAATAGCTATGGCCTGCAAGCCGCAATTCTTGGGACGCGGCTAACACCCAACGGGTGCCTGGTACGTTTGGCAGGTTCTGACAAACTACGCGTTGAAGACATCGAGAACAAGCGCACACAGCTCTTGACCACACACGCGATCAATCTCGTAACGGTCCAGCCAAAGCCTGGCGAGATAGTAGTTACGGTCGCCGGCGCTAAGCGCCAAGCCGTTTCGCTATGGGAGCTATGGTCGCGCCGCGAACTCAACCGCAACGTCGCAGGTATCAACACATCATTTCTCCTGGGCCTTCAGGAGATAAATGGCGCGCTGCTGTATCTGAACCTCGGCGCCGAGTTTAGTGGGCTGTCCTCCCACGAGCCACATTCGTTGGTGGCCGGGGCAACTGGCAGTGGAAAGTCCGTTCTAATACAGGCACTGCTTCTGGATATCGCTGCAACTAACACCAAGGATCTGGCTCAGATCATCTTAATCGACCCCAAAATGGGGGTAGACTATGCCCCGTTGGCAGACCTGCCGCACATGCGTGACGAGATTGTCACCACAAAAGAGAAGGCAGGCGAAGTTCTCGATGCGCTTGTTCAAGAGATGGAGGATCGCTACCGAGCGTTTGCCAAGGCTCGGTCACGAGATCTGGCCACCTACAACTCCAAGGTCTCTGTTGCTGAGCGCCTACCTATGGTCTTTTTGGTCCACGACGAGTTCGCGGATTGGATGCTCGACGACGCCTACAAAGGCGCGGTTGGTGCGGCTGTGCAACGCCTGGGTGTAAAAGCCCGAGCGGCGGGAATTCACCTGATCTTCGCGGCCCAACGCCCAGACAAAGACGTGATGCCGATGCAGCTTCGGGAAAACCTAGGCAACCGCCTAATCCTGAAGGTCTCCAGCGAGGCGACTTCCAAGATCGCGCTGGATCGGCCTGGCGCAGAGCTACTGCTGGGACGAGGTCATCTAGCAGCAAAGCTGAACGGCGAGCAGGGGCTAGTCTTTGCGCAAGCTCCATTCCTGTCCGACCAGGACATCGAAGCGGCCGTTGTAGCTATCCGAGCCGATAACTCAAACAAGTAACTCAGGGAGCCCCTTTTGGCACAGCCATTCAAACACGATGCAGCCAGCCTGCTCGACTTTTTCTCACAGAGCGGGCGCGGCTTCTACGTTCCTTACTACCAGCGCAACTATTCGTGGGACGAAGAGAACGCCACGAAGCTAATCGAGGATATTTTCTCCAGCATCAAGCGCACTCTAACTAAGCCCGAGAATAGCATCTTCCTTGGTACGGTAATCTTGCACGACGAGAAAAACGTACAAACTGGAGTTCACTCGGACACACCAAACCTTTTGACCAAGGTCGCAAACGTCGTCGATGGTCAGCAGCGTATTACCTCCCTCGCGATGCTGGCCTGTGTGATCGCGGAGCAGATTTCCCAGACGGTTCCAAAGCTCAAAGCTTTGGCAGGATCAGCGGTGGAGTTCGATGCGTTGGCGACTGAGCTGACCGATGAACTGCCCAACATCCGAAAATTCTTCTCGGTTGAGATAACTAAAACCGGCGCACAGCCGGCGCTAAAGCCGAAGATCATCCGGGCGGGTGATGTATCGGCGAATCCTGTGTCCGATCAGTGGACACTAAGTGGTCCCATCGACAATTTCTATCGCTCAAACACATCGAGTTTTTTATCGAAGTTCATTGCCGGCATTTCTATCTCCGCGATCTCGACCGATGAACGAGTCGGCTCAGTGCTTAGAGTTTTTCAGGAGAAGATCAGCGAAGAGGTTCAAGCGGCCGACGCGGCCCTTGCAATCGGCCTGTTATCAGCGAACAGCGTTGCCGATGGGAGCCTGTTCAATTTCATGGCATATCCACCTGCATGGTCGAATATCGGTTCCCTTCACCCGGACGAACAATCCGTTTACTACGGCGGGATGCTACTGTTGGCGGTGTGCGCTTTTTTGAAGAACTCGTGTCACTTCGTAGTCATCGAGTGCCTAGATCTGGGCCTAGCTTTCGACATGTTCCAATCGTTGAATGCCACTGGCACACCTCTAACAGCGTTCGAAGTGTTCAAGCCGCAAGTGGTCAAAGCGTGGGGAACTGGATACTCGACGGCTATCAAGCCGCAGGTCGACCGCATTGAGAAAGTATTTGAGACCGAGAGCAATTCGTCAGACAAGGAAGAACTGACTGACCGAGTGATAGTGTCTTCAGCCTTAGTTTTCAATGGCATGGAACGTAGCCGAAGATTTAGTGAGGAACGCGACTGGCTGACAGACACCCTCGAGGGGTCGCTGGCAGCTGGCCTGCCGACCCAGAAGTCGATCGACTTCGTTACGACTATCGCGGACCAGGCGGAGTATTTCCTTACTTTCGTGAAGCCTCGGAGATCGCCGAAAAATTCCAATACGTTCGGCCTCTGCGACCGCTTGATGCTCTTAGGGTTGTCACAGCAACAAGCTGACCGCGCGGCACTATGCGTGTTCTATCTCAAAGACGCAGGCCACCAATTCGCTCATGCAGTTATGAGCGTGTTCTATTCAAAATTGCTCCGCTCACAATCGAACGCAGCGAACAAAGCTGCGGCAGCAGCAGAGTTCGTTGCTGTGTGCGAGGCTACAGCGGCCTTCTTCACGCTCTACATGGGGGCGCAGCAGGGGCGTTTTCCTGATTCAGATTATCGAGCGCTGTTCCAGTCGACGGCTGGAAATATCTCTTTTGCCAATGGGGCTACTAACCAATCACTGCCGTTCGTTAAGGCGGCATTCCGGCAGGCTTTAGAAAATCAAAAGATCTATGACGCTTCCAATGCGGCTGCAGCTCGGCAGATTTGGGTGGATCTGGCCAAAGAGAATGCCTGGTATTCGCGCAAGGCGGTTTGCAGGTTCGCGCTATTCGCTTCAGCACATGACGCCGCACCGGACCTCACTGCTGGCAATGAAGGTTTTTTCATCAACGGCATGGCTAATTCAGCCGATCTGCTAAACTGCCGTGTCTGGCATATGACGAGTTACGAGGTAATTGAACACGTCGCCACACGTGATCAGCCATCAACTGTAAAATTCCCATCTCACTTCGACTCCACTATTTATCCGGGCAACTACTCGATTGTAGACAAGCTTGGTAACCTCACCCTACTGTCAACGGC
>Ga0187844_10002663_pt1 | contig 12446 bp, 9 predicted proteins | sample SpaLakP09_SKY_50_FD_134517 | JGI IMG/M metagenome (GOLD analysis project Ga0187844, IMG submission 134517) | Oligotrophic lake water microbial communities from Sparkling Lake, Wisconsin, USA - SP09_SKY_50 | ecosystem: Environmental > Aquatic > Freshwater > Lake | place: USA: Sparkling Lake...
CGCGATGTCCAGCATCTTCCTGGATGCGCTGCACTCCGACATCGAGCGCATGCAGCGCGTGAACCGCACGCTCGAAGGCCTGACGCCGGAACAGCGCGCCGGGCACCCGCTGCAGCCCATCGAGGCCATCGTCATCACGCCCAGCCAGCGGCTGGACGACATCGCCTCGCGGCACATCCACCACCTGCCACGTGCCGTGCAGCTGCTGCTGCGCTCCAGCGGCGTGCGCGACGGCCAGCGCCAGGGTGCCGCGCTGGCCAGCTATCTGCTGTTCGAAAGCGCCTACACCCGCGAGCTGATCGAGCTGGGGGAGCAGGACGGCATGGCGCAACGCGACGCACTGGCCGCGTTCCTGCAGCCCAGCGAGTTCGCCGTGGCGCGCGCGCAGCGCCTGCTGGCCGGTGAGCGCGACCTCAGGCGCTGAACGGCCGGCCCGGTGTCGACCGGGCGCCGCGCCCACGCCGCTCACTTGGCGCATCAGCACCCTGGGGTAGACGCCAGCCCCATGAAGGGGCTGCCAGCTGCATGATGGGCGGCGATGACTGCCGCCCCCCGCCTCACGCGCCGCTGCCTGTTGAGCCTGCCCTGGCTGCCAGGCGCAACGCTGGCGGCCGGGGCAGAGGAGGTGCGGCTGCCTCAGTCCGTGGACGTGCCGGACCCGCAGTCACGCTATGTGCAGCGGCTGGTGGCGCTGGCGCTGGCCCGCACCGGCAGCCAGGCACGGCTGCGCGCCGTCGACCTCAAGATGGCGCAGGGCCGCACGCTGCTGGAGCTGGCGGCCGGAAAAGCCCCGGTGGATGTGATGTGGACCGTCACAGACCGGCGGCGAGAGAGCTCCGGGGCACTGCCGGTGCGGGTGCCCATCGACCGTGGCCTGATGGGCTGGCGTCTGCTGCTGGTGCGCCGCATGGAGCTCACGCAATGGCAGCGCCTGCGCACGCTGCCTGAGCTGGCCAAGCGGCTCGCAGGCCAGGGGCATGACTGGCCGGACACCCTCATCCTGCGGGCCAACGGCCTGCGCGTGGGCACCAGCAGCGGCTACGAGGCCTTGTTCCGCATGCTGGTCGCTGGCCGCATCGACTACTTCCCGCGTTCCATCCTCGAGATCGACGCCGAGCTGGCCGGTGGCCGCTACCCCGAGCTGGCCATCGCGCCCGACCTGATGCTGCACTACCCGGCAGCGGCCTACCTCTTCGTCAGCCCGGGCCGACCTGAGCTGGCCGCCGAGTTGAAGGCCGGGCTGGAAGCAGCCGTGGCCGACGGCAGCTTCCAGCGCCTGCACCGCGAGCAGTACGGTGCAGTGGTCAGGGCCCATCCGGTGCTGGCCAAGCGCGTGCTGCGGCTAAGCAATCCCCTGCTGCCGCCCGAAACGCCGGTCCAGCGCCGCGAGCTGTGGCTGCAGCCGGGGGAGCCGGCTTAAGGCTGGCAGAACTTGTTGGGCCAGTCACTTCTGAGGCTGGCATGATGTCGCGCCATGACCCAAGTCGCAGCCGGCCTGCCCAGGCGCGCCCTGATGCTGGGCGCGCTGGGTGCAGCCGGGGCGCTCGCTGCGCCGCCAGCCCGTCCCGAGTCCGTGCGTGTATGGCTGCCGCAGCACATGAGCGTCGCCGACCCGCAGCTGCCCTATGTGCGCCGCCTCGTGCTGCTGGCGCTGGAGCGGGCCGGGGTCAACGCCGATGTCCAGTTGATGGCCCTGGAGATGTACCAGGGCCGCAGCATGATGGAACTGGCGCGCGGCAGCAGCCCCATCGACGTGATGTGGACGATGACCGACCGCGAACGCGAGTCATCCGGCATCCTGCCGGTTCGCATCCCCATCGACCGCGGCCTGCTGGGCTGGCGCGTGCTGCTGGTGCGCAGGGCCGACCTGCACCGCTGGGCCCGGCTGCGCAGCCTGGAAGAGCTGAAGCAGCGCGTCGCCGGCCAGGGCCACGACTGGCCCGACACCGCGATCCTGCGCGCCAACGGCCTGCGGGTCAGCACCAGCAGCGGCTATGAGGCGCTGTTCCGCATGCTGGCCTCGGGCCGCTTCGACTACTTTCCGCGCGCGGTATTCGAGGTGGACGCCGAGCTGGCCGACAACCGCCACCCCGCTCTGGCGGTGGTTCCCAACCTGATGCTGCACTACCCGGCGGCGGCCTATCTCTTCGTGTCGCCGCGCCGACCGGAACTGGCCGAGCTGCTCCGCATCGGGCTGGAGAAGGCAGTGGCCGAGGGCAGTCTGCAGCAGTTGCACCAGGCCCATTTCAGCGCTTTGATCAGAGCTCACCCCGTCAGCCGCGACCGCGTGCTGAAGCTTCAGAACCCGCTGTTGCCGGTCGAGACGCCACTGCAGCGGCGGGAGCTGTGGCTGCAGCCGGGCGAGCCGATCTAACTCATCCGCAGCACTCGGTCTGCCTCTTCCAGCCGCGCGTCCTCGATCACGCGAAGCACGCTGGACAAGTCCACCTCTCCCGGCTTGCGCTCGTAGCGGCCGGTCAGCGGCATGCCGGGCAGCAACTGGCCGGCGGCGTAGATCGCCCAGATCTCCGGGCCGTACTGCGTGCCCAGCAGCGCCGGCGCGTACTGGCCGAAGAAGTTGCGCAGGTTGTTCACGTCGCGGATCAGCATGCGCGGCGCGTGGTTGTTGCCGGCGGCGTCCACGGCCTGCGGCAGGTCGATGATGACCGGACCGTCGGCGGCCAGCAGCACGTTGAACTCCGACAGGTCGCCGTGGATGACGCCGGCGCAGAGCATGCGCACCACCTCGTCGATCAACGTGGCGTGATGCTGCAGCGCCTCCGCGGCGGTGAAGCTCAGGTCGTTCAGGCGCGGTGCCGCGTCGCCGTGTTCATCGGCCACCAGTTCCATCAGCAGCACGCCGTCGTGGAAGTTGCCCGGCTGCGGCACGCGCACCCCGGCTGCGGCCAGGCGGTAGAGGGCGTCGACCTCGGCGCTCTGCCAGGCGGCCTCCTGCTGCTGGCGGCCATAGGTGGTGCGCTTGGTCATCGCGCGAGCCTGCCGGCTGTTGCGCACCTTGCGGTTCTCGGTGTAGTCCACCGCCTGGCGAAAGCCCCGCTTGTTGGCCTCCTTGTAGACCTTGGCCGCGCAGGTGTCGTCGCCGCAGCGCACGACGTAGACATCGGCTTCCTTGCCGCTTTTCAGCTGCCGCACGACGCTGTCGATCAGGCCTTCTTCAATCAATGCCTGCAGGCGCGGGGGTGCTTTCATGGCGCGATTGTCGGGCCACCAGGAGCCGGTCGGGCTCCTAGCTACCGGGCCAATCGCGCGGACAAGGGCGGCAAGGCGCTCGGCCCTCCGACCAGGCGTTGATCGTGGCGGTAGTCCTCGTTGGCCTCGACACGCCAATCCCGCTCGAACCTGCGGGCCAGCGCACGAGCCAACTCGTCGAAGCGCCAGGCCTCGTCGGCGTTGCTGTCCAGGTGGTGCACGCCGGGCAGAGGTCTTTCGATCAGGCCCAGCAGCGCCGCCGCCGTGTCGGTCATGAAGGAACAGGCCGGCATCCAGGCGCTGCCTGCTTTCACGCAGCCGTCGCGTTGCTGCCACTCATCCAGCGCCATCAGCATGTTGTTGCCGGGTCGGCTCTCGTCGATCTGCCAGCCGATGCGGGCGATGACGGGCCGCTCGTTGGAAAGCAGCACCGCGTCCTCGCACTCGGCCTTGTAGCGCCCGTAGTCGTCCTTGGCATTGCGCGCGTCGGCCACGTCGTGCGGGCCGTCAGGCTCGTGGTCAAAGACCATGGCCGTGCTGGTGAAGAGAAAGTTGGGGCAGCGCGACGCCAGCCAGCCGGCAAAGCGCGCCGAGCCCATGCCAAGGTGAGCGATGGCGTCCACCGACTGCGCAGACAACCAGGCGGCCGACAGCGCCTCATCCTCGATGTCCACCGCGTTGCGGTCCCAGGCGATGACTTCATGGCCGGCCGCGCGGGCGGCCTCGGCCAGGCGGGGAGCCAGCGTGCCATTGAGGCCGGTGATGAGGATCCTCATGACAGCGTCCAGCCCCAGGGCTTGAGTTTGTGGCCTTGCCAGGTCTGCTCGGTCTTGGACAGGTTGACGGCAACGCGCACGACATCCTTGCCCAGCCTGCGCTCGAACGCCACGACCTCCGGCGGGCTGTCCAGCAGCGTCACCGCCCCACCGTACTGGCCCGCCGCCAATGCCGCATGCTTGTGCTTGAGCGCGATGAGCTGCTGGTAGAAGCCGGTCAGCTCATAACTCTTCCACGCGATGGCATCCTTCTCGAAGAACTCCAGCTTCTTGGTGAGGCGCGACTCCTGGCCGTTGTAGATCAGCGGCATGCCAGGCAGCGTGAAGCTCAGCACCGCCAGCGCCTGGTAGGCATCGCCGTAGAGATCGGCGTCGGTGCCATGCCAGGAGTTGAAGTCGTGGTTGCTGGTGAAGCGCATGCGGTAGGCGTGGGCCGGGTAGCCTGCCGGCTGCTTGGCCAGCCACTCGCGCAAAAGCGGCGCACCCGCCTCGCCCTTGCCGATCTTCTTGAACACCTGGTCGGCCAGGTCCCAGGAGTAGGTCATGTCGAAGGCGCCGCTGGTGTGCAGGTCCACCGCGTCGGACTCGGCCAGCATGAACATGGGCTTGAGCGCGTCCAGTTCCTTGCGGGCGCGCACCCAGAAGTCGGTGGGCACCAGGCTGGCCACGTCGCAGCGGAAGCCGTCCAGGCTGACCTCGCGCACCCAGAACTTCATGGCGTCGACCATCGCGCTGCGCAGGCCATCGCTCTTGTAGTTCAGGCCGATGACGTCATACCAATGCTCCTCGCTGGGCTGGCCTTCGTTGAAGGTGACGGCATAGACCTCACCCTTGGCGTTGAGCTTGAACCAGTCCTTGTGTGCCCTGGCCCAGGGGTGGTCCCAGGCGGTGTGGTTGGCCACCCAGTCGAGGATGACCTTGAAGCCCAGCTTGTGCGCCTCGGCGACAAAGGCCTTGGCATCGGCCAGCGTGCCGAACTCGGGGTTCACGGCCGTGTAGTCGCTGATGGAGTAATAGCTGCCCAGGGTGCCCTTGCGGTTGAGCTTGCCGATGGGTTGCACGGGCATCAGCCACAGGATGTCGACGCCCAGGGCCTTGAGACGAGGCAGGTCAGCCTGCACGGCCTTGAAGGTGCCGGCCTCAGAGTACTGGCGCACATTGACCTGGTAGATGACGGCCTGGCGGGACCAGGGCAGATGGGGCATGTCGGCAGCAGTGGCATTCATGGTGGGCAAGGCAAGAGTGGCAGAGGCAGCAAGCACGGTGCGGCGAGTGGGCATGGGAGTCCTCGTCAGGAGGCCGCGCAATGGCGGGCGATGTAGTCGGCGTGGTCGGGCATTAGCGCCACGCTGCCGGCCACCGCGCGATGCACCGCCTCCAGGTAGGCGTGCACGCTGTCGTCGGGCTGCAGTGCTGCGAAGGGGTGGAAGCTGCTAGGCAGCAGGTTCTGTCCGGCCATGACCTGCAGCCAGGCGGTCTCCGTGAACAGTTCGCTGTTGAAGCGGGTCACGCGGCCATGGGCCTTGTAGAGGGCTATCTTTTGCCGCAGCGTGTCGGGCACGGCCATGTGGGCGCAGTCGCGCCAGAAGGCAGAGTCGTCGCGCTGGTTGACGTGGTAGTGCAGCACGATGAAGTCGCGGATGCGCTCCCAGTGGAAGCGGCTCTGCGCGTTGAACTCGTCCACGTCGGCCGCGCTGAAGCCACGGTCGGGGAAGAAGTCGATCAGCAGCTGGATGGTCTGCTGCACGAGGTGGATGCTGGTGGACTCCAGCGGCTCCAGAAAGCCGCCCGCCAGGCCGATGGCGACGACGTTGCGGTGCCATGTCTTGCGGCGCATGCCGGCGGTGAAGCGCAACGGGCGCGGGTCGGCCAGCGGCCGGCCGTCCAGGTTGGCCAGCAGCGTGGCGGCGGCTTCGTCGTCGCTGATGTGGCGGCTGCAGTAGACGTGGCCATTGCCTGTGCGGTGCTGCAGCGGGATGCGCCATTGCCAGCCGGCGCGGTGGGCTGTGGAGCGGGTGTAAGGCGTGAGCGGCGCGACCGACTCGCAAGGAACGGCCAACGCGCGGTCGCAGGGCAGCCATTGGCTCCAGTCGTCGAAGCCGGTCTTCAGCGTCTCCTCGATGAGCAGCGCGCGAAAACCTGAGCAGTCGATGAACAACTGGCCTTCGATGCGCTCACCACTGGCCAGCACGACGGCCTCGACATCGCCCGACTCGGCTCGCGTCACGTGGGTGATGCGCCCCTCCGTGCGTCGCACGCCGCGCGACTCGGCCAGCTTGCGCAGATAGCGCGCGTAGCGGCCGGCATCGAAGTGATAGGCATAGGCGATGTCGGCCAGCGGCGAATTGGCCGGCTGGGGGCGCGCCGGCATGAAGCGGTTGTCGCGGGCCGCCACCTGCGTGATGGCGTAGTCGCCCAGCGGCCGCGCGCGACCGGCCAAGCGCATGCGGTGCCAGTACTGCTCGAAGCCGACGGTCCACAGGTCTTGCCCGACCCGGCCGAAGCCGTGCATGTAGCGGTCACCCACACGGCCCCAGTTGACGAACTCGATGGCCAGCTTGAAGGTGCCGCCGGTCTCGCGCAGGAATTCGTTTTCATCGATGCCGACGATGCGGTTGAAGCGCTGGATCAGCGGGATGGTGGCCTCACCCACGCCCACGGTGGCGATCTCGTTGGACTCGACGAGGCGGATGCGGTAGCGGTCGCCCACCACCGTCGCCAGGCCCAGCGCCGTCATCCAGCCGGCGGTACCGCCGCCGACGATGACGATGTCCCGGATCAGCGCGGCCGGCATGGTCACATTGGCCTGGCTGCGCAGTGCTGGGCGATGTAGGCCGCGTGGTCGGGCATGAAGTCAACGCACTTGGCGATGACCTGCCGCACGCCTTCGAGGTACTCATGCGTGGCCTGCTCGTCCTGCAGTTCGGCCAGCGGGTGGTGGCGCTGCGGCACGAGGTTCTGGCCCTCCATGACCTGGATCCAGCCGACCTCGGCAAACAGCTCGTTGTCGCGGCGCACGACGCGGCCATGGCTGCGGTAGAGGTCCAGCTTCTCCTGCAGCGAGTCCGGCACGGACATGTGCGCGCAGTCCTGCCAGAACACCGAGTCGTCGCGCTGGTTCAGGTGGTAGTGCAGGATGACGAAGTCGCGGATGCGTTCGTACTGGAAGCGGCTGTGGCGGTTGAACTCGGCGATGTCGTTGGCGCTGAAACCCCGGTCCGGGAAAAAGTCGATGAGTTGCTGGATGCCCGCCTGGATCAGGTGGATGGACGTGGACTCCAGCGGCTCCAGGAAGCCGCTGGCCAGGCCGATGGCGATCACGTTCTCGTTCCAGGCCAGCTTGCGCATGCCGGTCTTGAAGCGGATGGGTCGCGGATCGGCCAGCGGCTTGCCGTCCAGGTTGGCCAGCAGTGTGGCGGCGGCCTCGTCGTCGCTGATGTGGGCGCTGCTGTAGACATGGCCATTGCCGATGCGGTGCTGCAGCGGGATGCGCCACTGCCAGCCGGCACGGTGAGCGGTGGAGCGGGTGTAGGGCGTCAGCGGCGCCACCGATTCACAGGGCACCGCCAGCGCGCGGTCGCAAGGCAGCCAGTGCGTCCAGTCCTCGAAACCGGTCTGCAGCGCCTGCTCGATCAACAGGCCGCGAAAGCCCGAGCAGTCGATGAAGAGGTCGCCGGTGATGCGCTCGCCGCTTTCCAGCACGACGGCGTCCACATGCCCCGGGTGCGCGCCCTCGCCTCGTCGCGTGGCATGAGTGATCTTGCCCTCGGTGCGCAGCACGCCGCGCTGTTCGCTCAGTTTGCGCAGATAGCGCGCGTAGAGGCTGGCGTCGAAGTGGTAGGCGTAGGCGATGTCGGCCAGCGGCGAGTTGCCAAGGTCGGGGCGCGGTGGCATGAACTTGTTGGCCTTGGCCGCCATGCGGGTGATGCAGTAGTTCTCCAGCGGCAGCGCCCGGTCCAGCTTGCGCATGCGGTGCCAGTACTGCTCGAACTGCACGGTCCACAAGTCCTGCCCCAGCTTGCCGAAGCCGTGCATGTAGCGGTCGCCGACGCGGCCCCAGTTGACGAACTCGATGCCCAGCTTGAAGCTGCCGTTGGTTTCGCGCATGAACTCGTTCTCGTCGATGCCGACGACACGGTTGAAGCGCTGGATCATCGGGATGGTGGCCTCGCCCACGCCGACGGTGGCGATCTCGTCGGACTCGACGACACGGATACGGTAGCGCCCGCGCAGCACGGTGGACAAGGCGGCGGCTGCCATCCAGCCGGCGGTGCCGCCGCCTACGATGACGATGTCCTGGATCAAGGGATTGCTCATGAATGTCTCGCGGCGGCGCTTTGGCGCCGGCAGGGGAAGAAGCCGTTCAAGGTCAGGCGCCCGGTAGCGGCATCGTCGCTGAGGAGGTCGGGTCGGTCGATGGCGGCCGAGTGATAGCCGCCGCCGTCGTAGATGATCATGCGGTTCCACGCCGCCGGCACGGTGGCCACGCAGTCGAAGTATTCCGAATCTTCGGCCGGATAGCCCGGCGCGATGCCATGCCTGGCTGAGAAGTCTGCGGGCGGCAGGGCCTGGGCGTCGCGGAAGAGTTCGGCCAGCTCGCTTGCCGGCCGACGCGGCGCGAAGAACCGCGTGCCGCCCAGAGCCGGGTCGCGAAACAGATACAGCACCGAGGCGGCAAACATCCCGCCCGGGTCGTTCTCGTCGATGCGGTCGCGGTGGCACAGCCACTGCAAGGGCTGCAGCTGGTCGACGGGCGTGGTCGCCAACGCGAGCCGCACGTAGGCCGCCTGGCAGCGCCGCAGCCCCAGCGGCCCGCGTGCGTGCTGCCAGAACAGGTCTCGCAGGCGCTGGTCGAACTCGGCCGACAAGCTCATCACGCCGCCCGGGTAGAGGTTGCCCTCGGGCGCCTCGAAGCGCCGGCCGGCCGCAAAGCTCACCAGCGTCTCGGGCTCCAGCAGCACGTCGTCCAGCACCACGCAGCGCAGGCCGGGCGCTGGCTCGAGCACATGCACGCGCGGCTGAGGGTTGAACAGACGAATCATCCAGGTTTCAAGAAAAAGCCCTTGCCGGATCGCTCCGGCAAGGGCTGTCACGCTAGCACCTGATCGGGGGATCAGAACTTGTAGTTCACGCCCATCAGGTAGGTCTTGCCGTACTTGGTGTACTGCTTGGTCTGCGTGATGTCGTTGTTGTAGTACTCAACATAGGGCTCGTTGCCCAGGTTGTTGATCTGGAACAGCACCGACAGACCCTTGGCCATGCCGCTCTGGAACTCGTAGCCGAGTTGCAGGTCGGTGACCTTTTCCTTCTTCACGTACTCGAAGGCACGGTCGGCACCAAAGCCCGTCACCTCGCCGACGAAGCCATCACGGATGCGCGTGCTGATACGTGCCGAGAAGCCGGACTTCTCGTAGTAGGCGGTCAGGTTGTAGGTGTTGGGCGACAGGCCCGGCAGCGGGCGGCTGTCAGCGGGGCCGAACGGCGAGATCTTGCTTTCGACATAGGCGTAGCTGAGCTGCACGCCGAAGCCGTCGAGCACATTGCTCACCATCTGCAGCGGCAGCGACACCGCCAGCTCGGCGCCGGACAGCGAGCCGCCCGTGCCATTGGCCTGGGTTTCGAACAGGCCGATCGGCCTCTTCGGCGTCATGCCGTTTGCCAGCGTCGGGTTGTTGAAACGCTCGACGAAATCGATGGCAATCTTCTGCTTGTAGATGTAGGTCTTCAGGTCCTTGTAATAGGCCGCGAGCGACACATAGCCCTTGTTGCCGAAGTAGAACTCGTAGGACAGGTCGATGGCATCGGCCTTCCAGGGCTTGAGCGCGGGGTTGCCACCATCACCCTGCCAGTCACCCGGATCAGTCGGGCCAGTGCTCTTGCTGACGTCCACGCTGTAGGTGTTCGTCGACCGCATGTCGTCCATGCGCGGGCGCGTGATCTGGCGAGCCAGCGCGAAGCGCACGTTCTGGTTGGAGGCGATCTGCCAGGTCAGGTTCAGGCTGGGCAGCCAGTCCGTGTACTTGGTGCCATACGTCGACGGGCTGGTCGTGGAGCCCTGGATGTTGAAGGCATTGGACTTCTGGTCTGCGTGAACTGCCTGCACGCCCAGGTTGCCGCGCAGCGGCATGCCCAACAGCTCGGAGTCGATGTCGGCCCGGGCGAACAGGGTCGTGATGTCTTCCTTGACCGTCCAGTCCTTGTTGATGATGTCCTTGTTGCCCAGGTTGGCACGCAGGTTGTAGAACTGCGCCGCGGCGGCGCGGGCGTCGTAGGAGATGAAGTTGCCCAGACCCGCATAGCCCATGTTGTTGGGGTCGGCGAGCAGGCCGGCCGGGATGGTGGTCGGCGAGGTCTTCAGGTCCATGAACCACTCGGGCACATTGCGCGACTTCTCGCGCTGGGTGAAGTTCAGGCCGACCTCGGCGCCGCTGAAGAAGGCGAAGTCCTGGTTGTACTTGGCGCTGACGCGCGCGGACTTGATCTCGTCCGTGACTTCGGGCTTCTTCAGGTAACCCGCCTGGCCCCAGCCGCCGGCATCCACCAGCTTGATCAGCGCCGGGTCGGCGTAGTTCAGGCCAGCCGTGATGCTGGGCAGGCCACCGCCCACCGGCAGGACGACCTTGAACGTGTCAGTTGCACCCGAGCCACCAGGGCCGGAGCCGGCGTACAGCTCCATGATGGACTCGTTGCGCTTGGCCTTGGACCAGCTCAGGTCACCCACCAGCGTGAGCGCCGGGCTCAGCACCAGCTTGCTGTTCCAGCCGATGGCATCGATGGTGTCCTTGCGGTCGTTGACGTCATGGCGCAGCACGGGCTTGACGCCGACGTAGTCGCCCTTGGTCAGCACGCCGCCGGTGATGGTGTTGCCCGAGGTTGCACCGCCTTCGACGACCGGGTTGTTCAGACCTTGCGCACCCCAGGCCAGGCCGGCCTCGAAGCCACGCTGCAGCGCATTGCGCTCATAGGTCGTGTGATAGACGTCGACGAGCGTCTCGAATTCCTTGGACGGCTTCCACTGCAGCACGCCCATCAGGCCATTGCGCACCTGCGAAGCGGACTCGTTGCGCAGCTGCACGCCGCCCGGGACGCGCACATTGACGTAGTTGGTGCCACCAAACGAGCCGGTGAAGCTGGGGTAGCCCCAGTTGCGGAAGTAGTTGTTCTGGTTGGGCGAATCCAGGCGGGCATAGCCCAGCGCAATGCCGACGGTGCGGTCGGCGAACTGGTCGATGTAGGAGAAGCTGAAGCGGCTGCCCTTGTCGCTGGTGGCACCCGGGTTCAGGCGGCCCAGCGAGTTCTTTTCGCCGCGAAGGTTCACGGCCATCGTGCGGCCGGAGAAGTTCAGCGGGCGCACGGTCTGCAGGTCGATCGTGCCCGACAGGCCCTGACCGACGAGCGCGCCGTCCGGCGTCTTGTAGATGGTCACGCCGCTGAGCAGCTCGGACGGGTACTGGTCGAACTCGGCGGAGCGGTTGTCACCGGTGCTGACCTGTTCGCGGCCGTTGAGCAGCGTGGTGGCGAACTGGCCAGCCAGGCCGCGGATCTGCACTTCCTGGGCGCGACCGTTGACGCGCTGAGCGGTCAGGCCGGGCAGGCGGGCGATGGACTCGGCGATGGACGAGTCGGGCAGCTTGCCGATGTCTTCAGCCGAGATGGCCTCGACGATGGAGTCGCTGTTGCGCTTGACCGAGATGGCGGCCTCGATGCCCTTGCGGATGCCGGTGACGGTCACCGTTTCGAGTTGCGCGGGCGCTGCCTGCTGCGCGGTCGCGCCTGCGGCGGCGATCAGCAGCGTGCAGCCAATGGCCACCGGGCTGATGCGGAAGGACACGGCGGCAACCGAACCGTGCTTGTTTTTGCTCAGGGTCATGAATGTCTCCTCTGGAATTGGAAAGCGGCTTGGCCCGCTGTGCGCCGGGGCTGCGACGCACAACTTTTGGGCGAGAACCCAACGTCTCGGCCTAGTTTGTATCAAAACTAGATTTTTAACCGCACCTACGTAAACCCTAGACGTTGCGCGAAAACGACCCGATTTCATCGCAATACCAAGGGAAAACCAGCATGGAATCGGTAGTTTCCAGCAAGCCCGACCCCATACAAACCCAAATAGAGCACCTATTTGTAGCACAACTACACAACAAAGCGAAGAAGCCAAACAGCCCGAAAAGAGGCGCGTACAACCCGAATTGCAGCGGCCGCGCAACGCTGCGCCGACCGCATGCCGTGTCAGGCAAGCAGTCATGCGGATGCAAAGAAGCCACGCAGCGTCGCAGCGTGGCCGAGTTGGCGGCGCGCAGGCCGGACCGGCGAGCGGAGCCCGCCGCGCCTCAGGCGTCGGTCACGCTTCGCTCAGGCGTCGGCCTGCTCCAGCGCGAGCGAGGCGCCGGACAGGGCGGCCAGCGTGTCGGTGATGAGGGCGGTGGGAATGCCCGCCTGGTAGGACTTGAAGCGGCCCTTGGC